>Ga0209717_1004830_pt1 | contig 10942 bp, 9 predicted proteins | sample AD_UKC048_MetaG_FD_184418 | JGI IMG/M metagenome (GOLD analysis project Ga0209717, IMG submission 184418) | Active sludge microbial communities of municipal wastewater-treating anaerobic digesters from USA - AD_UKC048_MetaG (SPAdes) (version 2) | ecosystem: Engineered > Bioreactor > Anaerobic >... | reverse complement strand
ATCGCTCAATATAGCCTTGTCACCGGTGAAAGGATTATGAGAAGACCAAGAAGGATCAACATGAGCTTATAATCAAAAAGTGTAACCCATGTCCTGTAACAAATTGTCACCTATGTGGTGTCATACATCAAGCCCCTTCCCTACGAGAGTTCTGCTTGACTATATCGCGGAAAGGGTCTGCCCCTACGCCAATAATTGCCAAAAGACCCTCGTAGGGAAAAGGCCTGCCTTTTCCACAGCCTCCAGGTTGACGCATCCCGCAAGGGGAGGCGTAGCACGGCACCAACCCTACCTCAAATGCTAAAAACCCTGGTTTGACACCTTAGTAATCACCCCTCCCCGTCGTGACCCGTCATCATGGTAAAAACTTAGCCTTTACAGGTTAATCTTACAATTACTCATATCTGAGAGCTTCGACCGGTTCCAGGTTCGCAGCACGCAGGGCTGGATACCAACCGAAGAAGATTCCAACTGCCAGTGAAAATAGGGTGGCGAGCAGAACTGAGTTCAGACTGATTTCCGGAACAAGCGGCGTGCCGGAATTGGCGGCGATCAAGCCAACTATTTTTCCCAGCAGCCAACCGAGACCGATACCTATCAACCCTCCAAACACGCTCAGCATGGCTGACTCGGTCAGAAACTGTAATTGAATGTCGAACTTGCGTGCTCCCAGGGCTTTGCGCAAGCCGATTTCCCGAGTCCGTTCAGTCACGGAAACGAGCATGATATTCATGATGCCAATGCCGCCCACCAACAGGGAGATGGCGGCGATCCCAGCCAGAAAGATTGTTAAGATTTTTGTGATCGAGTTGGCAATGGAAAGTATGTCTTCCTGGTTGGTCATGGTGAAATCATCCGGTTGACGGCTTGTTAGGCGGTGCGAAGCGCGTAAAATGGCTTTTGCTTCCTGCATCGCCAGGTCAATCGACTGCGAGTCCTGTGCCTGGATGAGCAGGAAGTCCACGGCGTTTGGGACGCTCTGGCGTTGGACGCGCAGCTGCATGGCAGTGATAGGAATGTATGCGTCCATATCCGGGCTGGAAAATTGATTTCCTCCCTTAGCCATGGCGATACCGACCACGCGGAAGGGATAGTTGTTGATGTGTACCGTTGTGCCAACCAACTCCGTTTGCCGACCCGTCAATCTTTCGGCAAGCTCCGGACCAAGAACAACCACTGAGCTGCGGTTGGTGACATTGCTCTCCGTGAAAAAGCTGCCTTCACTTAGCTTAAGGTCGGTAACTTCAGCGTAGTTTTCGGCGACACCCATAATGGAAGTCTGTGCGCTCTCATCCCCAAAACGGACCCTGCTCTGACCTGAAAGAACGGAGGCAATGTTCAGGATATGCGGCGCACGGGCACGGTTGGAGAGGGCGTCGGCGTCTGCCGTGGTGAGGCGGTTGGGGTTGGTGACGTCTTCGGCGCTATTACCCCGGAAAACGTAGATGACATTGGTTCCGATCGATTCAATCTGCCCGATGATGCTTGCTTCAGCGCCTTGCCCGATCGAGAGCACTCCAATGACTGCTCCAACACCTATGACGATGCCCAGGACGGTTAGGAAAGAGCGGGTTTTGTTGGCTGAGAGGCTTGAAATCGCTTCCTTAAGTGCTTGCCAGAATTTCATGAGGCCGCCTCCGGAGCTTTTATTAAGCCGTCAAAGAGCTTTACGATCCGCTGGGCATGAGTTGCTACTGTCGGATCATGGGTGACCAACACGATGGTGGTATTCTGCTGTTGGTTGAGCTTCAGCAGTAGATCCATGATCTCTTTCCCGGATTGCGAATCAAGATTACCGGTCGGTTCATCAGCCAATAGAATCGCAGGCTCATTGACCAATGCCCTGGCGATGGCAACGCGCTGCTGCTGCCCACCGGAAAGTTCGTTAGGTCTGTGACGCATGCGATCCCCAAGCCCGACAGATTGCAGCGCAACTTCTGCACGCTGGCGCATGTTGGAGGTGTTCTCGCTGTAGCGCAAGGGCAGGGCAACATTTTCAATCGCGTCAACCCGGGGAAGTAAGTTGTACTTCTGGAAAACAAAACCGATCTTTTGGTTGCGGACGACAGCAAGTTCATCATCATGCAGATCGGAAACAAGCAGCGAATCGAGATAGTACTCACCGGATGTAGGCGAATCAAGGCAACCAATCATGTTCATCAAGGTCGACTTACCTGACCCGCTTGGACCCATGATGGCAACCATCTCTCCGGGAAAAATCTGCAGGTCGATGCCGCGCAAGGCTGAAACGACAATATCACCGAGGAGATAATCCTTGGTGAGGTTGCGCACATCGATTACAGGCTCAATGGCCTGTGAGTTAAGTTCCATTCCTACCTGCCCATTCGCATGAAGGAATCCATCAGGGATGAGGGTGGTGAGAGTAAAATCGATTCACCATCCTGGATGTCGGCTTCCAAGACTTCGATCTTGCGGCTTGAGTATGCGCCAATCTTGACTTCGACCTCCACAGGTTTTCCATCCCTCAGGACGTAGACGTAGTAATCGCCATTGCGGCTCACGATCGACTCGGCAGGAACGGTGTAGGTATTGGGTTTTTCCTCGACGAGGATATTCACGCCCACTGTCATGCCAGGTCGGATGCCTTCATGGTTGGAATCCAACTGAATAGTGACGTTGTAATTGACAATCCCCGCGGTGTTGACGCCAATCGTCGCAACCTCAACAACTGATCCTGTAAAGGTTTGGTCAAAGAAAGCATCAAAGACCAACTCAGCTTTCTGCCCAACTTTGATTTGTGGGATGTCCACCTCCGACACAGGCACATCCACGAATAACTCAGATAAATCAGCAATTTGGGCCGCGGGACTGCCAGCGGTGATCATGTCGCCAATCTTATTATTGAGGGAGGTGATGGTGCCGTCAAAGGGAGCTCTGATGATCTGACCTTCCAACTGTTTTTCTGCTAATTCGAGCTGTAATTCGAGTTTATCTTTGGTGTCGGGGTCAGGACCGTCGGCAATCTTTTCCAGATCTGCCTGCCAGGCGGCAATACTCTGCTTTTGGAGGTTGATCTGGCTGTTAAGGGAGTCAGTTTCACTGGTGATCATAGCAGGATCGCAAAAATCAAGGTCCACTCGCGCAGCCTGGACCTGTAGCCAACGAGCCTGGGTTGACCATTCCCGATAACTTTCAAGCGCGTCATCGTAAGCGGTCTGCAGGTTTATCAGACGCCAATCCGTGCATTCGCGGTCGGTGAGAGCAATCAAATTTTGCTCAAGCGTCGTGAGGGCGTTCTCGGCATTTGTCAGGTTGTTTTGCAGCGTGACACGTTGTAAATCTGTGTCAGACTCGAGATTTTCTAAACCAGTCTGGGCGTTAAGCAGGTTGAGCTGCGCCTGGAGCATTTCTGCGGGCAGGCGGGAGTCATCAAGGCGGTAAAGGACAGCGTTTTCTGTGACCGACTCACCAACCTCAAGGTCCACCTCGCCAACAAAGCCTGAAGTTTGCCAATAAAGCGTAGCGGATTGACGCGGGTGGATGGTACCGGCGCCGCTAATGGTGGAAGTGAGCGTCTCACGCGCGTATGGAACGGTTTCCAGCTGAGCGAGAGCCTGCTCATCTGCTCTGCGCAGGCGTTCCTGGTTTACAAAATATGCTCCGACAATAATCGCCAGGATTATCAGAATCAACAATAACCTGCGTGCAGTTTTCTTTTTCTTTTTTAGTTGGGGACGATCAGCTGTCGACATCAATTCCTCCGTGATAGTATTTGTCAATATTACCCCCGAATAATCAGAGAAGCATTAACTATGCTTGAACAAGCAGCATAATCGCACGATTGTACCAGCATGCCCTGCAAAAACCTGGTCGTAGGACCTTATTATTTGATCAACCTGGAAATGGCTTTGAAAGCCGGGTGTTGCGCGGACCGCAGCAGACTGAAAAGCGCCATCTCGACCGTGGTCAGATGAACTCCCTGGCTGGATATCTCGAGTAATGCAATTTCCTTGTTGTAAGGATTACGTGATGAGACAGCGTCTGCAGCCAGGAAAACCTCAAAACCCTCAGCAATGAGATCGAGGCTGGACTGATAAAGGCAGATGTGGGCTTCGAAGCCGCACAGCAGTAACTGGTGCCGCCCTGAACTGCGTATAGCCTCTTGGACCACGGCGTCCTGCCAGATACTGAAGTGTACCCGGGGCAGGTCGGTCTGATCCGGCAGCAGTCCCGCAACTTCCGGGATGGTGTGGCCAATTTTCTCAGGCACCTGCGCGGTCAGGAGCACGGGAATCTCAAGCAGTTTGACTCCCTCAACCAACTGCGAAACAGCACGGATAGCCATTTCGCTCTCAGCAACCACACGGGCGAGGTTGCCCTGGACGTCAATTACGATTAAGAGGGTAGTTTCAGGGGTTAACAAGGTTCGCGCTCCTGGCTCGATGTCATTTGCATCTATTATAATCAAGCTATGCGCGCGAAGAATGCTTTCCCTATCATCCTTGATTCGATCAAGCTCTGGTGGAAAGACTGGGCTAACCAGGTATTGGTAGCGTTTGCGGCGATCCTTCTCAGCTTGACAATCATTCTCTATCCTTTGGTAATATTTGGCGTTTATGAACAAGCCCTGGATCTGACTCATGGCATTCGCACGGGTATTATGGGGTTCTGGCAGGGATTCAAACGCTATTGGCGCAAAAGCCTGCCCTGGGGCTTGTTAATCTGCTAGTCATAGCTCTCCTCGCCTTTAATGTGTGGTTTTATCGCAACGTTGATCATCCCATCGCCTTGGTATTAATGGTAGTGATGGTTTTTCTGTTTGTCTTTTGGCTGATCTGGCAATTTTACTCCGTCAGCTGTTTCTTCTTGCAAGAGGAGAAGAAACTCAAAGTTGCCTGGAAAAATGGATTAGCGGTTATCCTGTTACAACCCGGATATGCAATCGTGATTGCGATAGTGATGTTGATCCTGGTGGCGATTTCCATCACAACCTTCATTCCTCTTTTCCTGGGATCCATACCGTTGGTTTCCATCTTAGGTTTAAAGGCTGTGCAAGCCACAATCAAGCAGGATGCAGCATAATTTGCTATACTAAAATCTGGTTTCAACGAGCTCAAGCGAGGAGTTATGGCGCGAAAAATCTTAGGTTACATCGAGTTGATTTGGACCTGCGATAGTTGCAACACTAAAAATCCAGGAGCCATAAAGTCCTGCACCAGCTGCGGCGCGCCGCAACCCCTGGGAGTGCGTTTTGAGCAGGTGGACCCCAACACATTTAATTTCATCAAAGACGAAGCCCTGATCCGCATGGCGCGTTCCGGTCCGGACAAGCATTGTCCCTATTGCGGCACGCGCAACGTGGCAGACGCTCTCACTTGCGTGCAATGCGGCGGAGATCTTACGGTGGGGGCAACCTCCCGACCTTCGGGAGATGTGATTGAACCCTATCCGGTTCAAGGTGTACAGAGCAACACCCAACCCCCTGGAGAGCAGCCGCCAATGGCAACCCGAACGCCGATGCCCCGCGGAGTCTCCATCATCATGATTCTTGTTTTGCTGGCGGTCTGCGTTTTAGGAGTCTTGTTCCTGATCAACATGCTTCGGACTGACGCGATTACCGCGGAGGTCGTTTCCACCAGTTGGGAAAGGGTTGTGATGGTGGAGTCTTACCAGCTGATCAATGCCAGCGACTGGAAGGCTAACATCCCGGCTGACGCTGCCATCTCAAGCTGTTCGCTGGAGTATCGCTACGATTCCGACCAGCCAACGCAGAATTCAGAGGAGATCTGCGGCACGCCCTACACAATTGATACCGGCACGGGGGTGGGGCAGGTGGTGCAGGATTGCTACTACCGGGTGTTTGAGGACTACTGCCGTTATGAGACTCTCGGGTGGACGGTAGGGGAAACCTTGCGTCTGACTGGATCCGATTTAAACCCGGTTTGGCCGGCAGCAAACCTGACGAACACGCAGCGGATTGGGCAGGCAACCGAAACCTATACCATCTGGTTCAACGCTGGAGGCAGGGAATATGACCTGCGCACCTCGGATTACAACCTGTTCCAGTTAGCCTATCCTGGCAGCGAATGGGAGCTGGAAGTGAACCAACTTGGCGCGGTCACTTCCGCGCAGCCATTGGATTAATTCCAAACTGACGATAAAAAAATAACCCGCCTGCCAGGCGGGTTATTTGTGGAATCCGATTATCTATATCCAGGGATCAACACCCAACGGTTGCCATCCTGGAAGGCGTAGTGGGGCATCCATCCCAAGCCAAAGAACTCCTGGATGATGTCCTTTTTGAGTGGATTGATTGTGACTTCGCGGATGGTGCCAACCGTTTCCTGGGCGGTTTCCTGGAAGGCGTCCATTTCCTCTTTCATCTTGTCATCCAACTCAGCAAGCTGCTTATTGTATTCCTCGATCATCAATTCAGACTCTTCCACGTTTGACTTGGCAGTGGAGGTCAACCGGCGCTTGGTGAGTGAGCTGCTGATGCTCTTTTTGCGCTTGGAGAAAAGGCCGATGACTGTGGAGATTCCCGTGCCAGCTTCTTCCATGCGGCGCTGATTGAGAATCTTTTGCTCTTTCTCAAGTTCGATTTCTTCCTTCATTTTCTTGGCTTCGATCGTCTTGCGCAGTTTCTCGTATTTGTCTTCAATCTTCTTGACCGCGTCAGACTGACCACCCTGGCTGGCTTCGCTGCACCGCAGTTCAAAATCTTCACGGCTCTCACCAGGCTTCGAGGTGAGCTTAAGCTTGTCGTTGGTGTAGAGTGTCAGGCTGTTATCACGATAGATCCATTCCTGGAAATCCTTGGCAAGGCTTGCAATGTTCTTTTCGTCGTCAAACGGATAGTGCAAATCGCCGAAGGTGGCGTTTGGCAGGGGACGGGATTCGGTCGCCAACATATCGATGGGGTCATGCTGATAGTCGAGCCAGCGTACCAGGCCGCGCCCTTCGATACCCGGAAGATTGACGGAAATTTTCTTCTCCTGGTCCACACCATAAGTACGGTTGGCAAAATAGATCTTTGCCTGGCCAACCAGGGCTGGTTCGTAGTGATAGCGTTGTTCCGCGTTGGAAGGGATGCCCCGCTCGGCAGCTAATTTGAGCGCTTCACTGAGACTGACCGTGACAGGTAGGTAAAGGACCTTGGCTTTTGAAGAAAGGACCGGTTCGTTCTGGCTGCCGGGCAGGTCCTCGCTGGACCCCCCCAAAACTTCTTGCACGCTGATCGGGGCGTTGCCCGCGGCAGCGCCGGAGACTTGCAGCACGTCCGCCCCAACCAGGCGATTGAGCTCAGAGAGCTTGGTGCGCATGATGGGACCGGGGAGGTAATTCATCGCCCAGCGGGTGGTGAAGATCTCGGGGGCTTTAGCATGCACGTTGTGCAACAAGAAAACGCGCTTGCCAATGGCGGAAATGGCGTTGTCGAAGTATCCCCGGTCAAAGGAACCTGTTGCCGTTGCTAGGCCATCCAACAGACGCTGTTTGTCCTGGTCGGTTTGGAGTTTGCCGATGATCCAGGTGCCGGTGTTGGAAAGCGCTTTGTAATCCAGGTCAATCGGGTTCTGCGTGGCAAGCACCAACCCAACGCCAAAGGCGCGGGCTTGCTTGAGCAGGCGCAGGATGATCGGCTTGCTGGGTGGATTCGCAACCGGTGGCAGATATCCGACGATTTCATCGAAGTAAACCAATGCGCGCAAGCTGGTGGTGCCGGATTGGGTGCGCATCCAGGTTTCGACCGCGGAATAGAGTAACGTGACGAAGAACATGCGTTCCTGGTCAGCCAGGTGCGCCAGGTAAAAGACGCTGTGGCGCGGCTTGCCATCGGGTGAGTAGAGAAAAGCGCCAATGTCGAGCGGTTGCCCTTGCAGCCAGTTCTGGAAGGAAGGCGCGGCAATGAAGTTATTGAGCGCCATGGCAAGCTCGAAGCGGTCCTTTTCAGGATAGAACTTGGAGATCGGAAAGACCCCCAGTTTCTCAAAAGGTGGTGTCTGCACCTGCATGATCAGCGATTCGAGGTCAAGATCCTCTCCCTTGCTCCAGGCATTCTCGAAGATGTTGGAAAGCAGGATGTGTTCCCGTGAGCGAACGGGATCGATATCTTTGTAGCCAACCAGTTCAAGCAAGGCGGTGGCGGTGCTGCTGATATTCTCGCGCAGGATTTCCTTGTTGTCCTCCCAGGAAATGGAAGGGGCTTTTAGGGACGAAAGGATGCTCACCGGAAAGCCAGAGTCAGAGCCTGGGGAGAAGATGGCATAATCGACGTTATCAGCCAGTTTCTGCATCCGTGCCTGGTCGATCCCCGAACGCTCAAGACCCTTTTGCCAATTTCTAGCAGCTTCCTCGGCTGCTTGCTCAGGGGTTTTACCTTCACGGCGGGCGATGTCTTCATCCACCCAGGGGGCAAAATCGGAAGGCAGCATTTTGGGGAAGTGCAGCAGATGGTTGGTGAGGTCGCCTTTGGGGTCGATCAGGATGGCGGGGATGCCCTGCAAAGCTGCTTCCTCGAGCAAGATAATACCCATACCCGTTTTACCAGAACCGGTCATACCGGTGATTACGGCGTGCGTGGTTAGGTCACTGGGGTCATAGAAGGTGAGTTTGTCAGGGATGACTGACTTGCTGGTGAGGTCATAAGCTTGACCGAAATAAAATTCTGAGGGATTGAGTTCCATAAAGCCTCTCCTTAATAAATTATTCAACAGGATTTGATTATAAATCATTGTAAGGGGGTTATGCTATTTGGAAAATAGGCGTTGGGATTTTTTTTGGTTGCTGAGAGCATCATATCTATCAGTGGTGATAAGAGAATGTCACAAGCCACCAAAAAAGTGGAACCAATTTTCGGTGCGCTAACAAATTTATCCTCACAATTTGGATTTAAGTTATAATACCGATAATGGAGTCGAAGGGCTCCAAAATTCAGGGCGATAAGCTACTATCCAAAACCAAAACCACCTTCTGTTACTTGTGATTGATCGTACTAGGATCAGCAGCAATTGCCATAATCATATCTAAGGAGAAGAAATGAAACAATCAAAACTTTTGTTTACACTCGCAAGTGTTCTTATCGTTGCGAGCATGATTCTTGGCGCGTGCACAACACAAGCCGAAGAACCAGCGGATGAAGGCCTGGCTGTGGGTATTGTGCTCCCCACCAAGGACGAACCCCGCTGGATCCAGGACGAAACCCGCTTCAAGGACGCCCTGACCGCGCAAGGTTATGCTGTGGAAATTCTCTTCAGCCAGGGTGATCCTGCTAAAGAGAAGCAAAACGTTGAGACCCTGATTTCAAAGGGTATCAAAGTCTTGATCATTTGCCCCCATGACGGAACTGCCGCTGCTGCCGCTGCTGAAGCTGCCCGTGCTGCTGGTGTGAAAGTCGTCTCTTATGACCGCCTGATCCTTGATACCGACGCTGTCGATTATTATGTGACCTTCGACTCTGTCGCGGTTGGCGCTGCCCAGGCTCAATTCCTGGTGGACAATGCTGCCGGAACAGGTCTGCCGCTTTATCTGTATGCTGGCGCCTCCTCCGACAACAACGCCTTCCTCTTCTTTGAAGGGGCTTGGAACGTTCTGCAGCCCAAGATCGCAGATGGCACCTTCGTCATCAAGAACTCGCCTGAAGCGATTGCCCTGCAAGACAAAGCCACTCTGACCCGTGATGAGATGGGCAAGATCCTTGGTCAAATCACCACCAACTGGGATTTCAATGTGGCAAAGAACCTGGCAGAAGCTAACCTGACCGCTGCAACAGCCGCGGATAAGGGCGAAGTCTTCATCCTTGCGCCAAACGATGGTACTGCCCGCTCTATTGCTGATGCTTTCGCTGCCGATACCGATGTGACCAAGTATTATGTTACCGGCCAGGACGCAGAAAAAGCCTCTGTCCAGTACATTATCGATGGCAAGCAGCAAATGACCGTGCTGAAGGATGTCCGCACCCTCGTTGGCGACGCCATCGCAGCCGCGGTTGCTTTCCTTGATGGGAAGACACCCGAGCAGACCCACACCTATAACAACAATGTTATCGAAGTGCCTGCCAAACCATCCGCTGTCGTCACCGTTACCAAAGACAACGTAAAGGCTGCCATCGTTGACTCCGGATACTATCCGGCCACCGATTTCACCGGTTTAGAGTAGTTCACCTTGTTGTAAAAAAGCAGTGACTGGGAAACCAGTCACTGCTCTTATCCAGAGTATTTTTGCAGGAGACGCCTATGGAAGCACCCATTCTTGAAATGAAATCCATCACCAAGGAATTTCCTGGAGTGAAGGCGTTAGATAACGTCACCTTTAGCGTACGCAAAGGAGAAGTTCACTGCCTCGTTGGTGAAAACGGCGCCGGAAAATCGACTTTGATGAAAGTACTTAGCGGGGTGCATCCTTATGGCACTTATACCGGTGAAATTTTTGTTGAAGGCGAATTACAGAAATTCAACAACATTCGTGATAGTGAGCATGCTGGTATTGCGATCATTTACCAGGAATTGGCATTAATCCCGGAATTATCTGTTTATGAGAATATCTTTCTTGGAAACGAAGTCACCAGTGGACTTGTGATCGATTCAAACGAGTCGATTTCTCAGGCCATTGATATATTAAAAAAAGTGGGTCTGGATGTAAATCCCCTGACAAAGATCAAGAGCCTCGGGGTTGGCAAACAACAACTGGTCGAGATTGCCAAAGCCTTGAAAAAACAAGTCAGGATTTTGATCCTGGATGAACCCACCGCCGCGTTGAATGAAACCGACAGTGACAACTTGCTGCAACTAATCCGCGGTCTTAAGGAACAGGGGGTCACCTGCATCCTCATCTCGCACAAACTGCGCGAGGTTATGGAAATTGCCGACACCATTACTGTTCTGCGGGATGGGAAGACTGTCACTACTCTCGATGTCGTCGAGGACAAAGTTAATGAACCCGTCCTGATCAAGCATATGGTAGGGCGATCAATTGATAACATCTT
>Ga0209717_1004828_pt1 | contig 10943 bp, 10 predicted proteins | sample AD_UKC048_MetaG_FD_184418 | JGI IMG/M metagenome (GOLD analysis project Ga0209717, IMG submission 184418) | Active sludge microbial communities of municipal wastewater-treating anaerobic digesters from USA - AD_UKC048_MetaG (SPAdes) (version 2) | ecosystem: Engineered > Bioreactor > Anaerobic >... | reverse complement strand
TGTTGTTTTTAAGTCAAGTTGCGCCCATTTAGTTAGCGCATTATTAGTAAAATTCAATTTACAATTTTCTTGACTTATCGTTTTTGTACAATAAAATGATTGTCCATTGACCGCCACATTTATGCACAAAAAAAGCAATATTATTTTTAATCTTTTCATATATTTTGTTTAAAAAAAAAGGTGGTGATTTAATTGCACCACCTTTTTTATTGATTAAAAATTAAATTCTAAGCCTCAACGCAATCTTGTAAACTTGCACAATCCACATCGCCACAACCAGCGATAAACATTAATGCATTTTGGTCTAAACAAGCTAAATCGTCTGGTGCTGTTTGAATAACTCCAAAGTTACTTTCAAAAACGAAAACATCATTACAAGTATCTCTGCTCATAAAAACATCCCATTTCATACCCCATAAGTCCATAGTAGTTTTTTCAAAAAATCCACGCTGTCCGAAAGGCACTTCATACTCATCAACAAATGCATTCCAGTTAATCACTTGATACTGGCCTTGCGGAACTGCTAATATTTTATCACCTGCTAGGCATGTACTCAAATTATCGCTCAAATTATCAGCTACGTGAAAATTAGGATTGATTTTTGAAACATCAAAACCACCGTTAGTATTTGCTACTGCGTGAGGCATTGCATTCATTGTAAGTGTTAATAAACTCGCTTCATCTGCAAAATAATGAATAGGCTTGTTAACTTTTTTCTTTGAAAACTGTTGTTTCATTTGACCAAAAACGGAAGGATTAAGCATTCCTGTTGTTGGATTGATAACATTCAAAACCAACGGATTAGTACATGACGTAATCGGTGAAATTTGGTTTTTGTAACCACTAATATAATCCTCAATGGCTTTTTGTACTTTTGTTTCAATTTCTTGTAAAACTGCGTACTTATTCGCCAAAATCAAATCTCTTTTCATTTCCTCAAATCCATAACACTTATCACGAGTGCTTTCATTGTTGATTGTGAAACTCCAAGTTACACGAATGTCAGCAAAGTGTTTCGCTGTTTTTTTGCCACTATGCGTATTTGCGCTTGTTGGAAGTGTACAATAGTTAAGTGCTGGCGTAACTGTTGGTGTGCAATCTTGTGAATAGTATTCGGTATAAACCGCTCCTTTTTCTAAAATATTTGCAACCTTGCCAGTCGATTTTAATTGCTTAAAACTTCCTTTGTTTTGTGTGCTAACCAAAAAATCAAATACACCTGCATTAACGGTGCTATATAATCCTTTTTCTTCAGGATTCATTAAGTCAATTGTAGCCTTAATATAAAGACATGGACAATTGTTGTAGGATAAACCTGTAACAGTACTCATATAATTTTGTTTAATAAATTTTAAAAATATTTATCGCATACGTTGCCACGAAATAGCCTTATAAGGTAGCTACACCTAAGTTTTAAACGGCTATACCGTTTTGTTTGTATCTTTCAATTTCTGCCTGCATAGCTGGTGAAAATGTGTCTTTTGATTGGTTATTTACATTTTGGGGCACTCCATTTGGCGCACCATTGTTGTTACTTACAAAAGGATTTATTTCTTTTTCTAAAAACTCTTCAAAGGTTAAATGCCCGTTTTGTTTGTCGTTCAAAAGCCTACCTCCTGCACCATATACCTCAATTTCATCTTTATCATTTACCACAAATGAAACTTCACCACTTGCCTCTTTACCTTTCAAAATTAAATCAATCGCATTGGTAGGTATAATTAAATTTTTATTAGTCAAAAATTCAGCTTTCTTTTTGCCTACAATCAAACCATTGTATTTTTTTTGATATTCTGATTTAATTTGTGCTTCTTTTTCCAAAATCGCTTTTTCGTATTCGCTCAATTTGGTATTGCTTTCAAATAACTTTTTTTCTAAGTCGGTAAATTTAGCATCAGGCGTTTTTTCTAAATTTTCCTTTATTGTTTTTGCTAAATCCACCCCATCAATTTCATCTATATTTTCAACTGTAACGCCAAAACTTGACGTAATCGCCTTTTTTACTTTTCTCGAACCCTCTGCAAAACCCGCTTTTTTTGACTTATCCAAGTCCTCTTTAAATTCCGAACTACTTTTAAAAAGTGAAATATTATTTTCGCTTATTTTTTTTGTAACTTCAATAATTTCTTCATTCGTTGCATCGTCTTTTTGGATTAAATCAATTTGGCTTTGACTTAATTTTAAATGGTCTGTTAAAAACTTAATTAATTCCATCTTTCTTTTTTCTTTTTGGTTTACCTTCTTCTTTTATTTCACTTTTGGTATTAAGCATTTCATTAATCTTTTCCAATGTTTCCAAAGGCAAATTTAAACCGCCCTCAATCTGTCCATCTTCATTAATTATTGATAACTTCCTTGACTTCGCATATTTTAAGGCTTTCTCATCATCCTTAAATACGCTAAATTCAATTGTGTTACCCGTTTTTAAATCAATTATATGCTTCACGTTCCAAAAATATATATAGAATTAAATGGTATTTGTTTTTTTCTCTCACTTTTCTATTATCCATATCCAAATATGCCTACATTGATAACCTCCTTTATTTATACTGAAATTATCAATATTAGTTCCCTCAATCATTCCACGCCCTAAAACTAAATCAGGCTTACCTTTTGGACAATATTTGTCCAAAACTTTTGTTAATTGTTCCCTCGAAATTGGGTTACCCATCTTGATTAAGTGGCTACATATAGGTCGTGAAGTTTCAATTAAACTGCCTACATATCTACCTTTTTTAGGCTTAAATTTCTCGAAAATGTCAGCTTGTAAACTTCCTGTAATTTGCCCTAATGTATCATAAGATACTTGGTTAACATATCTTGGTAATACTTTTGAGGTATTTTTGACTATCTCTTTAATTGCAGTTAATCCAACATCGGTGAACGCTCCTACCCTTATTTTATTCGCTATATTTTTAACTACATTCTCATTAACGCCTGTACCTTTTAAATTGTCTTCATTTAAATTTAAGAAAAATTTGTATCGTTCGGATTTATCGAATATAGATTTTACTTTTGATTCACCATACAATTTAACGAGGTCTTTTTTTATTAAATCGCCATTTCCTAAAAATTGGTTAATCAATTGAACATATCCACTATTTGACAAAATTTGCCTTATTTCCTTTTCAAGCGTAGCCAAAAAATCGCCTTTTGGAATTTTGCCATTATCCAAATTTTCTAAAATGTATTCGTATAATTTTTGGTTAAAATCCTTGTTGGACTTACCTATTTTAACAATAAAATCTTCATGGATTTTATCAATGTTTTCAATCGTTTCCATCTGTTAAAATAGTTGGAATTTCAGTATAGTAGTTTGCTATTCTTTTATCAAATTCCACCTCAAAATCTAAATTCTCATTTAACATTTTTTCGTTTGAAATTTGTTCTATAATCATTTCACCATAATTGTGAATCGCTATATCCTTTTGGCTTATATCTTCACCAAAAACCGCCCTTGCACTTCCTATGTCTGCCAAACCATAAGCAATTAATTTATCTTTTTTAACCAACAAATTAATAATATCGTCTTTAAATGGATTGTCTTTATACTGTTTATTCAAAATCTGTTTAATGATTTTCACCAAAACAAAATAAGGATAATTTGCTAATTTGGCTTGACTTAACTCGTTTAATAAATCGGTATTTGCTTTCACATCCCAATTGGTAGGCGTTACAATTTCAATTGATATGCTGGATTTATTTTCTAAGATGCAACCAATAAAGAATAAAGCCTGTCTTTCAATTCGTATCAAGTCATCGCAAATATTACTAATTAAAGTAACTTTTTGGCTTATATCATAACTCTTTGATTCTGCACTTTGATTGGTTAAATTTTGGCTTACATTCACACATAAGCTATTTGCTAATCGATGGTATAATTCGTTTGATAAATCCTTGTTATAAGTCAATATTTCTACTGGTGGTGCAACAAAACCAATAGGATTTTTTGTTTCTATACTCTCGTCATTCATGCCCTCTTTTTTGGCAATCTTGATAGTCGTAAAAGGTGAAGTGTCAGCATTAACCTCGCCTGTGCCGTTACACGTATTACATATAGACCATTGACCGCCAAAATCCAATAAACCGAACCTTTTATGCTCCATTGAATATGAGCAACCTAACTGCGTACAATTTTGTTTAAATGCATATTTAATTGGATGCGACCGTGAATTAATTACCGTTAAATCGCTATCAATCCCCACATATTTATCTGCTATTTGTAAGCTACCAAAATATTCAGAAACAAAATACTTATGTCCATTTCGCTCTGCTAAATTTTTACCTAAGCAAACAACTGGATTAACTAATGTAGGATATTTGTAATAAGGTATTATTTCGTTTTTCTCTAATGTAGGCTTTTCGATAAATAAATCTTTGTCCTTTAAGATAAAATAAAAGTCCTTATAAACAACCTCATCTTTTGAATTAATCGCCCATTTTCCACCACGTATTTTAATCTCGGTATCAGTTTGCGTTAAAATATCAACACACTTAAAAACCATCAATTCAACGCTTATTTTTTTGCCCTCCAATGGCATAAAACTTTCGTTTGCATTGAATTTTCCACCCTCAATTATAGGCAAAGGAAATAGCACACTATTTGCATCTACTAATTTAGTGCTAAGTATATAATCATAAAAATACTTATTAAAATCGTAATGCTTTAAATCCTGCCACTTGCTAAATTCTGCAACCCATTTTTTTAACGATTCGCTTTCAGTTTTTATATAAATTTCACTTTCATTTAAAACCTCTTGAATGTCTTGATTGGACTTCGTAAATAGGCTTGTAGTTTCATTTCTATAATTTGACAAACGATATTTTAATGCATGGTCTGTTAAACTTTCGTATGGTCTGCGCTCCTCAAATATCTTTAAAGGCACTTCATTCAATAAGTGTATAGACGCACGAAAAAAGGCATCTGTTTTTAAATCAAATGCCTTTAATCCTCCATTATAAAAATGGTTATTTGTCATTATTACCCTGCTATTGTGTTAAATGTATTTGTAGGTAATTTTACCCAAGCCAAACAATCGTTTGTAATGTCGGTAAACACTTCCACATTTATACCTAAGTTTGCCTTGTTTTCAAATTCATACCATGCATCGCCAACCAAACCGCCAACTCCAGGATTTGCGCCTGCTGTCCAAGATTTGCTATATAGCATCCAATTACCATCACATGATAACATTACCATTGTCTTACCTTGAATAGCCTTGTAAAAATCACATACAAAATCGCCATCTGTGTACGTAGTATTGTCCATATAAAACGAACTGAAGGTAAATCCTTGTATTTTTTCAACAACGGTTTCAGTTGCTTGACAAATGGAATTTGTCGCTTTTTCAGTTTCGGGCTTTGGCATGGCAAAAGTCGCTAATTCACCAAACCTTACTGGATTGGCTGTTGCTAAGGCTGTAACCCATTGAGAATTACTTGTAAGGTCTGTCATCGCTCCAAATGGAACTGCCGAACAGTCTAAAAATACAACCTTATAAGGTTTTAATCGTCTTATATTCTTTTCTGGGCAATTATCATAAAGTATCTCCGATAATGGAGATGTAACGCAATTATTGGCACATACTACTGGCATATATTTATTTTTTAATTTCTTGTTTAATTTCTTTTGTAGCGTTTTTTGAAATCGCTTTTTCAATTCCTTTTTTTATCGCCTCATAATCACTTGAAGTCAAACCGCTATACGTTGCTATCCTTGTTAAAATCTCGGATAAAGTAAGGCTTTCAGATTTAAAGTTTTGAAACACTTGAAAATCAAAAGCATCTTTATTTCCACTTTTGATTAAATCTTTGATTAATTTTATTAATTTTGTTTTCATTGACATAATTATTAAACAAAAATATATAAACATGAAAACGACTTTTATTTTTTTCTCTCACTTTAAGAAATTACATTTTGTGAAAGTATTTAGGTACTATCACAATCAAACAAATGTTCCTAAACAACCGCATGAATATCAATTAATAACTTACCTAAAAAAAGTAAAAGAAAGTAAGGACATTGAGGATTTAAGGAAATTAGGATTTAAAGAAAATAAATTAAAAGTAGAATTAAAAGATATTAACGCCCCATTTGAGCGTATGAAAAAATTGGCTATAAATCTATTGAAATTGTGCTATATATTTCAGCATTCTGGCAAAGAATCCATATAAAACACTCCTTTACTTTGGCATCCATCGTTTTCAATTTCCTTTACCCATAACTTTGAACCCTTATACCTATAATAGCCATACCTTAAACTTGAACGACTTAAATCGTAAAATTCTTTTGAGGTCTGCAAAAAACTAAAATTTGCTAAGTATGGTTTATCGTTAATAGAATCTGTTTGCACCAAATCACCTGCACAATCAACAAACTTAAATTCAAAATCCTTTACCCCAATTTGGAAATTAAGTCCATTTGGATTAGGTGGAAAAAATACTTTCGCAAAGTGGAAACATACTACAATATCACCTGCGTTTAAATTTTCACTAAGTAATAAATTAAATGGAATTAATCCATCTAAATAATCGTAATTATTATTAAGCAATAACGATTCATAAATATGGTTACTTGCACCAACGTAAGGCAAAGAGCCACTTGCATAAACTCTTATTGCTATCGCTATCTCACAATCAATAACGCCTATATTGCTAATTTCTCCATAAGTACCGCTAAATTGAAAACTATATAATCCATTTGATGGAACAATAAATGAAAATCCACTATCACTGCCTGTAATTAATGTTTCGACACAATTATTGCCATTATCAATAACGCTATTGTATGAAATTTCATTAATATAATTCGTTTGCGCATCAAAACCTATTACGCCCGAACCACCTGTATACAACCCAACTGCCGATTCATTGCCATTAAGTACCATTGTGTTTTCACCGCCTAATGAATTTTTAATAAAACAATTTATGTCATTCCCGTACCTATCAATTACACTTTGATTTATAAAAATTCTATTATAGTGAAAAACTAAATAAGGTATTCCATATAAAACCGCCTTTGTGTTTAAATAATCGCCCTCAATCAAAAATATATTTTCATCTCGGCTGTCATCACCTGCCAAAACCTCTAAAATTACATCGCTATCTATTACAAATGTGCTTACTAAATTTAAAACATTTCCACGTTCACTTAAACAATCCGAACACGTTGTTAATTCCCTTTTTTGCCATGTTTCCATAGGATTTTCATCGTTCCAATTGTCATTTGCACTATCATTCAATTCATAGTCATCACTTCCTAATTGAACGCTATTGTACTGCCTTGACTTATCCAAGCTAATATCAAAATCAAAGCTAACCTCGTCATCTGTAAGGCTTTTTATCAAACCTCCACTATACAAATAGTCTTTATATACTACTTTTATAATTGGTTTCCCAAAAGCATCGTATTCAATAACAAGTGCTAAATTTAACAACTTCCTTAAATTGTTGTAAATGTCAAAGAAATTAACTGCAAAATATTCTAAGTCTATTCTACCAGTTTGCGCTCTTAAATTATAACCATTTGTGATATAAATTTCCTCAGTTACATTTGTTTGAAAATCAATAGTACCATTTGAATAATAAGAAACTAAAAAACCCAATAAATCCTGCCATTTATAAGATTTTCTATTTGTATAAATATAACTTCCATTTATGTCAAAATAATCTACTAAATACTGATTTATACTAACTTCAAAACAATCAGGTGAAAACTTTGCAAACGTATTTATGCTATTATCTTGTAACGCATTTATAATTCCACTATATGAATCATCTTTGATTAATTCTAAAACTGCTGTACACTTGTTTCTCTTAAAAACAATGTCGCTGGCATAAACATAACCTATAAAAAAAGGGTAATAAATTCCATCACAACTATCCTCAATCACAAAATCAAACCTATTACAACTTGCATTTTTGACCTTATTATATATGTAGCTATAAGTAGTTCCTATTAACTCAAATTTTGATTCTGTTTTGAGCCTAAAAACACTTTGTTCATCTTCAAAAATTAAAGTAGTCGTAAATTCGTCAAGTCCTTTAATATCATCATTTGGAATATACTCATTATCAAATTTTAATCTAAGCATATCCAAATTTATTTTTATTTGCAATTGTTTTTAGGTACTTATTCGATTCACGACCGTTCAATTTTCCCTCTTTTAAGTGCTGTTCTAAATAGGCAAAATTCCCATTTAATTCATTGAATTTATCTGATAAATCACCAAACTGAACACCAATAACATTGCTTATCATTTGTTCTATATTTGGCAAATTGCCATTTAATGACTTGTCAAATTTTGGCAACTTACCATTATTTACCGATTCCATGAATTTTAAACCATGATTTTTAACCGCTTCACGTTTCATAATAAATTCACCCCTTTCAGCTTCAATTTGTGTACCTCCACTTGTATGTAATTTTCCACCTATTAAACCGCCTTTTCTAAATTTTGGTAATGGTGTGCCTACTACTATTGCTAATTGTGCTGCTGCTAAAACGCCTGCAATTATAGCTTGTGGGATTGCTTTTTTGCCACCTGTTGATAATGCGTTTAATATAGCGACTGGCACTGCTAATAACGCCTGAAAAACCGCTTGTTTTTTTTGCCTTTCAGCTTCCTTTCTCCTAATTTTGTTTAATTCCGATTGATACTTTTTTTCAGAAATTAAACCCCTTTGTTTTCGCTTTTCTAATTCTGATATTTCGTTTTGTGAACGTATGGCGTTAGCTTGGTTTAAAATATTTGTAACGCCTTGCGATAATTCTTGAGTAGCTTGTAATACCTTTAATCCTTTTGTTTGTTTGTCGTCTCCACGCTCAAAACCAAAAAAGTTACCTGCCGACCTTTTGAATTTTTCTTTCAAGCTCATTCCTAAATCCTCTCCTATATTTCCTACTCTACCCTTTGCCCTTTCTGCTTCTTTATTCAATGCATCTTCAATTCCACCATCTGCAATTTTTATATTAAGAAACGCCTGTATGCCTCCTGCTTCTTCAATGTCTTGTTCAATTTGTGGAATGAATGGCTTAACCCCAAGTGATATTTCTAAATTTTGGATTCGTTTTAAAACATCTTCATAATGTTCTAATTCAACAATTAAAGATTTAATTTGAATGGTATTGTCTTTTCCGTTTTCTACTTGTTCGGTTTTTAGGTTTTCTAATAAGGTTTTAGCTTTTTGTATTTTTGCGTTTAATGCATCAAATGCGCCTACCACTTCCTTTTCAACTCCGCTCTTTATATTTTTACCTATTGTTTTTCCTTGCTCTTTTCCATTATCTTTATTTAACAATGCGCCTGCCGTATCTTCTTTTAATAAATCAGTTAATAAAGTTTTTCTTTTCTTTATTTCATCTTTTAAATTAGTAGTTTGCTCTTTTATATTCTCATTAAAAATTCTTGTTTTTTCCTTTTCATATTCATTGTTTTTTAAAATTAATTTAGATAAAGATATTTCTATTTTTTCTAATCCTCCTAGCTCTACATCTGGCTTTATCGCTAATTTTGTTTCTAAATCTGCAATTTGTTCTACTAATTTTTTTACTTGTTCTCGCCTTGTTAATAAATCAATTTGTTTGGCTATTAATTTATTACCCTCATCGGTCTTTAAATTTTCTAACGTTAGTTGACCTAAATACTCTGGATATTGCGCCCTTATTTGTTTTAAGGCTTCATTCTTTTGCGCCCTTGTTGTGTTTTCATCACGAAGTATAGCTAATAAACCTGTCAAAGATTGCGTTTCTTTTGCTACATTTCCAGCCACCTCCTTTGATAATTCATTTATTAGTTTTTGCTTACTTGACAATATGGACAATGATTCAGACCATTCACCAAACTTTTGTATCAACAAAACAACGCCTGCAATAATTAAACCTATTCCAATACTTGCTAAGGCTGTCCTTAACGCCCTTAATGCGCCTGTTGAAGTGCCAATCGCTAATGTCCAAGCCTTTTGCCCTGCTGTAACTATTGGATAAAGTAAGCTATCTTTTTTTAATGCTTCGGTAAAAAATTGTTGCGCACCGCTTGTAATCGCCATTACTGCGTTCAATTTTACTAAGGTTTTTTGTAGGTCCTCATTTTCACTACCGAATAACGCTGTAATGCCTATTCCCGCCTGAAATGCACCGCCAACCGCTTGTAAAGCTCCTACGGTCTTATCTAATCCGCTCGTATCAGACCCTGACCTTCTAACTTCATCACTTACATCCCCTAGCGTGTCCTCTAATTCACCAGCTTCACCCCTAAGTCTTAACATTTGAGCCTCAAGCATTTTAAATTGGTCTGTGCCTTTATGCCCTGCCTTTTCCATTTGGTTTAAGGCGTTAACCATATTACCGATTTCACCTTTCATAGCACGTAATTCAGCTTTTAAACTGCTCGTACTGTTACCCATGCTTTTCATGATAATTTCAGTAGCTTTTATCTCGCTTTGAAGTGCCTTAAATTCCTTACTACCCTCTTTCATGGTAGCAAGTTTCTTTTTTGCTAAATCAACGGTATTATTTAGGTTTTCAAATTCTTTACCAACGGTATCAATAGCACCTGCGACCTTTAAAATTTCCTTTTCAACGCTCGCCTGCCCTTCGGCTTTTAACTCAACTAATATTAAATTTTCAGCCATTACAACAACAATTTTTCTTATTTAAAATACGCCCCGTTTCAAAAATATCAATCCTACCATTGTAGTATTTTGTGCCTAATGGTGTAATTTCATACGCTTCACTTGTCGTATATTCCTTGTCATCAATAAATAAAAACCTATGTTCAAAAATGCGCTCAAACATATACTGAAAGGCATCACCATAACCAACTATATTTAATTGATATTTAGGATAGGTTAACGAACTTGTTTTTAATACTTTTCCTGATGCGCTGGTAAATGTTTCAATTTGCGCTCCTTGCGTTGTTCGTTTTTTATAGCCTGTTAAATAA
>Ga0209717_1004827_pt1 | contig 10944 bp, 10 predicted proteins | sample AD_UKC048_MetaG_FD_184418 | JGI IMG/M metagenome (GOLD analysis project Ga0209717, IMG submission 184418) | Active sludge microbial communities of municipal wastewater-treating anaerobic digesters from USA - AD_UKC048_MetaG (SPAdes) (version 2) | ecosystem: Engineered > Bioreactor > Anaerobic >... | reverse complement strand
AAGCTAAGCGTATCAGACAGGTCAAACTTGAATTGACCGTAGAACCTCATCTGATCGACTTCTTCGACAAGGTTGTAGGTGTGGATGCCATAGTTCCACCAGCAAACCGGGAAAATGGCGATAGTACCGGGTGTCCCGGTACGGGCCCGTTGCTGTCCGTGCACTCTTGCTGCGTGAAGTCGGTGCCAACCCCGATGGAGCCATACGGCAGACCCAGGCCGTCATAACCTCCAGGCAGCAGGCCGTTGATAATATTGCCGATGGAGTCCGGCACGGCGAGCGCGTAGGACATGTAAGCGTTATACGGCGCCCAAGGCGTCGGGTTCTCTTCATAGCTACGGACTGCCCAGTCGCGCTCGAGAATGTTGAGCGCGCTGCGGTGGCTGTATTCCGCCGAGAACATCAGGTTCGCGGACTCGAAATTTTTGCCCCACAATGCGGAGACCGAATAGTCGCCGTCAGAGCCGGACACCGCACGATAGTCGGCTTCAACCTGCAGACCATCGAAGTTGTCACGCGTGATGAAGTTGACGACGCCGCCGGTTGCGTCGGCGCCGTAGATCACCGCGCCACCGTCTTTGAGAATCTCCGTTCGCGACAGCGCGATTGACGGGATCATGTTGGTGTTTTCGTTGAAGCGCCGACCGTTGAAGATCGTCAGGGTACGACCGCCTCCAAGGCCCCGCAGGTTCAGAGTGGACGCGCCGATATTGCTGTAGCCAGCCTGAAACTGGTTTGTCTCACCGACGGTTGAGCCGACAACGCTCAACGTCTTGATGAAATCCATCGTGGACTGATTGCCGGACTTGAAGTTCTCTTCGGCTGTATAGACCTCAACCGGAAGTGCCGCTGACTCAACGGCGCCCGCGATGTTTGAACCTGTGATGACCACGCGGTCTCTCGGCTCATCGCAGCTGACCTGGATGCCATCGACATCGGGATCGCAATCTTCAGCGGGCGCGATCCTGTCTGGCGGCGGTTGCGTTGCCTGTTGCGCCGAGGCGCTACCGTATCCGACTACGCTGAACACAAGCGCGAGTGCGGACGCGCTCCGAGAAGCACGTTTCAACATGGACTAAATTCCCTTCCCCTGGCGGCCACTCTTGTGATGGCTCGCAGCCGACGGCGTTGTTACCGCCTCGTAGCCACTATGCGCCGCATGGGGATTCTGACAATACCGGCTGCTCAGCATGTTTTTTTTGGTGCATGACAGACACACATCTAGGTTCCGCAGAGACAGTGTGTTTCTGTTTCCGATGACATACCTCTGACACGACAAGGAGTGTCGTTAGGGAAGCGCCGCATGACTGACGCAACGAGAGGCCTGACAATAAAGGGGCCGAAAGCCGACAAGTCCGCCGGTCGATCCGAGCGTCGCAAGAACGCTGATAGATCAGCCGCTACGCGCAGGCAGATTCTCGAAGCCACGGTACGCTGTCTCGATGCGTGGGGTTATGGCGCCGTCACAAATATAAAAGTTGCGGACGAAGCTGGCGTGAGCCGCGGTGCGATGATGCACCACTTTCCGACCCGTCAGGCGCTGATCGTGGCGACCGTCGAATACGCGCACGAAAAGCTCTCGGAGTTTCGCAGCAGCGAGCTGGAAAAGTATGAGCCCGGCTTGCCTCGCTTCCGAGCAATCGTCGACATGTCGGTCGTCACGCAGATGACGCCGGAGGGCATGGCCTGCAACGAGGTTCGCATCGGCTCGCGCAGCGATCCGGAAATCCGCGCAGCGGTGACGCCGACGATGAGCTTCATATCGGACGAGTATGGCAGGCTGGTCGCGAGCCTTGCACGCGGCGCCGGCCTTCAACCCAACCGCGAAGTACAGTCGCTGACTGCGACAATGGCGATGGCCGCACGAGCCCTGGCGATCAACACATTCACCTACCCGCGCGCCAATATCGACGAGAGCGTGATCTGGATGATCCGCAATATCCGCGAAGATATTATCGCGCGGCAACTCGGCGAAAAACTCGCAGAGCGACCGCAGCCCCTGCCCGAAACGCGTCCGCATTCAAAGCCGCGCGAGACGAAGGCCTGATCAGGCCCGACGCGCGACCGGCACGGCCGGCACGCCCCGCTCAAGCAGTTTCATAAAGTCCGTCGGCGCCATCGGCTTGGCCATCAGGTAACCCTGGGCTTCGTCGATGCCGAGATCGGCCAGGAAATTCCACATCTCGATGGTCTCCACGCCTTCGGCGACGATCTTGAGGCCCATTTCCCTGGCGAGCCTCACGCTCATCTCGACGCTTGCTCGCGCAAAACCGTCCGTCAGCGCGCTCCGTGTGAATGGCTGGTCGATCCTAAGTTCAGTGAACGGATACATCTGCAGGCGGCAACCAGGCTGACCCGCGAAGCCGAGGCGCATCAGCCGGGCAAACGGACTATCGTAGTGGCGCTGACGGCGCAGGTCCGCGGAGCGGATGCCGACGCATGGGCAGCAGCTGGCGCAGACCGGCATATGACCAAACCCTTCACATCCGCGCGATTGACCGACGCCCTCAAGGCAGCCAGCACGGGCCTCAGGACGATCTCCAGCACCTCGGAAACCGCCGCACCGCCCGTAGCGGACCCCGTCGACGAAGCACCGCTGATTGACGAGGAAGCGATCGCAACCATGGAGGCGGTTGGCGCTCGTTCCGGGCGGGACGTCCTCGCAAAGGTCTGGAAGCTCTTTATCGGCCAAGGGCCGGATGCGGCGTTCAAACTCGAAACGCTGGCGACAGCCGGCGACCCCGGCTCCCTGGCCAAACAGGCCCACTTCCTCAAGTCCATGGCGATATCGGCGGGAGCCGCCCGCTTGGGATTGCCTGCGAGGAAATCGAACAGGACAGCAAAGCCGGACGAGTAACAGAGGCCGCAGCGCGGATAGCCACGATCCGTCCCGTACTGGACGAGACCTGCGCCATAATGAACAGCCGGCTTGGAGCCCGCCCGGCAGCGGCCTCCCGCTAGAACAACCCCGGCAAGAAATTTCCCTTTCGGGCGCAGACACGAAATGCACCCGTGAACCGGCGTGAACGCCCTCCAAGGCTGCGCTGCAATGGTTGACGCAGAGGCTACCCCCATGTGAAGGCTCGAAAGCACGAGGGTTTCGCGACTCCGTGAAGGCGAGTGGTCGAGACTCGGACCGCCCTGCTGCACTAGTATATACGCCTTCTGTTCTGGACGTTACATGACCGTTACGCCTACCGAACCGACGAACCTTCTCGACGCCACGACGCTGGCGGAGATCGCGCGCGTTCGGGCATCTGGCGTTCTCGGGGCCACCGGCAGGCTCGTGGAGCTTTTTGATTTTCTCGCTTCCCGGTCTGGCGACAGCAGGCCGCCGAAAGAGGCAGAAATTGCCCTCGCCGTTTTCGGCAAGGCCGACTCGGAAGCGCTTCGCGACGACCCTGTGGCGCGGGTCTATATCCACCGCCTCCGCAAACGGCTCGACGATTTCTACCTGCGCCATGGCGCACCGTCCGGGGTACGGCTCGATATTCCAAAGGGCGACTACCGGATCGTCAGCGCGCCGTCCGGCGAGGCGAGCGATGAGGCGGGCGCGGCGGATACCGCGCAGGCCGCCGGCGCGGACGACAGCCACGCGAAGCCGGCCGGGCGCAGGCGCTGGGGATTGATTGCAGCTGCCTTCGTCGCCGTCATGCTTGGCGGCAACATCGCTGCGTGGGCCCTGCTGGGCGCCAAGCCGGCTCAAAAGCAGCTCGCGGACGCGGGCATATGGACTGAGATAGCCAACAGCACGCGGCCGCTGCTGATCGTAGTCGGCGACTATTACATGTTTGGCGAGTACGAGGAGCGCGTTACGCTGAAGCGACTGGTGCGCGACTTCGCCATCAACTCAAAGGAAGATCTGGTTCACAGCCAGCGCGATAACCCGCAAGGCTTCGACAAGTATTCCGACGTGGCGATGCAGTACCTGCCCGCCTCCGCCGCCTACGCCCTGGCAGACCTTGCGCCGCTGCTGCGCGAAGGACGGCAGGTTCAGGTGGCGCTCTCTTCCGAGCTGACGCCGAACCGGCTGAAATCGGACGACATCATCTATGTCGGCCTGCTCAGCGGCATGGGCGCGCTGCTTGATCCGGTGTTTTCGCAGTCGCGGTTCGCGATCGGCGAAAGCTATGACCAGATTATCGATCGCAAGACCGGGAAGCACTACAACAGCGAGGCGTTCCGCGCCGCGCCGGGCGATCAGATGTATCGGGACTACGGATTTTTCTCGACATTCGAGGGCCCGGCGGGGAACCGGATTGCGATCCTTTCAGGCTCGCGCGACACGGCTGTCATGGGCGTGGCGGAAGCGCTGACGCAGATGGACCGGCTGGCCAAGGTCGAGAAGAAGACCGGCGACAAGACCGATTTCGAGGCCCTGTTCGAGGTCAAGGGACAGAAGCACGTGAATCTGGAGGCGCAAGTGCTCGCTTCCTACGCACTGGACAGCTCAACGATCTGGAGCGGCGCGCCAGCGAACGTGGCTTCTTATCCGAAGAAGTAGTCACTGTTCAGTGGCTGTTGAACGCCAGTTCGCAGCGAACGCCATCGGGATTGAACTTCAGTATAGCGCCGCCACCCGGCACGCCGTTGAGCGCAGCCCCGATCATCCGCGTACCAAATCCTGTGGACCGGGGATTCTCGACCATCGGTCCGCCGCTCTCGACCCATACAAGCGTATAGGCGCCCGGCGCTCGTTCGAACCAGCTGCAATCGACTTGCCCGCTCTCGTTCGATAAGGCCCCGTACTTCACGGCGTTGGTTGCAAGTTCGTGCAGGCAAAGCGCGAGCGGGATAGCTGCGGACGGGGCGAACTTAACAACCGGCCCGCCCGACACATTGAGACGTGTGCCGTAGCTACCCGTGAATGGCGCAAGCGCGAGCCGAACAAGGCTGTCCAGAAGAACGGGTCCCTCTGGCTCTGACGTCGACATGAGGCTGTATGCGGATGACAGCGCACGCACACGCTCGGTCAACCGATCGCGAAATTCCTCCACATTGGTCGCGCCTTGAGCCGACTGCTGCGCGAGTGCGCTGAGAATGGCGAAAGTGTTGCGGGCGCGATGCGTTTGCTCTCGGACTACCAACTCCAGCTTCTGCTTGGTCTGGGCTAGTTCGTCCCGCTCCACTCTGATCCGTGCGCGAAGCTCCTGTGCAAGGCCACAGCCAACGGCGACGACAGAAGCCAGCACCACCCACACAATGGTTGTCGCGTAAGGATACTGAACGCCGAATGCAAAGACGACGAGCGGCGTCGACAGGACAACAACAATCAGGCCCGCACGAAATCCAGCGATCAGCGAGGCCGCCATCACAGCCGGGTAGAATGTGACGAAAGGAACCTGCCCCTGGATCAACAGGTCCACCAACAATCGAGCGACATAGCCAAGCAGAACACACGGGACAGCGATCAATAGCGCCCGTGTCCAGCTTGTATGCTCGGGGCTGTCCTTTGCGAAAAACCGCACCGCCGTCCCCTCAAGACCCTGATACGCGCGCACTACAGCACAGCCCGCCGGAGCGGACACCTGTTTCAGCAGCATTATTCGCAAATGCTGCGAAGCTGCGTTTCCACGCGGCGTTGTTTCTTGGGTAAACACGCCCTTTAGCCCTGCTCGCCACAAAATGGCCCGCAGGATGCGGACAAGTTTCGAAAGCGACCTAGATTTCAGAAGTCGGGAGGCCGTGGGGGCGGTACTGCACGGGATCAACGACGCATGCGCGGCTGGCTGTTGTTTCACAATGATGTCGCAGACGGCATTCCCGAGGCAGAGGAAATCCGCCGTTTCATCGAGGCAGGCAAGCGGCGCGGCATCAAGCTGGATGCGCTGCGCCCGCGCGATTTCGAGCTGATCGTATCGACCGAGCGCGACTGGCGGGCCGAGTACGCCAACGGCAAATTGCCAAGGCCCGATTTCATCATTCCGCGGACCGGCAGCGAAACCAGCTATTTCACCCTCGCTGTCATCCGCCAGTTCGAACGCATGGGCGTTCCGCTGATCAATGGTGCGGAAGCGGTAGAAGCATGCGCCGACAAGCTTCAGACGCTTCAGCTGCTTTCCGCCTCCGGCTTGCCGATCCCGAAGACGATCCTCGCCAAGTTTCCGGTTGATGTGGACGTCATCGAGCGCGAGCTGGGCTTTCCCGTCGTCGTCAAGAAGCTCCGCTCCACACGCGGCGCCGGCGTCGTGCTGTGTCAGGATCGCGAACAGTTCGACGACCTTGCAAGCCTGCTTGGTGACGCGGCGCATCAGTCTGACTTCATTTTCCAGCAGTATATCGCTCGCAGCCACGGACGTGACGTGCGTTTGCTGGTGATCGGAAATCAGGTCGCCGCGTCCATGGAACGCCGGTCGCTCAACGGCAATTTCAAGTCGAACATCTCACTCGGCGGGTCCGGCGAATGCATCAATCCGCCGGACGAGATGGCGCAACTGGCGATCGATGCCGCCAAGACGCTCCGCCTGGACATCGCTGGGATCGACGTCCTCTACGACGACAAGGGCTATAGGATCTGCGAAGCCAACTCATCGCCGGGTTTTGTGGGCCTGGAAAAAGCCTGCCCGGTGAGCGTGCCGGACAAGGTGTTCGACTACATCATCGACAGGCTGAAGCCGCCGGAAGTGGCGCGACGGTCGATATGGAGCCGCATCACCCGGCGCAAACCCAAGGAAAAAGTGCGCGAGAAAGAGAAGGTCTGAGCGGACCGCTTATGCAGCCCGCTCGAAGATCGCCGCGATACCCTGCCCGCCGCCGATGCACATCGTCTCCAGCCCGTAGCGGACTTCGCGGCGATGCATCTCGTTCATCAGGTTGGCGAGGATACGCCCGCCAGTCGCGCCAATCGGATGGCCAAGCGAAATGCCCGAGCCGTTGACGTTCAGTTTGTCGGCATCGTTCCAGTTCCAGCCTTTGAGGACGGCCAGAACCTGCGGAGCGAAAGCTTCGTTCAGCTCAACGAGATCGATATCCTTCCAGCTCAAGCCGGTACGCGCGAAAAGGCGCTCAACCGCCGGAACAGGGCCGATGCCCATGCGCGATGGCTCAACGCCGGCAGCAGCCCAGCCGACGAACCAGCCCATCGGCTCAAGACCCAGCTCTTCCAGCTTGTCCTCTGCCACGACGAGGCACGCGGCGGCGGCGTCATTCTGCTGCGAGGCGTTGCCAGCGGTGACGACGCCGCCCTTCTCTATGGCGCGGAGCTGGCCAAGGGAGGCGGCGGTGGCGTCGCCGCGCACGCCTTCGTCCATCTTGAAGATGACGGGGTCGCCTTTTTTCTGCGGCACGGCGACGGGCACGAGTTCGTTGTCGAACTTGCCGGCCTTCCATGCGGCGGCGGCGCGCTGCTGGCTGCGGGCGGCGTATTCATCGCACTCTTCGCGGCCGATCTGGTAATCCTTGGCGAGGTTCTCGGCGGTCTCGATCATGCCTGTGATAACGCCGAAGCGGGAAATCGGCTGCGACATCACACGGCCGCGCTGCAGACGGTCATGCATCGTCACAGAGCCTGCTCGGGCGCCCGAGCGCATATCGGTGGAATAGTACTCGACGTTGGTCATGCTCTCGACACCACCGGCGACGACAACATCGGCCGCGCCGGTCTGCACGAACATGGCGGCGTCGATGATCGACTGAAGGCCGGAGCCGCAGCGGCGATCCAGCTGGTAGCCCGGCACGGTGATCGGCAGGTCAGCCGCGAGAGCGGACCAACGCGCGACGCACGGCGCTTCTCCGCTGGGATAGCCTTGCGCGAACACCACGTCGTCAATCTTCTCGGGGTTGATCTTCGTCCGCTCGACCAGCGCCTTCAGGATCACCGCGCCAAGATCGCCCGCCTGCATCGAGGCCAGACCGCCCTGGAACTTGCCGACCGCTGTGCGGATTGGGCTGACGATGGCGGCGCGGCGGAGTTTGGTCATGTCGGCTTCCCCGAAATCCTTGATTCAATCGCGCCGCACCATAGCTTCGTCTCGCGCAACGGCAACCTGCGCCAGATCAGAGACCAAGCACCCCGGCCGTCCGCTCGATAAACCAGTAAGCAGCGGTGACGCCGATTATGTAAACGGGGGTGCGCCAGGCGATTTCCTGCCAGCGCGGGTTGAACGCTGCCGGCGCAAATCGCTTCCACAGGAACATCAGCAGCAGAACAGCCGTGATGAAGATCAGCTGACCAGCTTCGACCCCGAGGTTGAAGAACAGCAATGCGAGAGGCGCCGCATCCTCCGGAATCCCGATCTCGCGCAGGGCGCCGGCGAAGCCGAACCCATGCAGCAGGCCGAATGCGAAGGAAGCCAGCCAGGGCAACTGCGCCGTAAGACTGCGATGCCCCGCCCTTACCCGCATGATCTCAACAGCCACGAACATGATCGACAGCGCGATGGTGGCCTCCACCGGAGGGCTCGCTAGCTTGATCCAGCCAAAGGTTGTGCCGGCGAGTGTCAGTGAATGCGCGACCGTGAACGCGGTAATCGCGCCAACCAGCCGCTTTACATCCCTGACAAGCAGAAGCAGCGCCAGCACAAACATCAGGTGATCGAATCCCAGCAGTATATGCTCGATGCCAAGGCCCGTATATGTGGCGGCAACATCGCTCCAGGGCTGACGCTCGGGAATCGTCGCGGTCGGATCGTCTGACGTGATGCGTAGAGTTTTCGGGGCGCCCTCGAGCGGCTCGAAGCGAACTATGACGTCGGTGAGAGTCTGCGAGAGATTTTCGACCGCGAGCGTCTTACCGACGATGCCGCCTTCGCAAGCGGCTCGCCAGCGTTGAATCACAGCATCACCGACCAGCGTTGAGCGCGGCTCGGAAGTGCTTGTGCATTGCGTGGATTGCTTGATGTTGAGCGCGAGACGCATGTCGCCACGGGCCGGCGTCTTCCAGAGAAAGTCATAAACCTGCGGCTCGACTTCGCGGATCTGCAGGTAGGCGGGCCGGATTTCGTGGGCCAACGCGACTGGCGCCAGAAGCACCACGGAAACAAGCCACAGCGCGATCAGGCGAATGGCGCGCATCACTCGCCAACCTCGGGCATGGGCCGCGACTTCGGTTGCGGATTGGGCGTTTCGGATAAGCCTTGCCAGGGCTCCGGCCACTCAATGCGGATGTCATACCGTTTGCGCATGCGCGCGTGAAATTCGTCGCGCGCGATATTACGGCGGCTTTCGATCCAGTCAGCACGAACCTTGTCGCGCACCTCAGCCAGCGGAACGCTTCTGCCCGGCTCGACATTCATGACCAGCACCAGATGCTGACCAAACGGCGACGGCACAGGTCCAAACCAATCCTTCTGCTGATGCGCAAAAACACTCGCCGCAAACTCAGCGCCGAACTGCGCAGCAACGCCTTCTTCTGTCGTCAGCGGCATGGCGGCCGGCAGCATGGAGCTATCGCCAAGCTTTGTAGGCTCTACGCCGGATCCCAGCTTTGAAAGCATGGCTTCAGCGTCGGCTTTGGCAGCCGCCCCGCGCTTGTCGCCATTGGCGAGCACGTGGCGGATCGCGCGCCGCTCCGGCAAGCGATAGAGGTCGGGATTTGCGTCGAGCCACGCCTGTAACTCCGCCTCGGTAGGCGCTTCACTGGCGGCGCCGTCCTCGATCAGAAATTCAAGCTTCTGGCGCATCCGGCGGCGAACGATTGTGTCGTCGGCATCCAGCCCCATGGCGACCGCCTCGCGATACCCGATTTCCTCGCTGACGAAATCGTCGACCAGAACTTCGAGCTCGGGTCGGTTGGGCAATCTGCCGGAAAGCAGAAGGAAGCTTTCGGCAATCTGGTTCACGCGCCCTTCCGAGATGACGACTTTCTCGCCCGGCGGCCCTTCATCGGGGCCGTTGATCAGCCCATTCGCCACGAACAGCGCAAACCCGATTGCAAGGAAATGCAACAAGGGCTCGCGGATCGCGCGTCTCAGAAAGCTTGTCACAAGCGACGCCCCGCCCACCTCCAAAGATCATCCAGCCTTCGTGGGGATGAACCAGATGGGTGAGGAATACGCCCGCTCCTGGATTGTCTTTTCCAGATCCGGGTTCGGATCGATGCCCGCACGGATCGCGTCCCACGTCGACCAGCGACAGGTCGGGTTCTCGATCACGCGGGCATAGTAGAATGCGTTGAGCTTCGGATCGAATTCCGGGTCAGACCAGCTAGCGCTCAGTTCCGCGTCACCCTTGTCCTGGCTGAATGCGCACGTCTTGATATCAACCGAAGCACCATTGTCGGCACAGCGGTGGGTCGAAGGATTGATCACGCCGCCATCTGAGCAGGCGACGTCGAACACTTTCTCCTGCGTCTTGCCGCTCGCATCGAGCCAACCTTTGACCACCTGGATACGCTGCAGCGGCGCAGAGTTTGCGTCGCGCATGGCCATCACCTGGAAGTCAGGCTTGCCTGTCGCCTTGCCGACCAGGTCGGAGCCCATCGGCACGCCGTTGGCGTAGGCATTCTTCACGCCTTCATCGCTGGTGAGCGAGACGGAGCCGATCCCGTAGCCCGCAAAAAAGCGGACACGGATACGCGGCCCGCTGGTCGCGAAAGTCTCCTTGCGGCGCAATGCGGCGTAGATTTCCTCGCGCGTATTTTCCGGCGCCCAGACGCCCGTAAGACCCGACGCGCCCCATGTCGAGAAGCGCGCGACGTTGTCTCCCGGCTTGTAGTTCGCCCACGTTTTGCCTGCGGGCGGCGTAGAGCCACGAAGTTCCGGCGTGGCATCGCGGATGCCGACTTTCGAGACATAGTTGTTTTCTTCGTACGATCCCGCTGCGTTGTGCGTGTCGCTGCTACCGACCATGCCGTACTTGTAGGGATTGGCCCCCACTTTCGCTTCGATCTCGAGGCCGTCTTTCAGAGCCTTGCGAACATAGCCGCCATCAAACTTCGTGATAGGGCGTGGCGAGCCGATATACCATTCCATGATCTCGAAACCGGCCATCTCATCGTTCGGCGAC
>Ga0209717_1004826_pt1 | contig 10947 bp, 7 predicted proteins | sample AD_UKC048_MetaG_FD_184418 | JGI IMG/M metagenome (GOLD analysis project Ga0209717, IMG submission 184418) | Active sludge microbial communities of municipal wastewater-treating anaerobic digesters from USA - AD_UKC048_MetaG (SPAdes) (version 2) | ecosystem: Engineered > Bioreactor > Anaerobic >... | reverse complement strand
TCTGGAAACCTTTTGCTTTCAGTTTCTTTTCATACGTATCATCAAAACTTTTTAAATCGGTGCTTTCTGCAGCAAAGGAATTGGCTTCATTCAATGCAGCATTATCTGTCTCCTGGCTGGCAATGATTTCCTTAGGCAGGTAGGCCACTTTGTAATGGGTAGACGGTTTGATGGCAGACATGATTTCGATAAAATGATAACCAAAAGAGGTTTTTACCACTTTACGTTCGCCAACTTTACCGTCAAGTAATATGAACTGTCCGAATTCCCGGGCAAAGTTCGGACCCTGAATTTCAGTAGAGGAAAACGTCATCTCACCTTTGTTCTGGCGGCTGGCATCGCTGGGCGGATTATATTTCTGCACCATGGAATCCCAGTTAGCACCGCCGTTAATCGCTAATTTAATACTATCGATCCTGCGGGAAGCAATACTGTCATCCACACCACCCTGCTGGAGATTATTACTTACCAATACGTGGCGGCATTTAACAGAATCAGGCAATACTCTTACACCGATCATTTTAGCCAGTACATAACTATTTGCATCGAGATATGGTCCGTAAACCCCACCAACGGGTAATTTAAAGATGGAATCCTTAACCGGAATCTGAATCGCATTTCCGCTTACATATGCATCAAAATACTGGGCACCCTCTCCGGCCAGAAACTGAGCAACACTATCTGAAGAAGCGAAACGGTCCCGAAGTGTAACTAAGCTACTAAGCGTAGCGGCACTATCTTTTGCAGAAGGCGCAGCGCTGAAACTTACAAAGCTGATGCTCCGGGTTTCTGCCTGTTTGAAAAGTTTTTTATTCTTGTTGACAAACGCTTCAATCTCGCTGTCTTCTACTTTAATACTGCTGTCAGGAATACTGGCGTATGTTTCTCTTACCAGTGAAATGCGGGCCATTTGTGCATTTTCCGCATTTTGTTTTTCAATCATCCATTTAGGAAAGTTGATTGTACCAGACATCAGAGAGAAAAATTTATCCGCCATGCGTAAGTTCACCAACTGATTGATATAGGCGTTGATATTTGCTTTTTCTTCCGCTGTACCGCTTTTCAGTTTCTGATCTATGTTCTGCTTGGCAAGCGCAGCATTAAACTGTCCGGTTTTTTCATCAGTAAACTGTTGTTTGATATCCTGCGGTGCATTTTGTCCGTAAAGAATATCACCCAGCTCTTTCCGGCCAACGGCAATACCAAGCTTTTCAAACTCATCACTCAGAATGGCCTGGTTGATCTCCTGTGACCAGGCCTGATCCAGTGCCTGCTGGCTTGCAGCAGCTGGTGGATAACCCTGCGCTTTCATGTTCTCTTCGGCCTGTGTAACTTTCTTACTGAAATCCTCAAAGAGAATTTTTTTACCATTTACTACACCAACCGTATTGGAGGGACCACCCACCATACCTCTTGATTTACCGGCAAAATAATCGGTCAGAATGAACCCTACCAGGGCCAGTGCAATCAACACTACAGTAAGCTTGGCGTACTTGTCTCGGATATCCTGAATAATAGACATAATATATTATTACTGATTTTTTTAAGGATGGCAAAAATAGGGGAAAAACTGTGGAAAATCTATAATTAATGCACCCGTTTTGAGGGTGAAAGTAGATGAAAAAACGGGCATGGGGGCTGTTTTCAGGGAAATTAAACGGGCTGACCCGTATTTAGTGGGTCAGCCCGTTTTTTTTGGAAAGCTATTCGCCAGAATCCTATTTTTTTCCAGCCCTGACCAGTTTCATTTCCTGGACCAAATGACCTGCTCCGGCGTATTTATCAACGATAAATAACACATAACGAATATCTACCATAATATTCCGGCAAATACTGGGATCGTAGTTGATATCGCTCATCGTTCCCTCCCAGGCACGGTCAAAATTGAGTCCAACCAGGTTGCCGTTAGCATCCAGAGCGGGACTTCCGGAATTTCCCCCTGTAGTATGGTTCATGGCGATAAAACAAACCGGCATTTTCCCGTTTTTACCATATTGGCCAAAATCCTTGTTTTTATACAAGGTCCTGAGCTTTTCAGGAACATCAAATTCGTAGTCGCCGGGTTTGTATTTATCCATCACTCCATCGAGATAAGTGTAGAAATCAAATTTCACGGCATCTCTGGGCTGATATCCTTTTACATTACCATAAGTGACACGGAGGGTACTGTTGGCATCGGGATAGAATTTCTTCTCCTTCATCACCTCCATCTGGGCTTTCATATAGGTACGCTGCAACTGATTCACCCGGGCCTGTATACCGCTCAACTTCTTTGTTACAGTCGATGCATAATGGCTGTTTAACTGTAAAAACAACTGGTTAGCCTTATTCAGGTCATTGGCCATCAGCACCAGATCCGGATTTGCCTTCAGGTTGGCCAGTACTTTAGGCCCGTTATTCAGCAGGTCTACATTCGTGTAAAAATCATCCGCCATTTTTGCAAAATCGGATTGATAGGACTTTACCAGTGTTAATAGTTCCGGTGCCAGGAACTCTTCAGGCTGGTCGTTGGTAAATTTCTGCATCAATGCTTCAAAGAGTTTCTTATCCACCGCCGGACTATATTCCTTGTAGAGTTCACCGAGTGTTTCAATCGTTTTAGGCACAGCATCTTTAAACGCTTTATCACCGTTTTTTTGTTTGATGCCTGCAAGACTATTGATTCTGGAACCAAGTGCAAAAGCCTCAATACGGCTTATAGTTTCAGTGTAATAATCCCTGGCCAAGCCATATTTATTCAGTTCCTGGTAGGCAGCTTCCAGATCACCGAGCAGGGTACCATACTGTTCTTTAAAGGCAGGATTGGCGTTGACCCTTTTCTGAAATTCGGCCTCATAGGCCTTTTTCTTTGCCACAGCATTGGTACTGGTTAAACCCAGCACTTCTCCCTGCCATTTCTTCCAGGAATTGCTGATACTGGCATATTTAGCCGCATATTGAATCTTAATCTGCTCATCCCGGCGCATAAAACCATCTATTACGCCCAGTGCTTTGTCACGGATTGCAATTTTAGCCGGGTCATTTACCTTTACAATTTGTTCCACCGCAGCTGAATGAAGGTATTGAGTGGTCCTGCCCGGAAAGCCAAAAACCATGGTAAAATCGCCTTCTTTCATGCCGTCCAGGGAAATAGAAAGGGCCTTTTTAGGCTTATAAGGCACATTATTCTCTGAAAATTCAGCGGGCTTATTATCGGTACCGGCATATATACGGAACATAGAGAAATCACCGGTATGACGGGGCCACATCCAGTTATCCGTATCCTTTCCGAAATTCCCGATAGCGGACGGCGGTGCACCTACCAGACGTACATCTTTATAGGTTTCAGTAACAAAAAGAAAGTACTGGTTACCTTCGAAAAAAGACCGGACAAAATAATCCTGATAGGCTTCCCTTTTTACTCCGCTACGTAAGGCAGCGATATTCTTATCAATGGCGGACTGACGTTCCTGTTCTGTCATACCCTGCGTAACCCCAGCCAGCGCTGATTTAGTTACTTCTTCGATCCGTACAATAAAGGTTACAAACAAGCCTGGATTCGGGATTTCCTCACCTTTATTACGCGCCCAGAATCCATCCCTGATATAATTACGTTCGAGCGTAGAGTGGTTTTGAATGGCATCAAAGCCGCAATGGTGGTTGGTCAGTATTAGTCCCTGTTCTGAAATCACTTCCCCGGTACAAAACCCACCCAGACTCACAATCGCGTCTTTCAGACTTCCCTTGTTAATATTATATATATCACTGGCGGAGATCTTCATCCCCATTGATTTCATCTGCTTTTCGTTCAGTTGCTGGAGAAATAACGGGAGCCACATACCTTCATCAGCGCGGGCTGTAATCACCAGTAAAAGAAAAAAGGCGACAAGACTTCGTTTTATTGCTTTCATCGTTAATATATTTAAAGAAGTAAAATTAGTTCATTCATTCATACGGTAAAATCTGCTCATCGAATTAGTAATCGGGTCTGATTTTTGCACATTTGAAAATTAAATGGAAATTCAAGGGAATCGGCTGAACCTGGAATCCGGATTTTTCTCCACATCACACTGTGAATGGGTGAAAAATAATGTGCATAACCGGCTGTGGAACGTTAACAGGAAAGGGGACGAATGGCTTTTAAATTCACAGCTTCCGGTCCGGATATTGATCGGTGTACATAAATGCACATTTGTTCAATAACTGTCCACACCAGTTTATTAAAAAACATCCGGATAGTTTTACGCCTATACTAATACACAGGGATGTGGAAATCTGAATGAGACCCGCTCCAGTACAGTATCCTGGATTGTGGATTACCGTAACCGGAATGTGTATATCATAGAATTTGTAATTTTGTATTGTCAAAAACAACGAAGTTTTCCACGAATCCACAGCTGTAATAATAATATACTCTTTTTTATAAAAATATATTAATACTATTATTGTATTAATCGCCCGGGTTAAAAATTTTGTTTTGAAAAATTGCACAGGCTGGTGGAATATTGCACCCTGATCAAACAAACAAAACCGAAAGAATCATGAACACTGTTGTACCGGATACCGCGATCGCCAATGTTGAAAAAAACGGATTCCTCGATATTGAGCTGGATCCTTCCCTGGATTTGTTTGCCGAAATCGAAAAACTCAAAAAAGAGAAAAATGCCGTGCTCCTGGCGCACTACTACCAGGAACCGGATATCCAGGATGTGGCGGATTATATCGGCGACAGCCTCGGACTGGCTCAACAGGCGGAAAAGACCAGTGCCGACATGATCGTGTTTGCCGGTGTGCATTTCATGGCAGAAACGGCCAAGATCCTGAACCCAGGCAAAAAAGTGGTGATTCCGGATTTTAAAGCCGGATGTTCCCTGAGCGACAGCTGTCCTCCCCCGCTTTTCAAAAAATTCAAAGAGCAACATCCCGATCATATCGTGGTCAGCTACATCAACTGCAGCGCGGGTATCAAGGCCCTGAGTGATGTGATCGTGACCAGCAGTAATGCCCGCGTGATCGTCGAAAGTTTCCCCAAAGACCAGAAAATAATTTTCGCACCGGATAAAAACCTTGGGGCGTACATCAACAAAGTCACCGGCCGCAACATGCTTCTCTGGAACGGTGCCTGTATGGTTCATGAAATTTTCAGCCTGGAGAAAATCACCAGACTGAAAACCCGTCACCCAAAAGCAAAATTCATTGCCCACCCGGAATGTGAGGAACCCGTATTGCGCCTGGCGGATTATATAGGGTCAACTACCGGCTTATTGAAATATACGGAGACGGATGATGCCATGGAATATATCGTGGCCACTGAGACCGGTATTCTTCACCAGATGATGAAGGCTTCTCCAAACAAGACCTTTATTCCGGCTCCTCCCACGAATAACTGTGCATGTAATGATTGTCCGCATATGAAACTGAATACCCTTGAGAAATTATATCTCTGTATGAAGTATGAGTTGCCGGAAATCAATATGGAAGAAGAATTAAGGCTGTCCGCATTAAAACCGATAAAGAGGATGCTGGAAATCAGCAGCCAGGCTGGTCTTTGACGTGAATGTCCCGCTATGAAAAAACTACTTTTTTTACTTTCCTTTTTTATTGCCCTGTCCACTTCTGGTCAGTCGGTTAAAGAACTGATTACCCGTGGCCAGCAGTTACTGGGAGAAAAGAAGTTTACCGAAGCCCTCGATATCTACAATAAGGCGTTTAAAAAAGATTCCACCAAATATGATGTCTTTACCGGTCGGGGCACGGCTTATTTTGAATTAAAGGAATTCCAGCTCTGTTTTAATGATTTTTCAAGGGCGATTGCCCTGGAACCCGATTCGGCTTTGGCCTACCATTACCGGGCTAACCTCATGTATGTATTGAATTATACAGATGAGGCCATTGCGGATAATACCCGGGCTATTGAACGAACGGCGGATGAAAAATTTCTGCTGGGTTGTTTTATCAACCGGGGTAGTGCGAAAGAACAAAAAAGAGATTTCAAAGGTGCGTATGAAGATTTTTACCGGGCTTATAGTTATGATACCACCGATATTTCTGTATTGAATAATCTGGGTACTGTACTCGATGAACTGGATCGCCGTGAAGAAGCGATTATGTACCTCAAAAAAGCCATCGCCCTGGACAGTAATTTTGTTGGTCCCTATGTAAATATCGGTTTTCAATACAGCCTGATGGGACGTTATGAGGAGGCGCTGGTCTATTTTAATAAAGCACTTGAACTGGATAAGGATGAACCCCTCACGCTCAATAACCGGGGGTTTACCCGGTATAAACTCAATAACCTGGCAGGCGCATTGGAGGATATCAATAAATCCATCTTTCTATACACAACCAATGCCTATGCATATAAGAACAGGGCGTTGGTCTATCTCGCCCTTGATAAAAAAGAAGAAGCCTGTACCGACCTGCAAAAGGCCAGGGAGCTGCAGTTTGAAAAACAGTATGGCCCTGAAGTAAATGAATTGATTAAGAAAAACTGTCAGTAAGATCAGGGGAGCACTTCGGAGAACATTATTACAGAACAGACGCTGTCTCTTTTACCAGGATTAAGAAAAGCCAGATCCATCCTGGTGATTTCATAATCTTTTATGCGGATGGTATTCGTTAGCTTTATTCCTTTTTCTTTTATCGCCAGGGTATCTTTCGGGTAATAGACCAGCCACCGTTTTTCCCCGGTATTATCTTCCTGTCCCTGATAGTTTTTGCGTAAGGTCTTTGTATAAAAATCAAAGGAAGCGCTGTTGCTTCCTTCCCAGAAATAAATATCCCTTGGATCTGCTTTTCCTTTTATGGCCGCAGCCAGTCTGTTACCCCCCTGATAGTTGAGTACCTGCGGGTAAAAATTAGTATTCAGTAAAAAGAAAGAAAAAACCATGGCTGCCACAGAAAGGCTGATCGATTTTGCCAGGGTATGCATCAGGCTGCTGCGGATAAAATGGATATACACACTTAACAACAGAATGACTCCTGTAAGAATCAAATAGCTGGTGACCTGGAAGGCCCAGAAATTCAGGATGGCTACCGCCAGCAGTATTAGTAAAGTCAGGATCAGTTGTAACCGGTAGATTCTTTTTACCAATAAGGGATTAGTAGCAAAGCGCAACAGAAAACCCGCTGTAAACACCGCCACAAAAGGAAAACCACTGTTCAGGTAATGCGGCAGTTTAAAACCAGAGAAACTGACCAGCCCGATAAAAAAAACAAAGACCAGGGTGCTGGCGATTTCCGTTTTTTGATCTTTAATCCCCCGGATTATTTTGTACAACACATAAAATGAAAAGAAGGACCAGGGGGCAAAGGCCCAGAGAAACGTATGTAAAAAAAAGAAATAGTCCTGTTTCAGTGTATTACCCATCACACCGGTATAACGTTCTGTGCTCTGGTTGAATAAGATAAAACGAACCCCGTCAATATGATCTTTACCGCGGATTACTTTTTCCGGGTGCAGGTTAAACTGCAGGTAATAACAGTAAAGTACCGGGCTGATTCCGGCAACAAATAATAATATAAGCGCCAACCATTTCAGTGAGAAAAGAGATAGCAGCAGCCGGCGGTTAATCGCCAGCAAAATCACAAATAATCCCGGCATTACCACCCCGATAGCCCCCTTAGTCGAAAATGCCAGGGCCAGTCCCGCAGCTGCACCCAACACATGGATCCACCGCTTATGGAGGAGCAGGTCCGTTAACTGCCAGGCGGAAAAGGCAATCATAGCGGTGAGGATGGCATCCATCCGCACATCATTATTGGCCAGTATAAAGGAAACGGCCGATGCCATGATCAGGGCCGCAAGCCGCCCTGTTTCTGCATTGTACAGCGATTTGCCCAGCCGGTATACGGAATACACACCCAGTATGGTCAGGATAAAAGAAGGGAGTTTATAGGCAAAGCCGCTTACGCCCATAATTTTAAAACTCCAGGCGGCCAGCCAAAAATGCAGGTGTGGTTTATCCAGGTAGTCGGTTCCCTTGTCCACCAGGTTTACATAATCCCCGCTCAGATACATGTGCAGGGCTATATTGGCATGATGGGCCGAGTCATTATCCATCAGCGGGACAAATAATCCCGCGAAATAGACGCCACCCAGCAGCACAAAAAGAAAGGTATAGAGCTTCCCGGATAAAACCGGTTGATCAGTTAGTTGCATTTCTCCGGCAAAGTAAATAAAGAAGTCCGGCATTTGATGAACGGACCCGATTTCAGCCGGTAAGGCTGTAAATTGTCATAAAAATCAGCTGATGCGCTCCTTTATTATCTTTTTAATCATATCCCTGTTTATACAGATACCCGGCAATGCCCGTGTAATCACAGACAGTATTCCGGCCGAAACGAAGGATGTGGATTGTCAGGATGCGATTATTGCGGCACTTTATTCGGTGATCTCCGGTCCGGCAGGACAGGCCCGTAACTGGGACCGCATGCGGACCCTGTTTTTACCGGAAGCAAAGTTGGTGGCCACCGGCAAGAAGTCTGATGGCATGATGGGTAAGCGGGTCATGTCTCTGGAGGAATATATAAAAGTATCCGGGCCCTTCCTGGAGAAGGACGGATTTTTTGAAAATGAAATCAGCCGGAAAACCGACCAGTACGGCAGCGTGGTACATATTTTCAGTACCTATGAATCACGAAGAACACTAAAAGATGAAAAGCCCTTTATGCGGGGCATCAATAGTATCCAATTATGGTTTGACGGGAAGCGATGGTGGATTCTCACTGTATTCTGGCAGGGAGAATCCACCGATAACCCGATTCCCCAACAGTATTTAAATTAATCTGCCAGCTCAATCAAAAGACTGGCAATTTTATCCCGGATAAAATCCCGCACCTGATTGAATTCGGCTGGTTCCATGTGTTTGGGATCAGGGATCTGCCAGTCCACAAAGCGTTTGGCCGGCATCCAGGGACAGGCATCGCCACAACCCATCGTCACCACCACATCAAAGGGCGCAAAGGCCTTTACTTCTTCCAGGCTCTTGCTGTCATGTGTGCTGAGATCATATCCCAGTTCTTTCATCGCCGCTATCGCTTTGGGGTTTACAATACCAGAGGGTTTGGATCCCGCACTATAAGCTTCCACCAGGTCGCCACCGAGAATTTTCGCAAAAGCCTGGCTCATCTGGCTGCGGTTACTGTTTTCGATACAAACAAAGAGAAGTTTCTTCTTCATGCTTTCGTTGATTTGAATTTATGTTGTTGAGCGAGTGCAAAGCGTACGAGTAAGATCAGTACCGGTACTTCGATCAGCGGACCGATCACCGCGGCAAAAGCAGCCGGTGAGGAAATCCCGAAAACCGAAATAGCGACGGCGATTCCCAATTCAAAATTATTACCCGCGGCAGTAAATGCCAGGGATACGGATTTCGGATAATCCGTTCCTGCCTTTTTCGACAGAAAGAAGGCCGAAAAAAACATGATCGCAAAATAGATGCTGAGCGGGATGGCAATCAGTAATACATCCCCGGGGATTTGTACGATCAGTTTTCCCTTCAGGCTGAACATCACCAGGATGGTGAACAGTAAAGCAATCAGCGTGATCGGACTGATGGCCGGGAGGTAGCGCTTATTGAACCAGTCTTCGCCCTTCCATTTGATCAATACATAGCGGGAAATCAATCCGGCCAGGAAGGGAATCCCGAGATAGATAAATACACTTTGCGCCACATCGCCGATGGTAATATTGACTTCATATCCTTTCAGTCCGAGTAAGGGTGGAAGTTTGGTGATAAAGATCCAGGCATAAAGACTATAAAAGAGTACCTGAAAAATACTGTTGAAGGCTACGAGTCCGGCTGCATAGAGCCGGTCGCCTCCGGCGAGATCGTTCCATACAATCACCATGGCGATACAGCGGGCGATCCCGATCAGGATCAGTCCGGTCATATAGCCGGGATGATCACGCAGGAAAACCACCGCGAGCAGAAACATCAGGATGGGTCCTACGATCCAGTTCTGAACCAGGGAGAGTCCCAGTATTTTTTTATTGGCAAACACTTTTGGCAATTCTTCATACTTCACTTTCGCCAGGGGCGGATACATCATTAATACAAGGCCAATGGCAATGGGAATATTGGTGCTGCCGGATTGAAAAGAGTTGATAAATCCCTCAGCCGAAGGAAAAAAATAACCAAGGGCCACCCCCACTCCCATAGCCAGGAAGATCCAGAGGGTGAGGTAACGGTCGAGGAAGGAGAGTTTTTTCAAAGCAGGGGAGGTTTGATAGTAGAAAAAGTTAGAAAGAAGATTATTGATTATTGGGGTCGTTTAAAGCAGAAAAAGGTTTAAAGCAGATTATTAATTATTGGGGTCGTTTAGAATAGCCGATTTTCTCTGATGAATTATTTAATAATCACATTACAGACTCTTTCTGCTTTAAACGACCGCAATAATAAATAATCTATAATAAGACACCCACTACGATGAGCAGCGCCAATAATTCTTCCTAACAGCATCCGCTTCCCGGCTCACAACATGCCGCCGGTTTTTCAGCGTAAACCGTAACGGAGAAGATCCCCGTCTTACCTGCTTTAAAATCTTCCAGTTCTTTAGTGCCGAGATAGCTGTTGAGGATATCGTCGGGGATCACGATCGGTTTTTCTTTCTGAACGGTGATATTTTTAAAGCCATTCTTTTCAATCAGGGCGAGATAATCCTGTTTCTGAATAGCGCCAGCCACGCAGCCAGCATACATTTCCGCGTCTTTCTGTAAAGCTTCCGGTAATTCGCCCATCAGCACAACATCGGAAATGCTGAAGTGACCGCCAGGTTTCAGTACGCGGTAGATTTCGCTGATCACACCATCTTTGTTGGGGACGAGATTCAAGACGCAATTACTCACGATCACATCGGCTACATTGGAGGTCACCGGCATTTTTTCAATATCGCCCTGGCGGAATTCCACATTATGAAATCCTCTTTTCTCAGCATTGACCCTGGCTTTGTCGATCATTGCCGGCG
>Ga0209717_1004820_pt1 | contig 10955 bp, 6 predicted proteins | sample AD_UKC048_MetaG_FD_184418 | JGI IMG/M metagenome (GOLD analysis project Ga0209717, IMG submission 184418) | Active sludge microbial communities of municipal wastewater-treating anaerobic digesters from USA - AD_UKC048_MetaG (SPAdes) (version 2) | ecosystem: Engineered > Bioreactor > Anaerobic >... | reverse complement strand
CGTTCCGGGAAATTCCCCCGGCGTTACAATGGTTTCCAGGCTGGAAAAGATGGGGCAGCGGGCTTCTGTTCAAAATGAGATCAAATTTGAGAACGTTGAAGTTCCGGCGTCTAACCTGATCGGTGGAGAGGGTTACGGCTTCCTGATTGCCATGAAAACATTCGACAGGACTCGGACAGGCGTTGCTTCCGCCGCAGTCGGAAATGCGCAATCGGCTTTTGATTATTCCAGGGAGTGGGCTAAGAAGCGTATTCAGTTCGGACATCCCGTAACCAATCTCCAGGGTGTTTCGTTCATGCTGGCCGATATGGCTACGGAAATCGAAGCTGCCCGGATGCTGGTATGGCGCGCAGCCTGGGCATATGATACCCAGCAAAAAGACTTTTCGAAACTTTCAGCCATGTCAAAATATTTTGCAACCGATGTGGCCATGAAAGTAACCACCGATGCCGTCCAGGTGATGGGAGGGGAGGGGTATTCAAAAGAACACCCGGTAGAAAAGATGATGAGGGACGCGAAACTCTCGCAAATCTATGAAGGGACCAACCAGGTGAACCGGTTGGTCGTCTCCAAACATATCCTGAAATAACCGGATTCTTTAATTAAAAGGTATAACGTGTATCGTAAATAAGCCTGTCGGCGATATGCCGGCGGGCTTCTCTCACATCAACAGGCGCTACGCGGGTGAATATTTCGACAGCACGCGTCAGCCTTTCCAGCCTCTCGCCTTCTTCCGTTGAGTTGAGCGCATCCTTGGCCGATTTGGCTATCCTGGCAGAAGCATCATAAACAAATACATCCAGGATGTCCTGGTATATCTGGATGTGTTTCTCATCAAAAAACTTCTGCATTTTATCCACCCTGAGCAGAGTCGACTCAGCCATGTAAATTTGCATCATGATATCGGCTACATTCATCATGATTTCCTGTTCATTGATGAGATTCTTCCTGTACCGTTCAGCAAATGCATGAATAACAAGCAATACTGTCTTTTTAAAATTCCGGATATAATGATATTTTTCTTCGAAATAGTTATCAAACTCGGTATCAGAATCTTCTAACGAGTCGATGGAATCAAAGATGGCTTTGGCTTTTCCAAAAAGATCAAAATCACCCTTCTGGGCCTTTTTAATGGCTGTATCGGCAGACAGCAGGCGGTTGATCTCATTGGTCCCTTCAAAGATCCTGTTGATCCTGGAATCGCGGTAAGCCCTGTCGATCGGCGCTTCGGCAGAATAGCCCATACCTCCGTATATCTGGACCGCTTCATCGACAACATAATCCAGCGCTTCAGAGCCATAAACCTTTAGCATGGCACACTCCACCGAAAACCTGGCAATTGCTTCTATTTCCGCTTTCCCTTTTTCCAATCCTGACTTCAGGTTAATTTCTGCAGCTTCTTCAATATTCTTGCTGGTACGGTAAACGGCCGATTCATTCGTAAAGGTCCGGATGACCTGCTCTGCCAGCTTATATTTAATAGCGCCGAAATTTGAGATCAACGAACCGAACTGTTTTCTTTCATTTGCATAATTAACTGACTGGTTAATAGCTCTTTTAGCAGCACCCAGGACAATTCCCCCCAGTTTTATACGACCCATGTGGAGAATGCTCAGGGCGATCCTGAATCCTTCTCCCGGCTTTCCCAGCAGGTTCTCAACCGGAACTTTCACATCATTGAAAAATATCTGGCGGGTCGACGATCCTTTAATACCCATTTTGTTTTCTTCCGGGTTCATGCTGATACCGGGAAGATTGCTCTCCACGATGAATGCACTGAGGACCCTGTCGTTATCGATCTTGGCAAAAACGGTCAGGACATCGGCAAAACCGCCATTGGTGATCCACATTTTCTGCCCGTTGAGGATATAATGTTTTCCGTCGTCCGATAATGTGGCTTTTGTTCTGCCGGAGTTTGCATCTGAGCCTGCATTGGGTTCGGTCAGGCAATATGCCGCAATCCACTCTCCGGTAGCTAATTTTGGTAGATATTTCCGTTTCTGGTTTTCATTACCATAATAAACAATTGGCATGGTACCTATCCCCACATGGGCGGAGTAGGCCACGGTGAAAGAATAACCGGCGCCCAGGGCTTCATTTGCTCTCATGGCCGTAATAAAAGACTGACCAAATCCTTCATATTCTTCCGGGATGGAAATAGCCAGCAATCCCAGCTCGCCAGCCTTAGCCAGCAGTTTTGGCATCAATCCGAGTTCCTGTTTATCAATCCTGTCGAGCATGGGAAAGACTTCCGATTCAAGGAAATCATCACACGTTTGTGTAATCATCTTTTGCTCTTCATTAAACTCTTCGGGAATAAAAATGTGTTCTGCAATGACTTCTTTGACCAGAAAATCCCCTCCGGTGATGTTTTTGTTTTCGTCCATGAAATCCTGTTTTAAAATTTTGAGGCAAATATAGTCAAATATTTAAGGTTGAAGTAATGACATATTTATTTGATATTAAATGACTTAACTATGGATTTACCCGTCAGTCAAGTCATTTAATGTCAAAACTGTGAAATATGGAAAGAATTTGATTAGCCGGATCAGGATTTGATGACAGCGATTTTCATATCATCAGCTTCCTTGTCATAATCGACCTGGATGATGGACCCCGGGTCAAGCTTCGTCCTGATAATCTCTTCAGCCAAAGGATCTTCCAGGTATTTCTGGATGGCTCTTTTGAGTGGTCTGGCGCCAAACTGGGCATCCCAGCCTTTCTCGACGATATAATCTTTGGCCTGGGCAGTCAACTGGATTGTAAAGCCCAGTTCTTCAACGCGTTTGAACACATATTTGAGTTCGATATCGATGATTTTATGAATATCCTCCAGTTCCAGCGAGTCGAAGATGATGACGTCGTCGATCCTGTTAAGGAATTCAGGGGCAAAAGTTTTCTTCAGGGCACTTTCGATCACACCACGGGCAAAATTCGAACGGGATTGCCGTTTTGCCGATGTTGAAAAGCCGATCCCTTCTCCAAAGTCTTTCAATTGCCGTGATCCAATGTTGGACGTCATGATGATGATCGTATTCTTGAAGTCGACTCTGCGGCCCATGCTGTCGGTCAGCATGCCGTCGTCCAATACCTGGAGAAGCAGGTGGAATACATCGGGATGGGCCTTTTCGATTTCATCCAGCAAGACGATCGAGTAGGGTTTTCTTCTCACTTTTTCGGTCAACTGGCCGCCTTCTTCATATCCGACATATCCCGGAGGTGCTCCCACGAGACGGGAAACAGCGAATTTTTCCATGTATTCGCTCATATCCACCCGTATCAGGGCATCTTCGGAGTCGAAAAGATATTTGGCCAGAATTTTCGCCAGGTGGGTTTTTCCAACGCCGGTAGGGCCAAGGAAAATGAGGGAACCGATCGGTTTTTTGGGATCTTTTAAACCGGCCCTGTTCCTTCGAATGGCTTTGACGACCTTTTTAATGGCTTCGTCCTGGCCAATGACTGAACCGGCAAGTTCTTCCTCCATATTAACCAGGCGGTTGCTTTCATTTCTGGCAATTCGCTGGACCGGTATGCCGGTCATCATAGCGATGACCTCTGCGACGTTATCTTCTGTCACTATTTCACGGTTGATCCTGGATTCTTCGTCCCACTTCTTTTTAGCGATAGCAAGGCTGTCCTGGAGTTTGCGTTCCATATCGCGGTATTCGGCAGCCTCTTCAAACTTCTGGCTGTTGATTGCCCGTGTTTTTTTCTGCCTGACCTCTTCGATCCGGCCTTCAATACTTATTATATCGCTTGGGACGTGGATATTTGTGATATGGACCCGTGCTCCGGCTTCGTCCAGGGCATCGATGGCTTTATCAGGCAGGTAACGGTCTGTGATATAGCGGTTAGTGAGTTGCACACAGGCATGTATTGCATCATCAGAATACTTGACAAGATGATGGTCTTCATACTTCTCCTTGATATTATTAAGGATCTGGAAGGTCTCTTCGGTTGTAGTGGGATCAACCAGTACTTTCTGAAAACGCCGCTCAAGTGCGCCATCTTTTTCAATATATTGCCTGTATTCGTCGAGGGTAGTTGCGCCGATGCACTGCAGTTCGCCGCGGGCGAGAGCCGGTTTGAACATATTGGATGCGTCGAGGGAACCGGAAGCGTTACCGGCCCCAACGATCGTATGGATCTCATCGATAAACAGGATTATATCCGGGTTCTTTTCCAATTCATTAAGCACTGCTTTCATTCGTTCTTCAAATTGTCCGCGGTACTTGGTACCGGCTACCAGAGAAGCCAGATCAAGTGAAATGATGCGTTTGTCGAACAGTGCCCGCGATACTTTCCTTTTCACGATGCGGTCGGCAAGGCCTTCGGCTATCGCAGATTTGCCCACGCCCGGCTCTCCGATCAGGATCGGATTGTTCTTTTTGCGCCGGCTTAGTATCTGGGCTATCCTTTCCAGTTCCTTTTCACGGCCAACGATTGGGTCAAGGCGTCCTTCCTCGGCAGCTTTGGTTATATCCCGGCCAAAATTATCCAGCACCGGTGTCTTTGATTTCGAATCGGATTGTTTCCGTGTGGTACTCCCGAACATCCTGCCGGCTTCTTCTGACTCTTCATCCTGAGGATCACCCGGCAGTTCATTCCGGGGAGCGGGTTTATCGTCAGATCCTTTCACTTCATGCATTTTCTTCAGCTCCTCCCTGACCAGGTCGTAATCGATCCCATTTTTTTCGAAAAATTTTGTGACGATATTTTCTTCATCCCGCAGAATGGAAAGCAGAAGATGCTCGGTGCCAATTAATTCGCTATTGAACATTTTGGCTTCCAGGTAGGTGATCTTCAGGGCACGCTCAGCCTGTCGGACCAGCGGCAGATTATCCGTATGATGCAATGTTTCTTCAGGACTGGCGACCGCTTTTTCAATCATTTTTCTGATCTCATTCAGATCCATCCCGAAATACCTCATCAATTGGACCGCAAGGCCTTCGCCTTCTCTTAAAATACCCAGTAACAGGTGTTCCAGTCCGATATAATTATTACCAAGACGGATCGCTTCTTCACGACTGTATGTCAGAACATCTTTGACCCTCTGGGAAAATTTTGCTTCCATTCTTTAAATTATGAAACGATTCGACAAAATTAGCTAAAATCAGCCCATTAACATAAACCGGACCATCATTATACCTCTGTCAGTTATCTCCCCGGAAATGTTATACGGATAAAATAAACATCGGTTATGCTATAAAGTTCATCCGTAAAACAATACTTTCAACCTTAAACAAAACTACTATTCAAACTTTGAAGTTGATTTATAAGTTATGAATAATATAAACAGAATCCTGTTAGTAATAAATAGTAATAAAAATAGGTACCCCAGGTGATTTCGGCAATGAAAAATTAGTACCTTCGCATCATAGCAGAAGATAATTTAAAATGTTGATTATGAATGATTTAAATGATGGCGCATTATCACCTGAGAACAAAATAATTAAAGTCAATATCGAGAGCCAGATGAAATCGGCCTACATCGATTATTCGATGTCGGTTATTGTATCCAGGGCTCTTCCCGATGTCAGGGACGGATTGAAACCGGTACACAGGAGGGTTTTATTCGGGATGCTGGATTTGGGCGTCCTTTCTAACAGGCCTTACAAGAAATCAGCAAGAATTGTCGGGGAGGTATTAGGAAAGTACCATCCGCATGGCGACTCATCGGTTTATGACGCCATGGTGAGAATGGCACAGGAATGGTCATTGAGATACCCGTTGATCGACGGGCAGGGAAACTTCGGATCAATCGACGGTGATAACCCTGCTGCCATGAGGTATACAGAAGCACGTCTGCGAAAAATTGCGGAAGAACTTCTCGAAGACATAGATAAAAACACGGTTGATTTTCAGCTGAATTTTGATGATTCGCTGGAGGAGCCCAAAGTATTGCCGGCTAAAATCCCGAACCTGCTGGTAAACGGCGCTTCCGGGATTGCTGTCGGTATGGCAACCAATATGCCCCCTCACAATCTTGCCCAGGTCATAGACGGGACCATTGCTCTTATTGATAACCGCGACATCACGATTGAGGAGCTGATGCAATATATCAAAGCACCTGATTTTCCAACCGGGGGTATCATATATGGGTACGAAGGTGTCAGGGAAGCTTTTGAAACCGGCCGGGGCCGGATTGTCGTACGGGGCGAAGCGAAAATCGAACCTACACCCGGCGGGAAGGAAAAAATCATTGTGACCAGTATCCCATACATGGTCAACAAAGCAGAGATGATCCGGCGGACGGCAGAAATCATCAATGACAAGAAGATTGAAGGCATTGTCGACATCAGGGACGAATCGGACCGGAACGGCCTCCGGATTGTTTACGAACTGAAGAGAGATGCGGTTGCCAACGTGATATTAAACAAGCTGTACCAGATGACAGCCCTGCAAACGGCGTTCAATGTCAACAATGTTGCCCTAGTTCACGGTAAACCCAAGACCCTCAACCTGAAGGAACTGATTCACTACTTTGTCGAGCACAGGCATGAAGTGGTGATCAGAAGAACAAGGTATGATCTTGACCAGGCTGAAAAACGCGCTCATATCCTTGAAGGATTACTGATTGCTCTAGACCACCTGGATGAAGTGATCGCCCTGATCCGTGCCAGCCGGACGCCGGATGAAGCCAGGGATGGACTGATGCGTGAATTTCAGCTTACGGAGATACAGGCCAAAGCCATCCTTGAGATGAGGCTGCAACGTCTGACAGGCCTTGAGCGGGATAAAATAAAACTTGAATACGAGGAACTTCAGAAACAAATTGCCTATTTACGCCAGGTCCTTGCCGACGAATCGCTCCGGATGAAAATCATTAAGGATGAGCTGACCGAAATCAAGGATAAATACGGGGATGAGCCTCGTACAACGATTGAGTATACGGCAGAGGACTTCCGGATGGAAGATGTTATCCCGGAAGAGGAGGTGGTCATTACCATTTCTCATCTTGGCTATATAAAACGCACGCCACTGGCCGAATACCGGCGTCAGAACAGGGGTGGGAGGGGAGCCCGGGGCAGTGACCTGAGAGGGGAGGACTTCCTCGAACACTTATTTGTCGCTAATACCCATAATTATATGCTGCTCTTCACCGAAAAGGGGAAGTGTTTCTGGTTGAGGACCTATGAAATTCCTGAAGGGGCGAAGAACAGCAAAGGAAGGGCGATCCAGAACCTGATCAACATAGAGACCGACGATAAGGTAAGGGCCTTTATAAAGATTAAAGATCTAACGGATGAGAACTACCTGTCTTCCAACTATATAATACTTTGCACCCAACGCGGAATCATCAAAAAAACAACGCTGGAGGCGTTTTCGAGGCCACGGCAGGCCGGTATTATCGCTATCACAGTCAACGAAGGCGACCAGTTGCTGGCAGCCAAGCTGACCAACGGCACCAATGAAGTGATGCTGGCTTTGAGGAGTGGGCGCGCCATCCGGTTTAATGAAAGCAATGTCAGGCCAATGGGTCGAAATGCTGCCGGTGTCAAGGGTATAACCCCGGGAAAGAGCAACGATGAGGTTATTGGTATGATATGCGTGGAAACCGAGAATTTTGACGTGTTGGTTGTATCGGAGAACGGATACGGCAAAAGGTCGAGCCTGGCCGACTACAGGATAACCAACCGTGGGGGCAAAGGTGTTAAAACGATCAATATCACGCAAAAAACCGGAAGCCTGATTGCAATTAAAGAGGTGAGCGATTCCGACGACCTGATCATTATCAATAAATCGGGCATACTTATCCGATTAGCTGTAAAAGAGTTACGGGTAATGGGCAGGGCAACCCAGGGAGTAAGGCTGATCAATCTCCGTGACGAAGACGCCATTGCTTCTGTGGCAAAAGTTGAGGTTGACGAGTCGGAAACAGACGATGCCGATTATGATATCGATCCTGGCAGTGAACCGGAAAACGGCGAAACAACCGAGTAAATTGGCAAAATAATTGCTTGATTTAATAATATTGATAATTTTGTTAATGATTTAACAACTAATAAAATAGCATTACGTATGAAAAACTTAATCCTGACAGTGACCGCAATGATGTTAGTTGCTGTAGTATTCGGCCAGACCAACAAAAGAACAAGCGCCTTCAATTACAATAATTACGGAAAGCTCGATCTTGCCAAAGAGGCGATTGATGAAGCAGCGCAGCATGAAAAAACGATCATGGATGCAAAGACATGGTTTTACAGGGGGAATATCTATTATAATATCGGTGTGAGTCTCGATTCCAATTACCGGAAACTGGACCCGGATCCTTTCGGTGTATCTCTCAAATCTTATCTGAAAGCTAAAGAACTGGATGTAAAAGGCGAGTTCAAGGAAAATATCGATCAGAATATCGTGGTGATCAGCCAGGGATATTTCAACATGGGTGTATTTTACTATAATGAACAGAATTATCCGTTGGCAGCAAAAAACTTTGAGCAGGCCTACGAGGTAAGTAAGATTGCTAACCAACTGGATACCACTGCCTTATTTAATGCTGCCATTTCGGCGAGAGATGCTCACGACAGGGCCACGGCAAAAAAATATTACCTGGAGATCATCAAAATGAATGTTTCGAATCCGGTGGTTTATGATAGTCTAGCCAATATTTATAAAGCGGAGGGGGACACGGCTATGGCACTGCAGACCATTCAACAGGGGCGTCAGGTATTTAAAGAGGACCTGAATCTTGTTATAGCCGAGACCAATATTTATCTTCAGACAAATCAGCAGGATAAAGCGCTGGCCAACCTTGAAACGGCAGCCAAGCTCGATCCGACAAATCCGACGGTGTTCTGGGCCAGTGGTACCATATACGACCAACTGGGAGAGCAGGACAAGGCCATAAAGGCCTATGAAACGGCTATCCAGCTAAAACCCGACTATTTCGTAGCCTATTTTAACCTGGGCATTCTTTATTTCAACCAGGCTACGGAAGTGATGGCAAAAGCCAATGATTTGCCTTATGATACGCCACAGGATGTTTATGATGCTGAGAAAGCTAAGGCAAAGGAGATCTATCTGAAATCTGTTCCTTACCTGGAAAAGTCATTTGAACTTGAACCGGGGGATATGGATGCCGCTAATTCATTGCGGGCCGTTTATGGCGTATTGGAGATGGCTGATAAACTGAAAGCGCTGAACGAATCGATCAATAAATAACAGATAAGGGGGAGTAAGTTCCCCCTTAATTTGTGAATTGTCATTTAACATAATATTAATTATGGGACAAATTACTCTACGCCAAGATGTCGCCAGAAATTATCCCTGGTAATATGATGGACTGTAGTTTCAGGATAGTTCATTGTAAATGTCTTTGGAAAATGAACTTTTCTTAATGGATTCCATTTGACTTCATAAGCAGTCAATTTTCCGTCAAGTTCTTCCAGGTAATCAATTTCCTGTTGCTGAGTGGTCCTCCAGAAAAACCCTTTTGCATAAAGCTTATTGTAATGAAGATATTTCATCCTTTCGGCAATGATGAAATTCTCCCACAGCATGCCAACATCGTTTCTGCCGGCAACACTGCTATAATTTCCCAGTATGGCATTCCTGACACCATTATCAAAAAAATAGATCTTCCGGCTTTTCTTCAGTTCATTTCTTACATTGCGGCTGTATGACCTCAGCCTGAAAATGATAAAGGCTTTTTCAAGCAGGCTGATATACCTCTGAATAGTGTGTGGATCCGTCTTCAGTAACTGCGCCAGCTCATTGAATGAAACCTCCGACGAAACCTGTAGCGCAAGCGCCTCAAGTAGTTGCTCGATGAATTCTGGCTTCCGGATATCCTGGAAAATAAGCACATCTTTGAACAAGTAACTGCTGACAAGGTTACTTAATATTTCTGCTTCATGTCCCGGGTTATTTAAAACATCAGGATAGGTTCCGTAGATCATAAACTGTTCCAGCCTCCTATTGGTCTCAACAAATCCGTAATAATCAACTATTTCCTTAATCGACAACGGATAAAGGTAATATTCGAATTTTCTGCCGGTGAGCGGTTCATTGATGACATTTGACAAATCCAGTGACGAAGAGCCCGTCACTACCAATTGTATGCCTTCCATCTGATCTGTGATCAGTTTCATTGTCATTCCGATATTCATAACTCGTTGGGCTTCATCGATAAAGACCAGCCGATGGTCCCCGATCAACCTTCGAAGATCGTTAATGCCTGGCTCTGTCAGTTGTTTTCTGATATCGTTGAAGTCGCAATTGAGAAAGAGCACCTTCTCATCCCTTTTTTGCTGAATCAATTTAAGCAGCGTGGATTTACCTACCTGCCTTGGACCCAGTACTATAACGGCTTTTCCCTGAAAAAGCTTTGCAAGGATTATTTCTTCAAGTTGTCTTGGAATCATATCACGGCATATTTTAACGATACAAAGATAATATATTTAGAACGTAAATCAGGAATATTATAATAATCATGAGTTATGATTCAGACTTTACTATCCCCTCCACTTTTCTCATTTGATCATCTGGCGCGCCGGGTTAGAAATGAAATTTTTGCGCAACCAGTACCGGATCGGAAATTCTTTCCATCGCTGACAGGTCCGCCAGCCGGCGGACGTGTTAAGGATTGAAAGGATGCCGACCTGTCAGCGTCCGACTAAGGTGGACCTGTCAGCGTCGGAAGTACCCGACAGCATCAAGCAAAATCCCCGTTTTTTAACCGGAGCAGCCGCTCTTCTTCCACCATGCGGTTGATCAAATGCTGCAAAATCTTAAACAGTTTCGAACTTTTCGAATAATCGGCCGGTGCAATAAAATCGGCCCGGTTCTGCCGGATCAGGTCCTCACAGATCTCCCGCGCTGAAGCTTTCCCGTGATCCTGGAGTTTGCTTTCATCGTATACTGCAATCGCCGTCCCGCCTTTAAATTTGATCATCTTCATGGCCGGAACATCCGTTTCCCCATCACCCAGGTAAATCATCCTTGAAAACGGG
>Ga0209717_1004817_pt1 | contig 10959 bp, 10 predicted proteins | sample AD_UKC048_MetaG_FD_184418 | JGI IMG/M metagenome (GOLD analysis project Ga0209717, IMG submission 184418) | Active sludge microbial communities of municipal wastewater-treating anaerobic digesters from USA - AD_UKC048_MetaG (SPAdes) (version 2) | ecosystem: Engineered > Bioreactor > Anaerobic >... | reverse complement strand
AAACCGAAGGCGGAGGCTGCGTCCGAGGAAGCGCCTGCGGGCGAAGAGGCCCCCAAGGCCAAGCGCAGGAAGGCCGCGTGATGCGCCGGACCGGCCGCGCAAGCGGCCGGTCCCCATCCCCTCATTCACCTCATTTCGCAGGAAATACTCATGTCATCCACTGCATCGACTGCGCTCAAGGCGCAGGACCTCGACCAGTTCACGGGAAGCGAGACCTTCTATCGTCATCCGTTGTCCGCTGGATGCGTCTACACCGAAGGCGTCCAGTATCTGGCCGAAGCCGGATCAGCCTACTGGCTGCTCGACGCAATCCTCTGTCCTCAGCCGCACGATCCCGTGCTCCGCGCTGCTGAGTTCCAGGTGTGGACGCTGACCGTCGGTCAGGATCGTTCGGCCAGGTTGATCTGCACCGACGGCGACGACGAGCAACTCTACGTCCATGCGATACCGTGGACGGACTTTCCGCTCGACACCGTGACGCTCTGGTTCGCCAACCGGACCCTCTACCTGCCAAGCGAGCACTGAAGTCTGACCGCAGGTCAGCGGCCGGGCGCCATCGCCGCCGGCTTGTCGCTCTTCCCATCATTTCAACTCTCAAGGAGGTCGTCATGACCGCCACCGCGAACGTGCAATCTCTCCACGACACCGTTACCGCTCGCATCATCTCGGAACTCGAAGCCGGACGCTTCCCATGGGTGCAACCTTGGGCATCCTCGGGCGGCACGCCGCTTGGACTTCCGCAAAATGCTTCGACAGGCCGGACCTATTCCGGCGTCAACATCCTGCTGCTCTGGTTCGCCGCCATCGAGCAGGGCAGGCCATCCCAACGCTGGCTCACCTTCAAACAGGCGCTCGCCCTCGGTGGAAGCGTGCGCAAGGGAGAGAAGGGGACGATGGTCGTCTACGCTGACACCTTTGTCCCCAAGGCCGAGCAGGAGAAGGCGAGCGCATCGGGCGAGGATGCTCGCCGCGTCGGATTTCTCAAGCGGTTCACGGTCTTCCATGTCGATCAGTGCGTTGGGCTTGCCGCTGATGCTGATGCTGCGCCGCTGCCGGGACGAGCTGAGGTCGTGCCGCATGTCGAAGCTGTCATTGCCGCGACCAAGGCCGACATCAGGATTGGCGGCGAGATGGCGTTCTATTCGCCCTCCCACGACTTCATCCAGGTCCCGCCGCAGGAAGCCTATTTCGAGCCCGTAAACTGGTATCGGACGAAGCTGCACGAACTGGGTCACTGGACGGGGCATGTCTCGCGTCTCGACCGCAACTTCTCGGGCCGGCATGGCGGCGAGGCTTATGCGCGGGAGGAACTCGTCGCGGAGCTTTGCTCCGCCTTCCTGTGCGCCGAACTGGGCGTCGCGCCGACCGTCCGACATGCGGACTACCTCGGCTCCTGGCTTCAGGTCCTGAAGGGGGACAACCGGGCAATCTTTCAGGCCGCTTCGATGGCGTCCAAGGCGGCTGACTTCGTCATGGGCCGCCGTGAAGCTGGCCGCGTTCAGAACGGCGCCGCTGAAATCCGGCTGGAATCAGCGGCTTGAAAGAAAGCCACCAATCGCAACGGACTTTTCGTCTTTCACGTGGAAAAGTGTCAGAAGAGAGTCTATATATCTGACACTATGGAGACGTCAGATGACGGTGTCGAAGGCCATTCTCGAGTTTCTGAAGCCGCGCAAGCGGGGCGAGCCCGTCTGCGCCAAGCAGCTGCTCCACCTCGGCAATCGCGCCGCCGTGGACCAGGCGCTGGCGCGCCTTGTCCGGCGGAAGAAGCTCGTGCGCGTGTCGCGGGGCTTTTACGCCGTTCCCGTGGAAAGCCGGTTCGGTTTCCTGCCGCCCAATGCAGGGGAGGCGATGGAAGCCATCGCGCGTCAGAAGGGCGAGCAGATCGCGCCTGCAGGCGCTGCTGTCGCCAACGCCTTCGGCCTGACGACGCAGGTGCCTTTGCGCCGGACCTACGTGACAAGCGGACGGACTCGCACGCTTAAGGTGTCAGGCGAGACAATCGAGTTGCGCCATGCTCCGCCATTGGCCGAAAATGCGCGCCATGAGAGACTGCTGCGGGCGATCGAATGGTTGGGACCGGATGGTGTTGAACAAGCCAGAGCCATGCTTCTCACGCTCACGCCAGCCGAGCGGCGAACCCTTGCGCGACGCGCGGCGGGCATGCCGACCTGGATGGCGGCGGCGGTAAGCGAAGCAGCCTATGCCGGACAGCATCTTCAGTCTCAGCGCGCGGGATAGAGCGGACTTCTTCCAGGCCGCCGTCGCACGCGTCGGCCGGAACGCCATCCTGCTGGAGAAGGACGTCTGGGTCGTGTGGGCGCTGCGGGCCCTCTTCGAAGATGCCGTCGGCGCCCACCTCGTCTTCAAGGGCGGCACCTCTTTGTCCAAAGCACACCGGCTGATCGAGCGGTTCTCTGAGGACGTCGATCTGACATACGACATCCGGGAGCTGGCTGCGGACCTCTTGCCACGCGGAGAGGGGGGCGAGGTGCTCGACATCCCGGAGACGCGCAGCCAGATCCGGCGGGTCAGCGAGGCCATTCGTAACGAGCGGCTGCCGGCCTGGGTCAGCGGGACGGTCGCACCCATCATTCAGGCGCGGCTGGCGCGGGATGGCGCCCAGGCGCTGGTCGAGCTCGATGGCTGCAATCTCAGCATCCGCTACGCGGAACAGGACCATGGCCAGGTCAAATCCGCCGTGCTCCTGGAATTTGGCGCTCGCGCCACGGGAGAGCCTGCCGACTTCCACGACATCGCCTGTGACAGCGCGGCGGCTGGCCTGGACATCGACCTTCCAACAGCGCGGGCCAGGGTCATGAAGGCCGAGCGGACGTTCTGGGAGAAGGCGACGGCGGTGCATGTCTTCTGCCGCAGTGGCGACCCCGTCGGTGATCACAAGGCTCGCCACTGGTACGATCTGGAGCGGCTGGACGCCAACGGCGTCGCCCCGCGCGCGATTGCGGACGCAGACCTCGCTGCGCAGGTTGCCACGCACAAGGCCGCCTTCTTCCGCGAGCGCGACCAGGCAGGCGCGTGGATCGACTATCATGGTGCCGTTGGGGGCGGGCTGCAGCTCGTGCCGGTGGGGCCGCATCTCGCAGAGCTTGAGGCGGACTACGCGGCCATGCAGGCCGATGGGCTGCTGCCGGAGGGAGCGCTCACCTTCGCCAGGCTCATGGCGCGCTGCGGCGAGATCGAGCGGGCGGCTAACGCGGCGAGGTGAGCGGAGCGCCGGAGGCTGGAGGGTACCAGTGCACCGCCGTTGCGCGTGTGGGCGCCAGACAGCCGGGGCCAGGAACGAGAACAGGGAGTCGGAGAGCGTCTGGCGGTCACGCTCGGTCCCGCCGCCCAAGCGCGGCTCCTTCGGGCGCGACCCTGCGGGCGCTCCGCGCCGCCAGACACTCGACGGCGCTTCCCGCCATGCAGCACCGGAAAGATCCGGTGCGCAGGCTCCTTGCAGCCTTCATTTTGGCTGGCCGCCCTGACGGTCGGCGTGGACGTGACTGTCCATGCAGACCGTTTCCGAGTTCGTGCGGAACGGGAATTGGTTGCTCAGGTCATTGCAGTGTGCCGGGCGTGATGGATCGCCTCAAGGGACGACGGGGCCCCACCATTTTTTTGGCGGAAGAGCCAAAAAAATCGTGACCCCCATCGCCGCTGCGCGGTCGCGCCTGAGCGCGATCCCTTGACCCGCTCCATCACGCCCGCCCGCCGGCATCGTCCTTCAAACACAGGAGACGACGATGTTCACGAAGACCTTCACGATCGAGCGCCACATCGAGGAGCTGCGTGCCGAATTGCGCGGAACTGCGGATGTCGAGGAGGCGCGCACTATCAAGGCCGAGCTGGACGCCATGCTTCTGGTCGCCGGTGACCTCAACCGCGAGGACGAGATGATGGCCTGACGCGGGCGCGGCGAGAGCGGCGCTTGTCGCTCTCGTTGCTGTCGTTCCCCAGCTGGATGCCTGGCCTCTCCTGCAGTGGTGTGCGGCAAAATGAGAGCGTGCGGCGGATTGCGGTGGAGGGGTGGGTAGAGCGCGAAGTGAGGTGGATGGGGAGGGTGCGGTGGAATGCAAGATAAAGCACGTACCGTGCTGCGGGCCTTACAGCCCTGTCTGCACATAGGTCTTTGCACCGTGGATTAGCGCCACGCTTGCAGTGCATGCGCCGCGTTTCGTTGTGAGGGTGCAAGCGGTGGAAATCGCCACGCCGCCAATGATGATGTTCGTCATCATGGCGACGCGCGACAACGAATTCGAACCGAGGCTTGGCAAGCCGCCCGCTGACAGGGCGCCGAAGCTCAAGGGGGTACGCGCCGCTGTGCGGCAGGCGACGCGCCAGCCTCGCGCCTCCGGTCCCAAACCCCGTCAGCCAAGCGTGCGGGCGCACTTCGCAAAGGGGTCGGCTAGTCGAACACGGCAGCCGTCTGTGGCCGCCCGGCGTGTCGTCGTGAAAATGCGCTACGCTGCCAATGGCGGCGGGCGGGGAGCGCCGCTGCGCGCGCATGTCGCCTACCTCTCCCGCGATGGGGCGCAGCGTGCGCGGCCGCCCGAGGTCGCCGCCGATCAGAAGCCCGAAGATCCCACACGGTCAGTCGACTATCTCACGCGCGCGGAAGCCGGTGGGTCGGTCCGCTTTACGTTCTACGGTCGGGCGAGTGACACGGTCGACGCGAAAGCGATCACCACGGGCTGGTCGGACGACCCCCGGCACTTCCGGATGATCGTCAGCGCCGAAGACGGCGCAGCCCTTGGCGATCTCCGGCCCTTCATCCGAGAGGTCATGGCAGGGTTGGAAGCGAAGCTTGGAACCCGGCTCGAATGGCTGGCTGTCGATCATCACGACACCGACAATCCTCACACCCACGTCCTGATCCGGGGACGGCGGCCGGACGGCCAGGAGCTGTTCATTCCATCCCGGCTGATCTCGTCGGGTATCCGGGAGCAGGCGCAGCAAATCGTCACGCGGGTTCTGGGACCGAGGCTCGGTGTTGACCTGGTTCAGGAGCGGTTCGCCGACATCAGCCGGATGGCGGTGACGCCCCTCGACCGCGAGCTGGCGGCAACCGCTCGTGCCGGCGCCCTGATGCCGACGAGACCGGATCTCATCGCTCGGCTGGAGCGGCTGGAGGGATGGGGCCTGGCCGAACGGGGGACGGATGGCTGGCGTCTCGACGGCGGCCTGGCGACGCGGCTCCGGGCCATGGCCGCGCATGAGGACGTGGTGCGAACGGTTGCGTCAGTGCAGCCGGGCAGGGAGCCGCGCCTTGTCCTTGAAGCCGATCGCGATGCTCCCGTCATCGGGGAACTCGTCCATCTCGGCCCCGTCGATGAAATCGGCGACCAGTTTTTGGCCGTCGTCGAAACCGGCAGCGGGGAACTCCGCTATGCACGGTTTGAACGTCCGCAGGATCTCGCTGTCCTCGGCGGCGCCGAACCGGGGGCAATCGTCAGCTTTGAGCCAAATGTAGCGACGGTCCGTGCCTCGGATCAGGCTGTCGCTCGGATCGCCGCGAGCAGCGGTGGTATCTACTCGACGCGAATCCACGGTGAGTTGGAGCCGAACGTCGACCACCGGCTCGTTGCCGCCAACGTTCGCAGGCTCGAGGTCATGCGGCGCATGGGGCTGGTTCAGCGGTCGGGGAATGGCGAGTTCATCGTTGGCCGCGACCACCTCGCGAACGCGATGACGTTCGAGGAGCGGTTGGTCAGCAGGGCGCCGTTCTCTGCGCAGGTCGCGAGTTATTGGTCCCTGAGCGAACAGGTCGAGGCGAGAGCCCCGACACATCTGGATCGGGTTCTGGTAGGCGATGCGGAGGGTCCCTCGGGCGAGGCCAGGATCGCGCGTGAGTTCGAGCAGGCGCTACAGCAACGGCGTCTCTTCCTCATCGAGCAGGGATGGATGGCGACGCATGAGGCAGCGCCATCCAGGCAGGCGATGCAGCGACTAGCACAGCTCGAATTGACGAACCGAGCGAGGGTTCTGTCGGGCGAACTAGGCGTGCCGGTGTTGACCTACGACGCTCATCGGGTGTCAGGCGTCTATGCGCGCAGGATTGATCTCGCGCAGGGACGAATGGCGCTGATCGTCGGGGAACGGCAGGCCAATCTGGTCCCATGGCGGCCAGCGCTCGAGAGGTTTGCGGGCCGGGAAGTTGAAGGTGCGATGCGCGGGCAAGGACTGTCGTGGACGCTGTCGCGAGGCGTGGGCATCAAGATGCCGCCAATGTAGACATGGTACGTGGTCGGGGAGAAACGATGCCGGAGGAGATCAGGTTTGAAATCACCGAGGTCCAGTTCAAACCTGGGCCGGCGGGTCAGCAACCTCTCGCGGTTGTAATCGCAAGGTTCAAGATCGGCGAAGCAACGACGGCGGCAAAGCTGTCGTTGAGGCCTCTGGACGGAGGCGTGAACTGGCAAAGTGTTCAATTGTGGTGCCAAGACCCCGCGCTTTTGCAGGCACTACCTGCCGCTTCAATCCCGAAGATGGTGCAGTTCGCAGCGAAATTTCTGACTCCCATGACATTGTGGTTTGGAGAACAGTCCGATGAGGGCTCTCCGATGTACATGCGCATGGGCACCGCTCCTGACGAGGCGGCGGCGCGAGTGGCGTTCTCCAACAGACAGGAAGTCCTCAAGCTTGCAGGGCCGACTTGGGAACAATTGTGGGATCGGATTGAAGATCGGGTAGCGTCAGACATTCAATTCAACGTGCGTGGCTTTAGCGCTGACGAGGTAGCGCTAGCAGTCGGAAAATTGCGGCATGTGTTCCCTGCAGACTGGGTGCGTGCTCGTTACAAGCGCGCAGGGGCCCTTCGGATGGGAGACCCGTTGCCACAGACTGCTGACGGATGGTTTCCAGCATTTCTTCTGGCGCGCACCGCGTTGGGGTCTCTTTGCGTTGATCCGGGCTGGAATTATCTTGTCGAGCTAGGCTTGGCGCTTGAGGAACTTGGAAACTTCGACGAGCTGCCGCGGCTGCGCGCACAGCTGACACGAAGCAACGGCTCGCAACACCATCTATGCATGGCTGCCGAGATGCATCGTAGGGAGCTCCTGCAAGGTCTGGAGCCGCAGGCAGGGGCTGGCGCGGCGAAGAATGATCTCCTGGTCTCGCTGGAAGGCGCAAGCTGCCAAATCGAGGTGAAGGAGTTCAGCTCAATTACCCCGAGCAAAGCTCTCGCTCGGGAGCTTCGAACGAAGCAACGAGAACTTCCTGAAGCGCCAGCGACACCCACCATATTTCACGTTGTCCTCACGGAGACTCGTGACTTAGAAAAGGAGCGCGAGAAAGAATTTTGCGACCGTATAGGGTCTCTGGCGATCCCTCCATCGATAAGTGCAGTGGTGGTCGGCAGGCGCTTTGTCGATAGCGTCGGTGGTCGCGTAAAAAGGGACGTGGTTGGAACAATTCTCAATCCGAACGCCGTTCGCCCGATAACCCAAGCGAATGTCGATACCCTTTTCAGGGCAAACTACGACGCCATAGCATTCCCCATCCATGCCTTAGGAAGCACGATGGTAGTGGGCCCTAACGACGATGCCCTCAAGATCAGTGATGCTGCTCCCTAGAATTCGCCCGAGCGTTGCGCAACGCACGGTGTTTCCACGGCAAACACGCGCGGTGGTTTCAAGCCGTTGAACTCTGACCAAGCCCGCGCCCAATAACGATGGCGTGGAGTGCGTGATGAAGGGCAAACGAGCGAGGAGCGCTGACAAGCCGACGAGTTCGGCTCAGCTCGATCTCTTTTCGCGCCCGTTCCCACCAGCCGTCGAAGCGCGATCCTTGCTTGTTGTCGAGCCGGTGCGCCCGTCCGTTATTGCGCAGGAGAGGCAGCAACCAGCCGCGAACACGGTCGATCCGCTCCTCGACTACATTCTTGGCGCGTCGCGTGGTCGAGGCCGGCCGCAGAAAATCTTGAATGCCGTTGTCGCGTCGGTCGCCGAGCCGCGGCGACTTCTCGATGTTCGCGAAGCTGCACTTCGCCTCGGATTGTCCAAATCGACGCTCGACAAGATGAGGTGCCTGGGCCGCGGTCCACGTTTCATCCGGGCGACCGACCGCGCCATTCGCTACGACCCGGCTGACCTCGAAGCCTTCGCAGCGGAGCGACGCCGTCAGTCGACCTCGCAGGACGCGGCATCAGCCGCGATGGGCGCCTAAGACCATTCAATCAAATTTCGGAAACGCAGGCTCACGCAAGCAAACGGCGAGCCTCACGATCTTTTGCTGTGAGTGGTTTCCGTACGCGGTGCTTCCGATGTGCTTCCGGTTGCATGTCGGGGCAGTTGAGCGTCGAGCTAAGTGCTTGAAAAGATGGTGCTGCCTAGGTGACTTGAACACCTGACCCCCGCATTACGAATGCGGTGCTCTACCAGCTGAGCTAAGGCAGCGAAGACCCTACTAATCCACTACTAGTTCAAGTGCCCTTCGTCCAACTCATTGAGCGACCTCGTGAATTTCGCGGTGACCCGCTAATTACGAATGCGGTACTCTACCAGCTGAGCTAAGGCAGCGCCCGGCGTTTCCACCAGAGGCGGGGGCTATAACCCGGGAGGGGTAAAGAAAGCAAGTTCGGCCGCAGCGCGGGGGCTGCGGCCGATTTTTGTCGTTTCCGGTCAAAGTGGTCGGACAGGATCAGGCCGGTTTGCGGAAGCGCAGGGTGTGGCGGTCACTTTCGCCCATCGCCTTGTATTTGGCCGCATCAAAGCCCGCCGGGGTCTCGCCCTGGTTGCGGGGCGAGGTCCAGGAGTTGGGCGGCAGGGTCCACACGCCGAACGGGTGGTCTTTGCTGTCCTTCGGGTTTGCGTTGATCTCGGATTCTGCTTCCAGCACCAGCCCGGCCTTCTGCGCAGCTGCGACGATCGACGCCTTGGAAACATACCCATCCGTGGCCGAGCGTGCTCCCTCGACCTTTTCGGGACGCGGATCGGCGCGGTGTTCCTCGACGCCGAGGACGCCGCCCGGCTTCAGCGCGGCGGCGAAATCAGCCATTGCCTTGTCCAGCATGTTGGCCTGCCACATCCAGTTGTGGATGTTTCGGAACGTCACGACCATGTCGGCCGAGCCTGCGGGCGCAAGCGGGCCGGAAGTCGCGTTGAACGGCACGTAGCTTTGCGTTCCCCACTTGGCCGGGTCGGAGAGGCTGGCCATGGCGTTGCCGGTCGCGATGTATTTGCCGCCGCCGGATTTCAGGTAAGGCGACAGGATCTCTGCGTAATAGCCCGAGCCCGGTGCAATCTCGATCACGGTCATGTTCGGCTTGATACCGAAGAAGGCGAGCGTCTCGGCCGGATGGCGGTGCGCATCGCGAACCTTGTGTGCTTCAGCCCGGTCCTTGTTGGCGACTGCGGTCTTGAGGCCGGCATCGGCTTGCGCCGTGGCGCCGGGCATTTGCGCAAAAGCGACCGGGGCAACCGATGCGGTGGAGAGCAATGCGATGGTGCAGATCGCGGCAAGCGCGGTGTGACGTTTCAAATGATCCTCCCAGGATGTCTGCTGCCCCGTCCGGGCTTACCGTCGAGCTAGACAGGCAGATCATGGGCGGCAAGCGCGAGGCCGGACACATAACCGGCAACGTGATGACATCACCGTATGTAACCGTGATTTCGCGCGCGTGGTCTAACCGGCGCTGCCGCTCGCGACGGCGGTTTCAAGCAGGCGGACGTTGAGACCACGCAGGCTCTGGTCCAGCAGGGCGCGCTTTTCTGCTTGCGTTTGCCATGCCGCAAAGGCCGCACCGGCGTTGCCCGATATGCCTGTCACCGCTTCAACCGCGCCGCGCACATCGCCAAGATCGAGCTGCCGGCGTGCATTGCGGATGATGTCGCGATTGGTGGCGACAGCGGGGCTCGGTTCGAATTCGACCACGCCGATGAATGCGGTTCGCAGCCAGTTCCAGCCATCATCGCTCTCGTCTGTGGCGATCCGGGTGGCGCGATCCGCTGACGCCGCGAAATCGGACCGTAGTTGCGGCAGCGTCGGCACGCCTGTTCGCGCCGAGTCCGCCATGTTCACCAGATCCGTCTCGTCAGGCAGCAGGGCTGCGAGCGCCTGATGCTCGCGGGCAAACGGCCGGCTGCCACGTGCTGCCGCTTCAAGCGCTGACAGGGCGCGGATCGCCTGGGAGCGCGCCGTCGCGGCGAGGATCGGGGGCGGGGCGGCGGCAACCTGCGCGACACTTGCTGCCTGTCTGGCGGGTGATGGCTTGCCTCCGCGCATGGCGCTGAGGTCTTCCGCCATCGTCCGCATGCCGGCCTCAAGCGCCGCCAGCGCCGCTTCGCGGCGGTCGAACGCTGTAACGAGCGTGTTGTTGGCAAGGTCGAGCGCAGCGACCTGACCCGAAAGATCCGCAATGGCGCGCTGGACCTCACGCGTGGTTCCGGGCGCCGTCTTGTCATCGACGACAATGCCCTCGAGCCGGTTGATGCGGCCGAGCAGGATGCCGAGCGGGGACTTTGCCGCGACTGAATCAGCCGGAGCTGCGCCATCGCCTGCGCCGCTGATGGCGGAAAGCTGGGCCGTCAGCGCGACCAGATCATTGCGCAGCAGCGCTTCGGCCGCGTTCTGCTGGTCGAGGCGTTCGCCCTGCGCGTCCAGCCGGGAGCGGAGCGAGACCACATCCGCTGCGGCGCGATCCGCGCGAACCGCCAGCTCCGTCTGCCCGCGCACAAGATTGTCGATTTCGCGCGCGAGCGTGCCGGTTGGCGCGCCTGAGCTGGCGTTGCTGACGATGATGGCGACTACCGCGCCGAGAACGGAGGCGAGAATGCTGGCGATCAGCATTTCCTGCAGCGTAGCGGAGCGGCTGCGGAATGGGCGCGCGCCGATGCGTTTCGGCCCGCCGGGATCGGGGCCGTTTGCCGGTTCAAACTCGGCATCGATTGGTTCAGGTTCGTTCCGGACAGGTCGCTTCGTCATCGACCACCATCCTCATGGCGTTCGCATGCCCGTTCC
>Ga0209717_1004792_pt1 | contig 10992 bp, 6 predicted proteins | sample AD_UKC048_MetaG_FD_184418 | JGI IMG/M metagenome (GOLD analysis project Ga0209717, IMG submission 184418) | Active sludge microbial communities of municipal wastewater-treating anaerobic digesters from USA - AD_UKC048_MetaG (SPAdes) (version 2) | ecosystem: Engineered > Bioreactor > Anaerobic >... | reverse complement strand
GAACCTCTATACCGACGCCGTGCGCGACGACCACGTCCGCAACGCCGCCCAACGCGCCCGCGCCCTCCGCGAACGCCTGCTTTACCGGCTCACCGCTCCGAAGGAGAGCTTTGACTCGCACGGGATTATGGTCTACAATACCCTCTCCTGGGAGCGGTCAGCCCCGGTGGAGATCGATTTTCCCGCCACCGACACCAATGACTATGCGGTGATCGATCTGGCGAGCGGTGCAGAAATCCCCGGCCATCGCAGCGGCGAGAGGCTCTCCTTCCTCGCCAGGGGTCTGCCCGGTATCGGCAGCCGCCAGTTCGAGCTGGTCACCCGGCCGGCCCCGGCCGCGCCCGCCGCCGGCCCGCTGACGGAGAAGAACCGGGCGGCAGCCGGCAAAGAGCGCGCTCACTCGCAGCCGGAAAAGGGCCGGTCTGCGCCCGTGCAGGCCCGCGGCCATGCCGCCCTGCCGGCGGCCTCGGGCCCCGCCATTGAAAATGAATATTACCGCATCAGTTCGACCGGCAAGGGCATCGAGATCCTCGACGCGGCCACCGGCAGGCCCCTTATGGATCCCGCCGCGGCCTTGCCCTCGTTTCTCCCCTTGCGCAAACGCTTTCAGCTCAACGAATCCTTCGCCCCCGTCGCCGGCTGGGCCGGTGAGCCCGGTATCGCCAGAAATCCGGTCTATGAAGAGCTCAGCCGGGGCTACACCGGAGCACTCTATCGCACCATTACCTTCCGGCTGTGGCGCGGCCTCAACCGCATCGACATCGCTGTGGAGATCGACCTGGAAGCGCTGCAAAAGAGCGAACATACCGAGGAGTACGGGCTCGCTTTCGCTTTCAACGCCCGTGGGGGGGAGATTCGCTGCGAAACCCTGGGCGGACTGACGACCCTCGAGGAGCGCTTCAGCGGCGTCGGCCATACCTTTTTCTCCATCCGCCGGGCGCTCGGTGCGGAAACGGCGGAGGGCACTTTGCTGCTCGCCTCTCCCGACTGCCGCGTCTTCGCCCTCGACACCCTGAACAACGCCGGCACCGTCATCGCCAATCTGGTCAACAATTTTCCTGAATCGTGGAACCGCAACGAGGTGAACTCGGGCCGCCTCACTTTCCGTTTCCATCTGGCCGCCGCCGATGCGCAGCAGGCCGATATCACCGCCTTTGGCTGGGAGGCCGCCGCGGAGCCCCTGGCCCGCCGCAGCTGGTACACCCGCGCGAAACCGGTGCAGCAGTACCTCACCTCATCCAATCCCCGGGTCAAGATCATCTCGCTGCGCCCCGCCGGGGAGGAGAACGGCCGCTATGAACTGCTGCTGCAAAACAGCGATCCCGAGGCCGGCCAGGTGGTGACCCTGCAGTCGGCCCTCTGGCTGGCCGGGGCCGCGGTCACGGAACTCGACCTGCTCGGCTGCACGCTCGGAACTGTGCCGGTGCAAACGAATGCGATCACCCTCACGCTTCCTGCCAACGGCCTGATGCGCATCGGCATCGAAAAGAAGCCATGAGCTGATGACCATGATCAAAATTGCCTCGGTACACGACCTTGGCCCCCAGTTCACGAATAACCCCCACCGCATGGTGGGGCAGGACGGGGCCTACTCCATCCCGACCCGGGCGGGACTGCTCTGGTTCTTCGGGGACACCCTCATCGGGGCGCGCCGGCCGGGCGAGAGCATCTGGTACCCGGACGGAAAGCCGGTCGGCCACGCGGATATGAGCGGGGTGGCCGGGATCGAGCGTATGATCAACAACACCGGTCTGCTCTCTTCCACCCGGGTGGGGCCCGCAGGCATCGGCGAATTCCGTTATCTCCTCGACGGCTGTGGCGGGATCAAACCCCTCATCCCGCTGGAAAGGGGGGAGGACCCCGACTGGATCCGGGTATGGTGCCTGCACGGGATCGAGGTCGATGACCGGATCTATCTTTTTTTCGTCAAGGTCGAGACCGTGGAGGAGGGGATCTTTCCGGTCAATTTTCGCATCCTCGGCTCCGGCGTCGCCGCCGGGGATGCTCACGACTGGACCTTCACGCGCCTCCGCCATGGCGGCAGCGACATCTGGTGGCCGGCGGAGCAGCCCCACTTCGCCTCGGCGGCCCTCGCCCCTGCGGGCGATTATCTCTATCTCTACGGGGTTCTGCAGGGAGAAGACATGGTCCAGCGCTGCTATCTCGCCCGCGTCCGGCGGCAAGAAATCGCCCGGCTGGATGGTTATGAATATCTCTGCGCGCCGGCGCCGGCGGACGAGGCGGGGCCGGCCTGGTCGCCGCGGATCGGTGAAGCCGTGCCCCTCTTCGACGGCATGCCCAACGAGCAGTCGGTCTCCTGGAACCCCTGGCTGGGGTGCTATCTGGCGGTTCACTCCCTCGACCTTTCGGGCAAGATCGTCGCCCGCACCGCCCCGGAACCCTGGGGCCCCTGGAGCGCACCGGTGGAGCTTTATCAGGTGCGCCGCAGCCATCCCGCCCGCCTGCCTTATCCCCAGCTCATCTACGCGGGCAAGGAGCACCCGGCGCTGGCGCGGGAGGGGGGCCGTGTTATCTATATCACCTATATCGAATTCGAAGAGTATTATCCCCATCTCCTCGAAATAACTTTGGCTTGATAAGGAATGCCCGTGATCCCTGATTCCCAATCCCTCGGCAGCGACCGGCTCCTCCACCGCTTCGGCGACATTTTCAGTCCCCCGGGCATCACCAATTTCTGGGGCGTCTGCCAGGCGGATCTCGATATCACCGGCGTGCGCAGCCTCAATTTCCCCCCTTTCACCAACGGGGACAAGGTGACCGCCTCGCTCTTTCTGGATGGCTGGTACTTCGCAGCGCACAACCAGTCCATCGCATTCACCTGGTATCCCGACCGCGTCGTGCGCGAGGCTGAACATGAGGGACTCCAACTCACCTCCGAGATGATCCTCCCCTTCGGCCGGACCGCGCTGGTTATGCGCCTCGAGATCCGCAACCTCGGCGGAGCGGAACGCGAGGTGGCGATCAAATTCGGCACCGCTGCCGCTGTCACACAGAACCGCGAGACCGGCAAATCCTATATACCTCCCTCCGAGGGTGACAATCGGGTCACCGTCGAGCCCTCGCGACGGGCCGTGCTCTTTGAGGCGCTTCACAGCCAGGCTTGTTCCCTCCAGGGCCTCTATCCCGCGCCCGACCGGGCCGACGGATTCGGCCTCGAAAAACGGCTGCAGATCCCCGCCGGTGGCGCCGTCACTCTCTGGTATTTCAATATCATCGCGGAGAGTCCCGCTGAGGCTTTCCGCCAGTTCGATGCCCTGGCCAACGAGCAGATCAGCCGCCTCTTCGCCGTCCACCGCGAGGCCTGGGACCGTCAGATCGCCGCCGCCTTTACCCCCGGCAATTCCGAATACTCGGGTTTCCTGCCGACCCTCCACACCCGGGATGAGGCGATCGCCCGACTCTACTATACCTGCGTCCTCGGGCTGCTCTATTTCCGCCGCGACAATCCCCATTCGGTCTATGGCCGCGCCTACGACACCCTCATGCCGCGCTACTGGCAGACCACCACCTTCATCTGGGACTATTTCATCAGCGGGGGCGCCCACGCCCTGCTCGATCCCGCCGTCCTGCGCAAATACATCGGGCTCTGGATGGGGACCGACCTCCACTCCCACTTCGGCACCGAGTACCTCAATGGCGGGACCGTCGGCCCCTGGTACGCGGTCAACGATTACGCCCTGATCTCGCTCGCCGACGACTATCTGCGCTGGAACGGGGATTTCGCCTGGCTGGAGAGTGTATCCGCCGCGAGTGCGCCGGCAGCAGGGGAAAGCCCGGCCGCGCCGGGGGCGCGCAAGGTCATCGACTATCTGCGCGAATTTGCCTTCAACTACCGCCGTTTCAAAACCCCCTCCGGTCTCGCCGATTACGGCGGCATCAACAACCTGCTCGAGTGCGTCAGCACCTACATCCATGAGGTCGCCAGCCTCAATGCGGGCAATATCTACGGTCTGCGCACCCTGGCCGAAATTCTCGACCGCCGCTACAACGATCCCGCGGCCGGGGCCTGTCTTGAGGAGGCGCAAGCGCTCCTGCAGGAGGTTATGAAACTTTACACGGAGGGAGGCGGCTACTGGAACGCCCGCTTCCCCGACGGCGCCCTGGTCGAGGTGCGCCACTGCTACGATTTTATCACCACCCTCGCCACCCTCGCCGGCGACCTCAGCACCCGGCAGCAAGAGGAGATGGTGCGCTTTTTTATTGAAGAGCTTCAAACCCCCCACTGGATGCGCGCCCTCTCGCCCCGCGACCCCAACGCCCTCTTCAGCGTCCGCCCGGATCATCAGTGGAACGGGGCCTATACCGCCTGGCCGGCCCTCACTGCCGCCGGCCTCTACCGCATCGGCCGTGCCGATATCGCCTTGCCCTGGCTCCAGGGGGTGGCGCGTTCGGTCAATCAGGGTCCTTTCGGCCAGTGCCATTTCGTCGAGAGCGCCATGCCCCCGGAATCCGGCGGGGCGCTCAAGGTTTTTTACGAATGGCCCTACGGCTCGGACTGGGCCTGCTCCTCCTGCGGCAGTTATCTCACAACCATCATTGAGGGGATCTTTGGCGTCCGGGCCTCCAAATTCGACGGCATCAGCGCCGCCCCGCAGTTCGCCGGTTTCGACCCCGGCGCTGAACTGCACAACCTCAGATACCGGGATGAGCTTTTCAACGTCTCCCGCAACGGCTTGACCAGAATAAAGTGACCACGGCATGAGAAAAACTATTTTTGTACTCCTGATCGCAGCAACCATGGCGGGATGCCCCATGCAGAAGAAAGAGCTTTCTCCCTTCGACCGCTTCCTCGCCGATGCCGGCAAGACCGGCAGCCCGGCGGAAAAGCAGAAGCTGGCGGATACCTTTTATCAGAGCCTGCAGCCTTCGGCCTATCCGATCTTCCCGGATGATACCACCTGGGTTTTGATCTACAAAGGGGAAAAAGATTCGGTCGGGGTCCTGGGCGATATGAATAACTGGACTCAACCGGACTGGATGACGCGGGTTGAGGGGACTGATCTCTTTTACCTGCGCGGCACGGCCCCTGCCGGCGCCCGCCTCGAGTACTGGTTCCTCTTCGGCGCCAACAGCCTCTGGGCGGTCGATCCGCTCAATCCCGCCAAGGCCCTCAACGGTTTCGGCGAGCTTTCGGAGCTGGCCATGCCCGGCTATGAGCAGCACCCTTACTTCGCGGAGTACCGCAGCGGCCGCAAGGGCGGCGCCGACAAGCTCCAGGTGCATGAAATCGGCTCGCAGGCGCTCGGCTATCCCCACACCCTGCACGTCTATCTGCCGCCGGGCTATGAGGCCGGAGGAAACTATACCGTACTCTATCTGCAGGATGGACTCGACTATGTCGAGTTCGCCCAGGTGCCGCAGATGCTGGACCAGCTCATCGCGTCCGGCGCAGTCCGGCCGCTGATCGCCGTTTTCGTCACGCCCCCCAACCGCTTCAAGCCCGGGATGCCCAACCGCATGACCGAGTACGGCATGAACGGCGACTATGTCTGCTTTTTTGCCGATGAGCTCGTCCCCTTTATCGACGGGCAGTACCGTACCATCACCTCTCCGTCAGCGCGGCTGGTGGCCGGAGACTCGTTCGGCGGGCTGATCTCCGCCTTCATCCCCTTCATGCGGCCGGATATTTTCGGCAACGGGTACAGCCAGTCCGGCTACGTTTCCTTCCGGGGCGATTCCCTGATCGGGCTCTACCGCGATCAACCGAAAAAGCCCATCCGTCTCTATGTGGATGTCGGGACCTACGAGGAGAAGGTCGGCGCCTCCTTCCTTCCTGCCGCCGAGACCAATTTTACCGGGGGCAACCGCCGCTTCGAAAAGGTTCTCCGGGCGGCCGGCTACGCGTACGTCTACCGCGAATACCCCGAGGGCCATACCTGGGGCAGCTGGCGGCGCCACCTCATCGACGCCCTGATCTGGTTCTTCCCGGGGGAAAAGCGATGAGGATCGGCATCGATTTCGGCGGCACCAATGTCAAGTTCGGCCTCTTCGATGAGGAGGGCAATACACGCCGATTTGCGGTCGAGAGGGTGGCCGATCTGGCTGCGACGGGCGCGCTGCTGGAGGCCCTGCTCGCCGCCGCCGCCCGCTTCGCCGCTGGCGCAAAGCTGACCCGCGGCGGCCTCGGCATGAAAGGGATGGTCGATGTCCAGGCCGGCGGGGTGATCAACGATGTCGGCGCGGCCGATGAATTCGCCGGCATCGACCTGCGCGCGCGCTTCGCTGAAAGGCTGCGGGTGCCCTTCGCCTTCGACAACGACGCCCGCGCCTACGCCTTCGGCGAATGGAAGTTCGGCGCCGGCCGGGGCTACCCCTCGATCATCGCCATGACCCTGGGTACCGGCGTCGGCTGCGCCGCGGTCATCGACGGCCGCCTCTTCCGCTCCAGCAATCCAGCCAGCGGCCTCCTCGGCGGCCACATGAGCATCGACCGCAGCGGCCCGGAATGCCCTTGCGGACTCAAGGGCTGCCTGGAACTCTACTGCTCGGCGGTCAATTTTGAAAAGCGGCTCCTCGCCGCCTTTCCAGAACTGGCGGCCGAGGCCATCCCGCTCAAGACCTTCTTCGAGCGGGCTGAAGCCCGTCCCGCCTGGGCCGCCGTGAAGGAGGAATTCATCGACAACCTCGCCATCGGAGTGATCAACGTCATGCACGCCTATGGCGTCAACACCGTCGTCATGGGCGGAGGGCTGATGAAGAGCCATGAAAAGATCATCCCCGGCCTGCTCGAGATCGTCAAACGCCGCGCCTGGATGGTGCCCAAAGGCAATGTGCGCATCCTGCCGGCCCTGCTTGAGGACCGCGCCGCCTGCCTCGGCGCCGCCTTTCTCGATGAATGAGGGAAAACGGTGGCGGCAGAGCAGGCCTTTACGATATTTATATAACGGGAAAATGCAATGAAGAACAGTGACCATGGGGAGTTGACCCCTTTTGCAGTCCCCCTGCCCGCCGAGGCTGTATCCTACCCGAAAGGCTGTTACGACGCTCTGCCCTCTTTCCCCCTTGCAGAGGGGGAGATCAACAAGGGCTATGCCGCACTCGCCGGCCTGATCGCGCAAAAAATCCCGCACGGGCTGCGCGTGCTCGTCATCGAAGGTTTCCCGGGGGTTGCCTGGGATCTTTTCCTCGCCAACCTGCAGGCCGAACTGCTGCGCCTGGATATTCGCCCCGAACTTTTGCGCTTCGCCGCCGCCCTGGCCGATCCAGCCGCCCGCGAGGCCGCGCTCCGGCCATTCCTCGGCGGAGAGGACCGCCTCTTCGGAAAACACTGGCCTTTCGGACCGGAAATCTTCTTCGATCCGGTCCAGGTGGAGGAGCTGCGCATCACCGCCTCGATCCGCCGCGCCGACAAGGCCGACCGGCTCACTATCATCGCCGGCAGCGGAGCCTCGCTGGTCGAACTCCAGGATGAACTCTGGTATATCGACATGCCCAAGGATCTCATCCAGGAAAAGTTCAGGGCGGGAGAGGCCGGCAATACCGGCCATAACGCCGCTGATTTTGAAGAGTTCTATAAACGCTGCTATTTCGTCGAGTGGCCCGCCTTCAGCCGCCAGAAGCGGAATATTCTCCCCGGCATCGAACTCTTCATTGACGGCCAGGACGAAGGCGATCCCGCCTTCATGACCGGCGCCGCTTTCCGGCAGGCGCTGGAAGAGCTCTCACGGTCGCCCTTTCGCGTCCGGCCATGGTTCTACCCCGGACCGTGGGGCGGGCAGTTCATGAAGGGCCATATGAACCTCGACCAGAGCAAGCCCAACTACGCCTGGTCCTTCGAGATGATCGTTCCCGAGAACGGCATTGTCTTTCGCAGCGGCAGCCGCTTTCTCGAGTGCTCCTTTGACTTTTCTATGTACGCCCATAACCGCAATATCCTCGGCCCGCGCGCGGCCGCGCAGTTCATTTACGAATGGCCGATCCGCTTCGACTATCTTGACACCATCGACGGCGGCAACCTCTCCGTCCAGGTCCATCCCCGGCCGGACTATATCAAAAAGGAGTTCGGCGAGACCTACACCCAGGATGAGTGCTACTACATCGTGAACGCCAAACCCGGCGCCCGGGTCTATCTCGGCCTAAAGGAGCATACCGATCTGGAGGAATTCAAAAAGGCCCTGCTCCATTCGGCGGCGGCGGAGGAGGAGTTGGATGTGGAGGCCTGGATCAACAGCGAGCCCGCGCAGCCGCACGACCTCTTTTTTATCCCCAACGGCACCGTCCACTGCAGCGGCCGCGGTAATCTGGTGCTGGAGATCAGCGCCACCCCCTATATCTTTACCATGAAGATCTATGATTATCTGCGGCGGGATCTGGAGGGCAAGCTGCGGCCGATCAACATCGAGCGCGGCTTTGCCAATATCCGTTCTGAGCGCAGGGGGAGCTGGGTGGGCAAAAACCTGGTCGCCCGGCCGGAGATGATCGAGGCGACGGAGGAGAGCCGGCTCTACGAGCTCTACAACCGGCCCTGGACCTTTTACGTCGTCCTGCGCGCCGAGTTCGACGCCCGCTATACCCTGCTCACCGAGGGGCGGGGCTTCGCCGTCAATCTCGTCGCGGGCGAGAGGGTGGAGGTGCGTTCAGCCAACGGCCGTGTCACCTCGCTGGCCTATCTCGAGACCATGCTCATTCCGGCGGCCGCGGAGGCGGTCACCTTTTTCAACCAGGGAGACCAACCCTGCCGCCTTGTCCTCGTTTATGTCAAGCCCGAGGCCGGCCTCTCCGTGCCGGTCAACGATCCCAATGACTAGGTAGCAGCTCACTTCCACCCGCCCACTCCTCGCTCCCACCCCGGCGGGCTTTAATCAAATTAGGCCAAACATGAAGATAGTCCAATTATCATGCCCATCGTTTCCGGGTAATAGAAATGATCGGATCAACACACAGCTCTGGTTCAGCGGGAGTTGAATATACGCCTGCGTGAAAATTTACGAGATCTCAGACTGGATAGCTTTCAAATACTCGAAATAAGTTCCCTGATAAAGTAAAATCCTGAAGGCAGCCTGATTCATTTCAGATTATATCAGATTCTACAGCCTTTCTGGCAAATATCCTTTCAGCTATCACAGGTTCCAGTAAGGTTGCCTCGACACATACCACCCATTCTGACAGGTTGAGATTGCTGGAATCAGCACAAGGAGTGCATTTAATTATGGCGCAGTACTTCTTAAACAGACGTTGGGGTGTTGCATATAACATATAAATTACGGCACTCCAGCTTCAACATCATTCATCGTGAGAACAACACCGAACATCAGTCAAAAATAGGGTTTCTTGACGGTAAATTTTGCGCGGGACGAGCAAAAATTGTGGCAACACACAAAATAATAAACGCTTGCAAGTTTCTCTCCCGGATTTTACAACAAGACTGTAATACGATTCTTTACCCCTTTGTTGGTCTCATCTGTTTCCAATCAAATTCTCCAATCCTGCCACTCCATATAATGGGATGTTGTAGAATTCCTTTTCCCGACTGAATATTCTTGGGGAGATTCTGATCACTCTTTCAGGTTCGTACTTGCCCTCATATACGCGCAGGCTTTTGAGATTTCTGCTTGATCCGCTTTTAACTTCGGCGGGATAAATTTGGCTGCCCCTTTGAATCAGAAAATCAACCTCCGCTTTGCCTTCTGATGACCAGTAATACAACTCGTATCCGAACGTATTGACAAGTTCAGAGGCGACAAAATTTTCAATGAAAGCGCCGTTGTAATCGGCAAAGATGGCATCAGGCTTGAGAATGATATCCGAGGTAAGACCTAGCATGGCTCCCAGCAAGCCGGTATCGCAGAGATAAAGTTTGAATTTTGTTTTATCCGAATATCCTGTGAGCGGGATTTTGGGGACCGGGACGTGATAAGACGGATATACAAGTCCGGCGTTTTTCAGCCATGTGATGGTGAGTGAGTGCGTCGAGCCCCTGGCTTTTTTGGTTACGCCTGTGTAAGTAAATTTTTTGTTCTCCCTTGAGAGCTGATAAGGAATTGAATCCCACACTTCCGCTGTTTTTACCGCCTGATCGGTTGCGGTATACTTGGAAAAGTCGTTCTTATAGGAGATCAAAATCTCGTTTTGTATTTTCCTCGCCTCAGCTATATCGGTGTTTTCGAAATATGAGTGAAGAACCTCGGGCATTCCTCCCAAGTAGAGATATAATTTCAATTTTTCTGCAAGTTTGTTATGAAACACATCGCCAAGCTCATCAAGCCGGCCTGCACTGATCATTTCCGCAAGAAGGCCGTCCCCGGAAGCGTCAAGAAATTCGCTGAAAGACAGCGGATACAAAGTCATAAAATTCACTTTTCCCACCGGGAAACTGCTTTTTTTGCCTACACTGACCCCCAGGAGCGAACCTGCGGCAATTATATGATATTCAGGGGCTTCTTCGGCAAAATATTTGAGGCTCGTTATCGCACGGGGGCAGATCTGGATCTCGTCAAAAAAAACAAGCGGATTATCAGGAGAAATTTTTCTGCCAATAAATAGAGACAGCTTGGAAATAATGGTCCTGGGGTCAAGGTCACCGTCAAAAATTATGGACAAGTCGGGTGATTTTTCGAAATTAAAATCGGCGTATTCAGAATATTCGTTTTTGGCAAAAGTGTCGACAAGATAGGTCTTGCCCACCTGCCTCGCACCCTGCAGAAGCAACGGTTTTCTGTTTTTGCCGTTTTTCCATTCGATCAACGTCGAATAGGCGCTTCTTTTCATAAACTCCTCCAGAAAAATGTAATATTAATATATAAACTCGTTCTGGAAAATGCAATAAATATATAAAAACTCGTTACGAAAATAGTACAATGAGTATAAAAGTACTATCGTGCGTAAAGTGAGGGAGGAAGACGCGGAAGTACTGCAGGAGCAGAAAGTACAGCTTGCATCAAACTCGAGAATTGTGCACTTGGTACAGCTTGATGAATCCCGCCTTTTTTACCAGAACGTTCCGACCCAGGGGCCAACCAGGCGGCTATTCTT
>Ga0209717_1004788_pt1 | contig 10999 bp, 6 predicted proteins | sample AD_UKC048_MetaG_FD_184418 | JGI IMG/M metagenome (GOLD analysis project Ga0209717, IMG submission 184418) | Active sludge microbial communities of municipal wastewater-treating anaerobic digesters from USA - AD_UKC048_MetaG (SPAdes) (version 2) | ecosystem: Engineered > Bioreactor > Anaerobic >... | reverse complement strand
CAGGTACGCCGAGGCGTCGGCCGACGGCGCCGACTCGGCGTCGCGCAGCGACCAGGCCCGCTCGCGCTCGTCTCCGAACAGGAGGGCGTACTCCTCGCCGAGCCTGGGCAGGGCCGCGTCGAAGGCGACGATGGCCTCGCGGATGCGCCCGAGCGCCAGGAGGGCCGAGCCCCTCTCGGCCCCGACGCGATAGCCGCCATCGGCTACGGCCGCCGAGCGATCGAGGACCGCGAGCCGCTCAGCCTGGGTCGGAGCCAGGCGGGACTCGACGACGGCTGCGACCTCGTCGCCCCGGTACGCCGCCTTGGAGGCGGCCAGCAGCCTGGCGGCCGCGTTCCGGTCCCCGGACTGGATGGCGGCCTCGGCCGACAGCGCGAGTATCCTCGCGCTCCTGGCCGAGTCGCTCGACGGCGCGGACGCGAGCTCCGCGAGGCGGGCTCGGGCCGCGGCCAGGTTGCCGGCCCCGGGCACCGCCCTGGACCGCACGAGGCTGGACTCGAGTTCGGCGAGCTCGGCGGGATCCTCCCCGGCCGGCGAGTCGTAGTACACGTCGCGCTGGATCGAGGCGCAGGAAGCGGCGGCCATGCCGGCCGCGACGGCCGTCGCCACTACAGCCGCGAACCTGGACAATCTCTTCATCTCGTCCGTCCTTTCAGCGACCGGAGTAGGCGCGCAGGGTATCGTCGGCGCCGCGCACGACCATATCGTCCGTTCCGTCGCCGTCTATGTCGATGAAACGGGGAGCGCCAGCCCCGGAGACGGGGTAGCCGGGCAATAGCGATAAGTCACCCGAGAACGCGTACAGCGCGTCGCCGCCGCCCGATACGTACAGCTCCTCGCGACCATCGCCGTCGGCGTCGTAGGCCGTAACGGCGGCGCCGCGGGCCGACTGGCGGCCGACCCTGACCGAGCCGAGCGTCGAACCGTCCAGGCCCACCCGGTACAGCGTCCCCTCGACCGACAGCGCATAGACGGAGCGCCAGCCGGGCGCCCATACCGGAGCCGCGTCGAAGCTGCCCTCGAGCGGCACCGGGAAGCCGGGCGACGCCGCCGCGTCGATGGCGTAGGCCAGAAGCTGGCCCGCCTCGGTCAACGCCAGCGCGCGACCGTCGGCCGCGGTATCCGCCCCGGCGAAGGCCGGCGCCGCCGAGGCGATACCGGGTAACGGCACGGGCCAGCCGGGTAGCGCCATGCCCTCGAGGTCCATCAGGTAGAGCTCGGAATCGAACGAGCGCGGCAGGGCCGCCAGCGCGTATCCGGATACGGCAGGGGCCGATCGTTGTCGCGAGTCGAAGGCGCTCGAGAAGCGGGTCGAGCCGTCGGCCGATACGAGCATCAGCGCCGGCTCCGAGGCCACCGGCACGACCAGGCGACCGAGCGACGCGACGCAGGGTCCGGAGACCTTCTGCCCGGTCACGAGCGGGAAGCCTTCGAGCGGCCTCAGGGTCGCATCCAAGCGATAGACGGTGCCGCGATCGGAGACGGCCCAGAGCGCGGCCATGCGGCCGTTCCCATGATCGAGGGCGAGCCAGCCTGGCGCGTCCAGCTCGGCCTCGTAGCGCGCCCCGGACGACAGGTCGACCCCACGCAGCTTCTGGCCGCTCGTCCAGAAGGCGACCGGCACGCCGGAGGCCGTCCTGCCTAAGACCGGGTCCGAGCCCATCCTGCCGCCTGCGTCGATAGGGAAGCCCGGCAGCGTCGCCTTAACGCCCTTGGCGGCCGGTACCGCCGACAGCTCGAGCCTGACGGAACCGGACGATAGTCGGACCGAGGCGACCCCCCGCCCGTACAGCTTGAGCGCCGATGCGAGCCCCGCGTTGCCGCGCATGAAGAACGGAACGCTCCGGTCGAGCGAATAGAACAGCGAGGCCGACGACTCGGGCGAGACGCCGGCCGCTCCGTCCTTCCACCGGTCCGTCTTGACCAGGAGCCGGCCGTCCCTCGTCTCGGCGACCGCGGCGGCTAGCAGCTCGGCGCTCTGGCAGACGTACAGGAAGCCGTCCTCGACCAGGTAGAACGGTTCGACGAGGCCGACGCCGAGCTGCTCCAGGAACGACCGCAGGAACGGAGGGAACACGATGCGTGGTACGCGGGTATCGCCGACCATCGCCGACACGTCGCGGCCGACCAGGAGCGAGCCGAAGATGGTATCGAAGACCCGCCTGCGCGCCTTCTCGTCGGCGATCCGCGCGAAGAAGACCGGTTCCGAGCCGAGCGAGCTACCGTACACGCCCAGCTCGTCGCCCATCCACGAGAACAGGAGGGCGTCCAGGCCGAGGCCGAGCGCCAGTTTCGAGGCCCTGTCGGCGGTATCGAAGGCGGATACGACCGAGTCGCCGAGCGCCGGGGACAGGGCCTTCCACAGCCCGGACGGCTCGCCGGCCGCCAGTAGCGTGAAGTACGAGGCTGATTCGGGGAAACGGGACAGGATCGACGGCGTCCTGGAGCGGCGCCCGAACAAGGCCGCCAGGCCGGAGTCGCGTACGGTCGAAGTCAGGTTGACGGACAGCTCGACGCGCTCGTTCGCGAGCCTCAGGTCGACGACGGCGAGCGACGGGAACTCGAGCGCGGACAGGAGCCCGGCGGCCAGTCCGCCTCCCGAGGCCAGGCCGGCGGTCAGCGTCGCCGGATCGACGAGGAAGCGCAGCGAACCCGATGACGGCTCGGCCAGGGCCGCCGCCAGGGCCGGGTCGACGCCGCGGCCGGTCGGCTCGCGGGCCGCGGCCAATAATTCTACGCTCGAGGCGACGACGAGCGCGTCGCGGTACCTGACGGCGTAGATCGTCGCCTCGCCCGCCTTGAGCTCGAAGCGCGACGGCGTCGCCTCGGGCACCCACGACAGGCCGGGAACCTTGGCCAGCAGGCCCGGGACTAGCCTCGCGGCCAGGGGCGCCAGGCGCAGAGCCGCCGACCGGTACCCGAGCGAGGCCGCCGCCACGAAGCCGCCGCCTTCGTAGAGCGCGGCGTCCACCCTGAGGTCGGCCAGGCGGTCGAAGGCGGCCGTCCGCAGGAAGGGCTGGGCCCGCAGCGAGCGCACGAGGCCCCGCGCCGCGCCGAGTTCCGGCCCCGACAGGATCGCGTCGAGCGCCTTGAGGTCCAGGGCCTCGCGGACGAAGGTCCCGGCCGAAGGCAGGCTCGCGTAGGCCTGGAAGCCGGGAGGCATGTGGGCGGCCGGATCGCTCCTCGACAGGACCGAAACGACGAGCAAGCCGGCGGCGGCCAACGCGGGCGCGCCGACGACGATCCCGAGTACCCAGGCCACGGCCCGTAGCGGCCTTCGCCCCTTCCGCCCCTTTCCATCATCGACCGTCGCGGCCGCTCCGTCTCCCGATCCGTCGATTGTTGGCACGTCGTCCTCCGGAACATGGTACTGGCAAGCCCGCCGATTGTCGACCGAAACCCGCGGTTGCGTCAACGCCCGCCGCGTGCGATCATCACCTCGCTGATATGCACGGTACGGAAAGAGGAGCGTATATGAAGCCTATAGAACGACTACGGACCCTCGACGCCGAGGCCAAGCTCGTGGAGCACATCGGCGCGGCGCTCGGCTGGGATCAGGAAACCTACATGCCCGCGGGCGCCATCGACGAGAGGGCCGACCAGCTCGCCTATGTCGAGACGCTGGCGCACGAGAAGGCCACCGCGCCGGAGATAGGCCGCCTGCTCGACGAGCTGGGTTCGACGGGGACCGAGCCGTCCGGCCCCGTGAGCCTGCCGACGATAGACCGAGCCTACCTGCGCGTCATGCGGCGCCGGTACGACCAGGCGACCAAGCTGCCGGCCGAGCTCGTCTCGGAGATGGCCAGGGCGACGAGCCTGTCCCAGGCGGCCTGGGTCGACGCCAGGAAGCATAACGACTTCAAAGCCTTCGCCCCGCACCTATCCAAGATGCTCGAATATAACAAGAAGGTGGCCGCCTGCCTCGATCCGTCCAGGAAGCCCTACGACGTGCTACTCGACCGCTTCGAGGAAGGCGCCAGCGAGGAACAGGTCGCCTCGATCTTCGGGCCGCTACGCGAGGAGCTCGTCTCCCTGCTCGATAGGATACGCGGCAAGCCGCAGATCGACGACTCGTTCCTGCACCGGCACTGCCCGGCCGCGGCCCAGGCCGAGGCCAGCGCGTACTTCATGCGCGCGCTGGCCTACGACGAGAAGCGTGGTCGGCTCGACACCACGGCCCATCCGTTCACGACCACGCTCGGCGAGTCGGACGTACGCATCACCACGCGCTACCTCGAGGATTACTTCCCGTCGAGCCTGTTCAGCACCATCCACGAGAGCGGGCACGCGCTATACGAGATGGGCATAGACCCGGCGCCGGAGTACCGCCGCACCTCGCTCGCCGAGGCTTCCAGCATGGCCGTCCACGAGTCGCAGTCGCGGCTCTGGGAAAACACCGTCGGCCGCTCGCTCGGCTTCTGGCTACAGCACCTGCCGGCTCTCAGGCAGATCGTCGCACCCGTCCTCGACGGCGTCGGGCTCGAGGAGTTCTACCGCGCCATCAACAAGGTCGAGCCGTCGCTGATTCGCACCGAGGCCGACGAGGTGACCTACGGCCTCCACGTGATCCTGCGCTTCGAGCTCGAAGGACGGATGCTATCGGGCGACCTGGCGGTCGACGAGCTGCCGGCGGCCTGGAACGACGGCATGCGGCGCCTGCTCGGCGTCACGCCGTCGAACGACGCCGAGGGCTGCCTCCAGGACATACACTGGCCGATGGGCTCCTTCGGCTACTTCCCGAGCTACGCCCTGGGCAACCTCTATGGCGCCCAGTGGTGGGACGCGATGAAGGCCCAGGGACTCGACCCGAAGGCGGCCGTCGAGCTCGGCGACCTCGGTTCGATCCTATCCTGGCTCAGGTCGAACGTACACCGCTGCGGCTCGATGTACAGGCCCGGCGAGCTCGTGGAGCGGGTCACCGGAGCCCCGCTCGACCCGTCGCACTTCGTGCGCTACCTGAACGACAAGTACGCTGGGGTCTATGGGCTCTGATTCCGCAACGGTCGCAGAGGCGCTGCGCATGGCCCTCGCGACGGCCACGTTCTTCGTCGGATTGGCGGGCGCGGCCGGTTTGCGCTCGATCCTGAGGCACGGCGACGGCGGCGGTACGCGCCGGGCCAACGCCGCGATGGCCGCCGCTAGCGTGGCCGTCGCCATCGCGGCCTGGGGCTTCGTCACGGCGACGAGGGCCGCCGTCGCCGCGCCCGCCGGACTCTCCTGGTACGTAGCCGCTGGCGGCGTAGCTGGCCTCCTCGTCGGGATGTTCCCGAGGGCGGCCGGCGTTCCGCTCGCCTTGGCCGCGTTCGCGTCGGCCGCCCTGCTGTCGGCGGCACTATCGGGTTGGCTGCCCTGGGAGCCGGGAGCGGAGGCCGCCTCGATCACGGTGTATTCGGCCGACTCGGGCGGCTCGTCGATAACGCTACGATACGCCGTTCCCGGCGGCGGGATGGTCGAACAGGACCTGTCCTTTGGGCCGGGCGACCTCTGGCTGACCTTCGAGCTGGTCGACATACGCGGCCCCGCCTCGCTCGCCTACGGCCGGCGGCGCTACAGGCTCGCCGGGGCGTCGGACGGCGGCGACGGGGCGATCATCAAGGGCGACCGCGGGCCGCTCCTCGACGCTGCGGGCGGGCGACGGCTGGCCGGGGCGCTCGGCTGCTCGGTGGCCGAGCTGGAAGCGCCGCCCTTCGAGCCGGAGCCCCTGGCCGTCGTCGCCTACCTGCTGCGCGACGACGGCGCCGTCGTCATGAAAGAGCGCTAGAGGCCCGGCGTCGGCCGGGCCGGAGGCGCTAGGCGCCGGGTCCGAAGGCCGCGGCCAGGCGTTCCACGGCCGTCTCGACCGTGCGCCTCGGGCAGCCGAGGTTCATACGAGCGAAGCCGGCGCCGGCCGAACCGAAGCGGAGGCCCGCATCCAGCCACAGGCCGGCCCGCTCGACGATCTCCGCGCCGACGTCGCCCTGAAGCCCGACGCCCCTGAAATCCAGCCAGGCCAGGTACGTGCCCTCGAGCGGATAGGCCCGTATGCCGGGAACGCGGGCCTCGAGGCCGGATACGAGGGCGTCATAGTTGCCGCGCATATGGCGGAGCGCCTCATCGAGCCAGGCCGAGCCCTCGCGGTACGCCGCTATGACCGCGTCCTGGGCCAGGCAGTTCGGCGAGCCAATGCCCGTGGCCTCGCTCTCGGCGTCGAATCGAGCGCGGATGGCCGGATCGGGCGTGACGATGAACGACGCCTGGAGGCCGGCAATATTGAAAGTCTTGCTCGGCGCCCAGGCGGCGATCAGGCGATCAGTCGCGCCGCCGCCCAGGGCGAGCGACGGCACCATGCGCCCGTCGTCGTAGACCAGGTCGCCATGGATCTCGTCGGAGAACACGATCACGTCGCGGCGCTCGGCTATGTCGAATACGGCCTCGAGCTCGTCCCTCGTCCAAACGCGCCCGACCGGGTTGTGCGGGCTACAGAGCACGAGGAGCCTCGAACGGGAGCAAGCCGCGTCCAAGGCTCCCAGGTCGATACCGTAGCGGCCGTCGGACCTGGAGAGAGGGGCCTCGACGACGATCCGGCCGTTCTTCTCGACCATGTTCCTGAACGGGTGGTAGACCGGCGGCATGATGGCGACGCCGTCGCCCGGCTCGGTCAGCGCTCGAACGGCCGTCGCGATCGCCGGGACGATGCCAGGAGAGAAGGACAGCCACTCGCGCTCGATGGCTAAGCCGTGGCGCGAGCCCATCCAGTCGAGGTACGAATGGAAGAACGCCTCGGTCTTCATCGAGTAGCCGTAGACCGGATGCTCGGCCCTCCGCCTGATCGCCAGGGCGACGGCCGGCGGCGAGGCGAAATCCATGTCGGCCACCCACATCGGGATCACGTCGGGCCAGATCGACGAATGGCAGGCGCCGCCGGCCATCCACTTGACCGAGTCGGTGCCTCTCCGGTCTATCGGGCTATCGAAGTCGTACATGGCCTACAGCGACAGTATCGCTTCGATCTCCACGAGCCCGCCCTTGGGTAGGCCCGCGACCGCGACGGTCGATCGGGCGGGCTTGTCACCCTTGAAGCGGGCGCCGTAGACCTCGTTGACCACCGGGAAGTCGGCCATATCCTTGAGGAAAATCGTCGTCTTGACGATGCCGTCGAGCGAGCAGCCGGCGGCCTTCGCCAGGGCTTCAAGGTTCTTCATCGCCTGCTCCGCCTGGGCGCGCACGCCGCCTGGCGCGAACTCTCCGGTCGCCGGGTCGAGGCCAAGCTGGCCGGAGCAGAATACCAGGTCGCCGACCTTGACGGCCTGCGAGTACGGGCCGATGGCCGCCGGGGCCGAGGTGGTGGCTATGACGCTCTTGCTCATGATGACGCTCCTTACGGTGTAGTGGCTAGGCGATGGACGCCTTGGCTCGATGAGATAACCGGCGCGCCGGTTCCAGGCGGCTAGTATGCCCCCTCCCGGGTATCGTGTCAAACAAACCCCCGAACGGCTTGACTGCGGCTTGACTGCGGGTCGCCGTACGTCGTCTACTCAGGGCATGATACGGCGAGTACCGACTTTCTGCGGCAAGGACTGCGGCGGCAACGCCTGCCCGCTCCTGGCGGTCTTGAACGGCGGCCGCGTCGAGCGCCTCGAGAGGAACCCCGCCGGAGCCGAGCTCAAGCCATGCCCGCGAGGCTACGCGCTCCACCGAGAGCACTACGCGGCAGAACGGCTCCTCTCGCCGCTCATCGCCGACGGCCCGCGCGGCTGTGGTCGCTACCGGGAGGCGAGCTGGGACGAGGCGCTGTCGCTGGTCGCCGATCGCCTCGGCGAGCTCCGGGCCAGACATGGGCCGACCGGCCTGATGGCGCTCGGCAGCTCCGGCTCGACGGGCCTCGTCCACGACAGCCAGAACCTGCTCAAGCGCTTCGTGAACGCCTGCGGCGGCGGCGTCCATCCGAGGAGCAACTATTCAAACGGGGCGGCTGGCTTCGCGCTACCGTACCTATTCGGAGCCGCGGCCAGCGAATCCGGCTGGGACGCGAAGACGGTCAGGCAAAGCCGCCTGATCGTCCTTTGGGGCGCGAACATACTCGAGGCCAGGCTCGGCGCGGAGCTCGGGCCCGAGGTCGCCGCAGCCGCCCGATCGGGCGTGCCGGTCGTCTATATCGACCCGCGCAGGACGATGACGGCCAAAGCCCTCGGGGCGAGCTGGATACCGATACGGCCGGGCACCGATGCGGCCATGATGCTCGCGACGCTGCGCGTCCTATTCCGGGACGGTCTCGTCGACCGCGATGGCGCCCGCCGCCTGGCGGTCGGGCTCGACGAGCTGGAACGCTACGTCTCAGGAGACGATGACGGCGTCGAGCGCTCGCCCGCCTGGGCCGAGCGTATCTGCGGCGTGCCGGCCGGCGTCATCGAGGGCTTCGCCCGTAGCTACGCGGCCGCCCGCCCAGCCATGCTCGTCCCCGGCTACTCGATCCAGCGCGTCGCCCGCGGCGAGGAGACCTTCAGGCTATCGGTCGCCCTGCAGGTCGCGACCGGCAACCTCGGCGTCCCGGGAGGCTCGTCGGGCTCGCTCAACAATCGCCTGCCCGGCGTGCGCACGGGAGCGATGCCGGACCTGGCCGACCGCCTGGTCGGCGACGCCCGAACCCTTACCGTGCCGGTGCTACGCTGGCCCGACGCCATCCTGTCCGGCCGCTCGGGCGGATTCCAGGGGGACGTCAAGGCCGCCTACGTGGCCGGCTTCAACGCGCTGGGCCAGGGCGCCGACAACCGAAAATCGGCCCGAGCGCTCGAGTCGCTCGAGTTCTCGGTCTGTCACGAGATGTTCATGACTCCGACGGCCAGGCGATGCGACGTGGTACTACCGGTCCTCTCGCCGCTCGAGAAGGAAGACGCCTGCGCGCCCTGGCACGGCAACTACCTGCTGTACAAACCCGCCGCGCTGCCGCCGCGGAGCCTGGCCAGGAGCGACTACGACATCTTCGCGGAGCTGTCGGAGCGTCTCGGCGCAGGCGAAGCCTTCTCGGAGGGCCTGAGCGCTACGGGCTGGCTCGACCGGCTCCTAGCCGAATCAGAAATCCGCGACCTCGAGGCGTTCAAGGCGACAGGCGTCTACTTCGGCGCCGACCGCGAGCGCGTGGGGCTGGCCGAATTCGCCTCTGACCCCGAGTCGTACCCGCTGCCGACGCCGTCCGGCAGGATAGAGCTTCGGAGCGACGACTACGCCCGCGATACGGGCGATACCGCCATCCCGACCTGGAAGGACCGCGAGCCCGACCCCTCCCTGCCCTTCCTGCTCATAACGCCGAAGACGATCAGGCGCACCCACTCCCAGCTAGCGTACGAGCCGGGGCCGGACCTCGGGGAGCTGTCCGTATCATTCGAGGACGCGGCCCGCCTGTCGCTGGCCTCCGGCGACCGGGTCGAGGTCGGTAACGCTTCGGGCAGGCTGCTGGCTACCGCGGCGGTAACGGACGATATCGCCCCCGGCGTCGTCTGCCTTCACGAGGGCGCCTGGTTCGACCCCGGCCCCGACGGCGTCGACCGTGGCGGCTCGGCCAACGAGCTCAGCTCGACCGACGGCACCGGTCCCGCCAGCGCCCCGGTGATGCACGGCATTCCCTGCGCCTTAAAGAAGATCCGCCCGACCGTCCCTTGAGTTTCAGCCGGAAGCGACTATAGTAAAAGGCATGAGAATAGCTCGTCGCGGCGGTTCGGCGTCTCTGGCGCTGGCCGCGTTCCTAACCTTGGCCGGAGCCTCCGCCTCGGCCCAGGGGGTCTATGTCGTCCCGATCCACGGCGATATAGCAGCGTCCACGGTCGTCTTCGTCCGCCGCCAGGCGACGAAGGCCATCGGCGATGGGGCCGCGGCCATCATCTTCGACATCGATACCTTCGGCGGCCGCGTCGACTCCGCCCTACGCATCTCGTCGTTCATAGGCTCGATCCGCGAGGCCGACACCGTGGCCTACGTCCGCTCCGGCCCCGACGGCCTCGGCGTCTCGTGGTCGGCCGGGGCGCTCATCGCCATGTCCTGCGGCTCGCTGTACATGGCGCCGGGCACATCGATAGGGGCGGCCGCCCCGGTGGTCGCGGGCGCGGACGGGTCGACAACACGGGCCGACGAGAAGACCGTCAGCGCCGTGCGAGCCCAGATGGCCGCCCTGGCCGAGAAGAACGGCTATCCCCCGGCCATCGCCCTCGCGATGGTCGACGCGGACGTGGAACTCTACGAGGTCCGGAGGGACGGGGCGGTCGCGCTGGCCACCGCGGACGAGCTAGGCCTCGAGAAGGGAGCCGACGGCGTCCCCGTGGACCCGGCCTCTGGCGAGAGGCTCAGGCTCGTCAGCGCCAAGGGCAAGCTCCTGTCGCTTACCGCCGGCGAGGCGGAGCGCTACGGCCTATCGTCCGGCACCGCCGAGGGGCTCGAGAACCTGCTGGAGGCCGTCGGCCTCGAGGGGCCGGCCATCGAGCTGACCCCGAGCGTCGCGGATGGGCTCGTCGTCTTCCTGAGCTCGGCGGCCGTCCAGTCGCTGCTGATACTCGTCGGCCTCGTGGCCGTGTTCATCGAGATCAACTCGCCCGGTTTCGGGATACCCGGCACCGTGGCGCTCGTCGCCTTCATGACGCTGTTCGGCGTGAACGCCCTGATGGGCACGGTCGGCTCGCTCGAGCTGGTGCTCTTCATGCTCGGCGCGGCCTTGTTGGCCGTGGAGCTCTTCCTGATACCGGGCTTCGGTATCACCGGCATCGCCGGCATCCTGCTCATCGCCGTCTCGCTCGTGCTGTCGATGCAGGATTTCGCGTTGCCGACCCTCGACTGGGAATGGGAGCTGCTCGGGCGCAACGCGCTCACGGTGGCGGTCGGCATCCTGTCGGCCATCGCCGGCATAGGCGTGCTCGCCCTCGCCGGACCTCGCCTGCGGATGTTCGACCGGCTGACCCTGCACACGACGATAGGCGGCACCGCCGGCGGGCAGTCGCTCCCGCCCGCCGTCCCCGAGGCCCCGGAAACCTCACCA
>Ga0209717_1004787_pt1 | contig 11000 bp, 18 predicted proteins | sample AD_UKC048_MetaG_FD_184418 | JGI IMG/M metagenome (GOLD analysis project Ga0209717, IMG submission 184418) | Active sludge microbial communities of municipal wastewater-treating anaerobic digesters from USA - AD_UKC048_MetaG (SPAdes) (version 2) | ecosystem: Engineered > Bioreactor > Anaerobic >... | reverse complement strand
TACAGGCGTATGTAGAGGTGCTATCTTTGGATTATAAATACAGTAATAAATGTACTTCGTTTTTAATTGAGTTAGTAGCTCCCGATCCACGATTTTATTCTCAAACTTTACATGATACCGAATTAGATGACTCTGATTCAAAGGCAGTAACAAATGCTGGTAATGAAATAACATCTCCGTCAATTAAATTACTTGGTGCTGGTTCGAATTGGGTTATATCTAATACAACTACTGGAAAATCATTTACACTAGACAAAACAATTACTGGAACTGATTATGTAACTATAAATTGTGCTGATAGAACGGTTTTACTTAATGGTGTAACTAGTGTATTTCCTGATTTTGATGGTGATTTTTTTGTACTCGATCCCGGTGCTAACACTATAACCACGACTGTAACTGGTGGCGATACTTCCACAGAGGTACACGTACTTTTTAGAGATTCTTATATTACCCTCTAATGAACACCGAATATCGAATACTAATTAAACAAAGTAAGACAATCAAAGGTGGAACTTGTATCCCGATGACTATTCCTGCTTGTTTTAGAGAGGATAAAAGTAATTTTTTCATTGGTGAGATTAACAATTTTAGAAATCTAGTATTTGGTAAACGTCTTAATAATTATGGTACTTGCAGATTTGATATTTTAGTCGATGACACCGAAGCCAATGCTTTGATAAGTTTGTGCGAATATGAAGTTTATATTTACAAGGTTACATCGACTGGTGATGTATTAGTTTGGTCTGGCGAACAGCGGAGAAGAACAGGTAGCTTAGTTGAAAATCACGATGATTGGTGTACTATTTACTGCTATGATTGGTTTTATGCGTTAAAAGATAGATATACAGCTAAAACAGTTACATATTCAAGTGTAGATGCTGGTTTAATAGCTTGGCAAATGATAAATACATCTCAATTAAAAACTAACGGTAATTTAGGAATAACACAAGGTACTATAACTGCAACACAAGACAGAGATAGAGTATATGAAAATCAAAATATAATGGAAGCAATTTCAAACCTATCAGACGTGATTGGCGGTTTTGATTTTGAAATTACTAATGACAAGGTATTCAATGTCTATACTATTAAGGGTACTGATTTAACCGATTCTTTAATATTAGAATATGGTAGAAATTTACAAAATGCTAGTATTGATGAAGATTTTACTGAACCTTGTAACAATGCGATTGTATTGGGCGAGGTTATTAATGGTGAAGAATTGACAAGGGTTGATCGACCTGATACTACGACACAAGCTAAATATAAACTAAGAGAAATGGTTTTAAGTGCCGATAATGTAATAGATGAAAATACTCTAAATGAAAAAGGTGATGCAATGCTTTACAAGTATAAAGAGCCATTGATTAAAGTTACATTTGAAGTTATTAGAGGAACAGTAGATATAACACAATTTAGTTTAGGCGACTTAATAAGATTGATAGTTAAAAAGGGTTGTTATAATATAGATAGTGATTATCGTATATTTGAGTGGACTATAAACCACGAAGACGATAATACAGAAAAATTATCACTTATATTAGGAGAATTAGGAATATAATTATGGCATTAAACACACTTGAAAGAGATGATTTACTTCGACAAATAGCATGGTTAAAAGCAAGAACTGACAAGATTGAACGGATGTTAAAAGGAGAACAGGTTGGAACTGCTAGAATTGCCGATGCTGCTATAACAAGTGCTAAAATTATATCCATAACTTGGGATAAAGCCCAAGGTGGTTTTGCTGTTTTAGGGGGTGAAAATGGTGTTAGTGGAGTTTTACAAGTTAAAGATGCCGATGGCAATATTATCATCACTTTAGATGAAAATGGAATGACTTATAGTGATGGTGAAACTAATTTAGCCAGATTTGGGCAATGGGAAGAATAATATGGTATGGGTAAAAGGAATTAAATTTTGTCCAAAAGGTGAAGATATTGATACTTGTCCTGTTGACAAATTAATTTTACATACTGGATATAACACTATGAAAGTTGCCCACCATGATACTGTTTTAGATAGTGGAAGTTATAATCATGGTTTAGGTTATGCACCTGCTTTTATAGTTGCTAATGGATTATTTAATGAGGGTTCAATTAGTGGATTTGCTGGACAATTTAGTTCTGCATCTAGTTATGAAGCCCCATTCTATACTGATGATACGATATTTTATTATTGGACTGCTTGTAGATATTTTTTATTTTATCAAGGAACATTATGATAATAAAACGTGGAATAAAAATTGTTAAATCTGGAAAAGATATTAATTCGACTGATCCACAGGATTTTTTAATCAATACCGAACTTGATGGATCGGTAGTTATTTATAAAGATGCAGAGGTTAGTGTTACTGTACCTGCAAATTCAACAGTTAAAGATACCCAATATTATTATGACCCAACAGGATTAAACCAAATTACTTTCGATTTTATTCCAATAATTCTTATTTATGTAGAATTAACATCTGGAAGTAATGAATGGTTTTTATCTCCTTTTAGTTTTCTGGATACTTCAGATCCAGAAGATACTTATATAATTAATGAAGAATTAATTGGAGAAGAATGGGTGCAACAGACAGGAGTAAAAACTGATAGTTTTTTTATTAGTCTACATAATAAAACAGCTTCTCAAAAAGTTATAAAATATCATTATTACATATTTGCAAATTTAGGCGAATGACGACAACAGTTCAAGGAATACAATTTGTTAAAAAAGGTGCTTCGATTGGAAGCAATAATTTAAGAGATTTAATTTTAGATTCACGATTTAAAATGTTTAAATTTCATTCTGATGATATAAGAACCTTAATTATAACCAATGGACAAACAACTGCCTTGGCGACATTTCCACATGGACTAGGTTATGTTCCTGCTTTTTTAGCATATATGGGAGATAGCAGCCACATATATCAAGTTCCTTATAGAAAAGTTTGGGGTCCACCAATTGAGGGTGGTGCATCAGATGACCATTATTTTGCCTATGCTGATGCAACAAATATTTATATTGGTTATAAAAGTAATCGGTTAGCAGGTTTACAAACTTATTATGCTTCTGATTATTGGTCAACGTGGTTTGATTCAAGTGGTTATTTTACAGTTGGACGTGATAGTGGTAACAATCCTCATGAGGGAGCGTTTAGATTTAAAGGAATTAATTTATTGGGTTCTGATACTTTAATTAGAGCAAAAATTAAAATGGGAACTGATTATAAAGAGGGTTCAACAAGTAATGTAATTAAATTTAAAACTTATGGAATAGATGAAGATAATACCCCTAGTTTTAATAATCCAATGGGAAGATCAAAAACAGATGCTTATTCATCAAATGAAAGAACAGTTCCAATTAATTATGGAGATGACGTTGAAGTTGATGTAGTTGATGCAGTAAATGAAATAAAAGCAAGAGGTGGATGGTCAACTGGTAATGCACTTGGTTTTATTATTAATGAAAACAGTGGAGCAGTTGATGCAGAATTTGGAAGTTATTATAGTGGTTACGGTACTCAATTAGAATTAATAAAGTCTGGAACATCAGAAATTGATTTCAGAGTAATTGTTTTTAAAGACAAATTACATGCTTGAATTTTTAATATGTTAAAATAAATTATGATTAATGTAAGAATTAGAAATGGTCTATGTCCTGATCCTTCAACTGGTGAAGGTGGAGCAACAGAGGGTGATATTCGAGGTTCATTTTCAGATATTATTGATGTCGTTGGTGTCAAAGATTTGGCTGGCGGTCATGCTTTAGTTACTGAAAATTCCCCTGCTGCAATGTCGGTATTAGTCGCTCCCGGAATTGTTTATATCCCAAATGCTGATTATGATGAATTAGATAGTGACTCAGTTAAATTCTGGGAAGCAATAATAACTGTTTCGACTGAGGTAGCAATCACTGCCAATACTTCTGGTTCTGCTCGAATTGATTTAATTTGTGCAAAAATGGATACTACGATTACTCCCGATAAACATGCTTCAAATATAGCAACGTTAGTTGCTGTTGCTGGTACTCCTGGTGCTGGTGCTCCAACATTACCTGACAATTATGCAAAATTAGCAGAGGTTGAAGTTGCAAATGGTGCTTCGACAATAGTTAATGCTGATATTACTGATTCAAGAGTTCAAAGTAAAATTAATAGTGATTATATTCCATTAAATTTACCATCAGGAATAATATTAAGTTCACCATTATTTAGTGGTAGTCTAAATGGTTGGATAAATCCAAATGAAACTTGGGAATATGTATCAGTAGATGATCCAACAGGTATCTTTAGAGTAAATGCTGATGTAACAGGAAAATATAGTGCTGGTATGCGTATTAAATTTACTAATGGTGGAAATACTATTTATGGGATAATTACAGTAGTTAATGCTTATGAAGCAGATGCGGCAGGTTATACATACATTAAATTCTTACACGAAATAGACCCAACTGATTCTCTGGCTTTATACTTAATGGCTAATAGTGCTATTACAGCAAATTATTATTCTAGTCAAAAAGTACCACAAGGTTTTCCTTTAAGTCTAAACAAATGGACTATTGAACTAAATACAGCTACTGTTTCAGAAGTTTCTGTAGCTCAAAATGTCTGGACTAATATTGGTTCAATAAATATAGTTATTCCAATTGGTAGTTATAAGGTTTCATATTCAACTTTAAACAGTTATGCTTTAAAAACATCTTCCACATGTGTTTATGTCAAAAGTACCATTTCAACTGCAAATAATTCTGAAAGTGATGTTGATTTTACTTATAGTAGTGGTATAGATGCGGGTAGTGCTACTCTTACAACTATTTTTAGTGCTTTTAGAGAAAAGGTTTTAAACTTAACTACAAAAACTACATATTATTTGAATTTTTCGCCTCAAGCAACTGATAATACTCTCATTTCTAATGGTGAAAAAACGATTATTAAAGCAATCTGTGCTTATTTATAAATATAAATAAATGTAAAAGTGGGAATAAACAAATGAAACAAGAAGTAACAATAGAACTACTAAAAAAAGATGTTAAGGAAATAAAGAATGATATTGCCGACCTTAAAAGTACATTTGAAAAGTCTTTTGTTGAGTTAAAAAAAAACTTGGACGATATGAAAAGTTGTTACGTCAGAAAAGAGGAATTTAACCCAGTAGCCAAAGGTTTTTATGCTATGATCGGGACAATTGCTTTAACAGTCTTGGGTGCTTTATTAGCAAGTGTAGTGAGGTCAAACTTATGAAATATCTTGACCATCAATTTATGTGGTGTTTGATTATATTTATATTTCTTTCTTGTTGTTTCTTAATTTACTTATTGATGACTGGAAGTTATACTAGTCCTCTTTGTTTATAATGAAAACTTTAGAACAGTTTTTATCAGATTATCTCGGTAAAAGTAAAGGTTATCCCGATGATAATTCTTTTAAGGGTGAATGCCTTTCTATATGTAAAATTTACATTAAAGAGTGTTTTGGTATTAACCCTCCCGCTAGTGGAAGTGGTAGTGCTTATGGCTATTGGTCAAAATTTCCCAATCCATTAGGTGAAGTCTTTGAAAAAGTGCTTAATACTGATGACTTAATCCCACAAAAAGGCTGGATAGGTATAATGGAACCTTGGGACGGAAATCCTTATGGTCATATATTTATTGTTGCTGATGACTCTACAAAATATCTTTGTAAAAACTGGGCACAAAATTGGTCATCTAAAACATTTCAATTAGAAAGTAACAAGTACACTCATATAATTGGTTATTTAAAACCAAAGAGTATAATTAATGATATGACTGATGAGCAAAAAAGAGTATTGGAATTACTAGAAAATTATAAAATAACTGCTGGACATGGAAACTTAGAGGGTGCGATAAATACCTTGATAGGAAATGTAACCGAACTTAGAAACGCTACCGAATCAATAGAAAATTTTAAGAAAGATATTGAAACATTAAAGGCAAACATTGACTCATTAAACTCAAAGTATAGTGAATTAGAGGCTAAGTTTATTGAAAACCAGAAAATCAATGAGAAACAGCAGAAAGCCTTGGTGACTGCTAACGATAAAATTTCAGAATTAAATAAAACGATTGAGAATATTACGGCTGATAAAAACTCATGGCAACTAAGATACAACAATAAGAATGACGACTTTAACAACCTTAGTAAAATATTTGAAGAGTATAAAAAATGTAACCCTCAGACAGAGACTAAATTTAACTTAATTCAATTTATTATTAGTTTATTCAAAAAATGAACATTATAGAAATTGCCTCTCAACTCGTTTGGGTATTACCAGTTTATGTCGCTATCAATGAACTGATTAAAAAAGTTCTCCCTAAACTAGATACTCGTTTTATACCTCTAATTAACCTCGTTTTAGGCTTTACCGCTTATCCTATGATTGAATCCGACTCAATCTACATTAAAGTCTTTGCCTGTATTATTCTAGGTCTTTCTGCCGGTGGGTTATTTGATCTTGGAAAAAGAACAGTTTTGAATAAGTAATATGCCTAATGGGAATGTATATGAATTAGTCAAATACCTTTCTTTATTGCTTTCTGTATTAGTTGTTTGCTACTTGCTCAATGGCCGAACGGGTCTATGACCGCAATAGAGCGGAAGTATTCCAAGATTGTGGCCTAAAGCCATCTGATAAAAGACACAACTGTCACCATTCCTATGAACGACAAGATTTAAAACATCACCGATTACCACCTAAATTCCCCATAAACGATACCCATAATTTAGTCCCATTACTAAGAGAAGTCCACGCTGAATTACATGAGATTGTAGAAAATGACCCAAGATACAGAAAAGATATATCCCTTAGAGTTTATTTTAGTAATATGGCCTACAATAATGAGCTAGATTTAATTCCTGAACGTGGCTATCAATCATTCCCCCAAGACTTAGTTAGAAGAAAGTGATATAATTAAAGACTTTCCTCGGTCAATATTAACTTATTGGCTGAGGATTTTTTTTGAACTCTAAAGATGGTAACGATTTGTCTATGTAGACACCCACATGAGAAGCTATAAGCATTCCCTAGATGTCACCTTACCGTCACGTTACTTTACTGATTCACTAACTATTGGATATAGGTTTTGAACTACGGTCTCGCACCTTGTATTATGTTTTAGGGGAGATAATCTAATTTAGGTGTATGTGATGGAAAATCCACCCCCTTTCGGTCTCCACCTTGTTATAAGTTTCCAACTTCTCTCTCCCGATTCGGTTTACCTAATCACCGACAAGCATTCTTAAAGTTCACTTTATTATATCATTCCCAAGTGAGTTGTTTAGATTTATACCAATGTTATATTAGAAAGGTATTCTACCCCCCTTTTTATATCTTTCTTTTCTTTTCCATGTTCTGTCGCACTCTTGACAACAGAATGTATGTTTATATTTTTTAGTCCATCTATTACCAGAGAATGTTTTACCACACTCATCACAAATATATTGTGGCATATTTAATTATGGAACATACTCCCTAACAGGATAATTCCTATAAATATAATTGACCCACCTAGGGTATATAAGAAGTTATAAAGTTTCATAACATTCATCTAATAAATCATTAATTATTCTGTAGAATTTTGTTTTATGACTACAGAGATTGGTTTCTTTCTTCTTAGTCTTTCCAAATTCTATAGCGTACTCTTCGATTAAACTCATCTCATCTATTAATTGATTGAGTTTCTTTTGTCGTCTTAGATTAATTTTATTAGTATCCTTTATCACTTTCATATTTCTCCTTTAAATTAGTAATTTGTTTTAATCTCTCTCTTATTTCTTTTACTGTCATATTAGATTTTGTTTTCATAGGGATTTATAAATAATTAAACACACCAACCACAACCTCCACTTACTAACTTTTCTTCTAATTCATTTTGTATTTTTACTATTTCATCATCTGTTAAACTTTTTAATTCATCTGGTAAATTTTGTCTAACTTCTTCAATACTTAGTAAGTCGGTAACTCTATTATTACAGCCATATTCTATTTCTTCTCCATCTCCGTTGTCATAATTGCTAACAAACCAATCTTTATCTGCTTCAATACCATTGATAGTAAAAGTTTCTGTTGCACAAGGCAAAGCACTATATACCTCCAATTTTATTTTTATCTCTCTATTATTTGTCATATTATTTATTGTTTTCATAGTTAGTTCATTTGAATAGGTTTGGCTTGGATACCAGCATCAATAATATTTCCAATAGTATCTAATACAGCATCTTTTAATTGTTTTTGTTGGTCAGGATTTTGTTGTGATAATTCAACTACAAATCCACCAATAGTCGTAGATAGTATCCTTAATACTTCTCTAGCATCAGTTAGTTTAGTATCAATTTGCTGTCTTTTATCATCTATCTCAATAATAGTTATTTTCTTTTCTTTACTCATAGTTTTGATTTTGGGTTAGATAAAACACCATCAATTTTCATGCCAAAAGTAACTGAACCTAAAACACTATTTGATTTAGTGTTGATTACAAACCACTCTTTACCATTTATATATTTTTCTCTTAAATCTTTTCGTTTAGGACAAAAAATTAGACTTAAATATCCAACTGGTATTTGGGTATCTTCATCATACTTTTTAATTGTTCTACCATCAGTTTGGTATTTAGAATAAAGGTAGTTTATTTGTGCCTCAGTAAAAGGAATACCACCACTTTCTAATTCTTTTTGAAATTGGCTTTTGTCTTTCATATTCTTTTATTTCTCCTTTAAATTAGTAATTTGTTTTAATCTCTCTCTTATTTCTTTACAATCAACTCCCAATTCTTCTAGTATTTCTATTCTTAAAACTTCTCTAACTCTCATTACTTCGTCTTGGGATAAAAGTGAGTGTAAATCACCTTTGAAAAATAATGGTCTATGTTCTTTAATAACTTTAATTATTTCTTCTCTTTGTTGTTGGAGTGTTTTAGTTATGAATTTATCTAATAAATTAACAGCTACTTCTTCTGGTGTGTCATTATTACTCATAGCATCATATTCAGAATATTCGTAAGCCATTGCTTCTGATATTTCTCTAACTAATTTTAGTTTTAAATCCCAATCTGTTTTTTGTTTGTTCATTTTATATAACTTAATAAATAACAACCATAAAAGACAAAGATAAAACCACCGACTACTTGGAGGAATGATTTGAGAGGTTTAGGGAGTTTCATAATTGTGTTTTATAACTAATAAATAAGGTTAAAGTAGGTTAGTTGGTAAATTGTTAATTCTGTTATTGATAATTTCAATATACTCTTGATTTATTTCAATACCAATATATTGCCTTCCTAGTTTTTGAGCAGCAACTAATGTAGAACCACTACCAGCAAATGGGTCAATTATTAATTGTCCTGGTTTAGTAAATTTTTCTACTAATTCTTCCATTAATTGTATTGGTTTTTGAGATTTATGACCTGTAAATACATCTTTTGCATATTTAGCAGCAACAGTTGAATTTATTAAATAATGTCTAAAAACCCTGTATGCTTTCCCACCATTACGCTCAAATATACGCTCATACATACTCCCAACACCACATTTTTTATCCCATATATGAATTGCTGAATATGAAGATAATGGAAATGGTGTTTTAGCTGACCAAAATATAAATTGTCTATTAGGTAGTTTATCTAGAAAATCTAATAAACCATCTTTATATTTATACAGTTCTTGATGATAATCATCATAAGGTGGGTCAGTAATTATTACTGCATTACTTGGAATATCTAAAGTTTTCATCACTTCTAAACAATCACCACAGATTACTTGGTTTATCTCTCTATTATCTTCTTTTATATTATTCATAGGTGGTTGGTTTCATTTAGAATTTTTTGATAATAATCACAATCTGGCATTATTTCACCATAACGGTAATAACAGACTGTTTCAGATTCAGTTTTAGTTCTAAATTGCTTTTCAAACCATTTAATCATAGTTTCATCAGCTTCGGATTGATCTTTGAAACATATTTTCTTTGCCATACCACCATAACCATATTCATTCCAAAGTCCTTTATTTTCACAATACTTTTGAAGTGATCCGGTAACACCATTTTTACCTCTGGTACTTTCCATAAAGTGGATTTTATCTATAAGCCATGGAATAGAGTGTCCAGTAACTTTTTGTGGCTCTGGGGTGTCTTCTACCGCTTTTACTTCAATCGTTTGTTCTAGGACTTCTGGTGAGCCAATACTTATGCTTCCACCATCAGCTAAGTAACAACCGAATAAAGCACCAAGTATAGAACCTAATACAAACGCTGCTAAAAATTGCTTAAATCTTTGGACTAGATAGTATCTACGATCTAGTTTCTTTTTGTTGGTCAAAATGTCTTTTATGACAAATTTTTCTTTTTTCATTTTGGGTTTAAATTATTAATGTGTTCCACCTGCTGTTTTTTCTAGCATACTGCTATAAGCTAGGGTTCAACTGTTGTTTAAAGATGTTATGTTGTCTCATCTGCTTTAATAATACAGGTATGTTTAATCATTGTCAAGTGGTCAAATTGATAACTTGCCACACTTAGTACAAAGTAAGCCTGATAGCATCGTTTTGCAACTTTTGCATTTGTGCAATCTCATCCAATCGGCTTTATTACCTTTATTTTTGGTAGCCTTTGGTTTATAAGTTGATTTTGGCATTTTAGTTTTAGGTCTTAATCTTTTAAATGTTTCTAATGTTAGTTTTTTATCATATTCGAGTTTTTCATGGCATACTGGACAAGATAGAATCCATTGACTAAAATCTGATAATAATTCAGGACACGACCGATACCAAATACGTTTATGTTTATGTGCCGGGTGAAGTTCGTTAGATAACCAACAACCTGACAGTCCAACCTCGCATTTATGGATACCTTTCTCATCACAAATTTTTTTAATCTCTTTGTTAGCTAGAATAGCATTCTTGCCAACCTTTCCTATTTTCATAGTGGGATACTAAGGAGTCGAACCTTAAAGCGACAAACCCAATGAAAGTCGCACAGAACCGATCTGTATATATCCCGGAA
>Ga0209717_1004786_pt1 | contig 11004 bp, 12 predicted proteins | sample AD_UKC048_MetaG_FD_184418 | JGI IMG/M metagenome (GOLD analysis project Ga0209717, IMG submission 184418) | Active sludge microbial communities of municipal wastewater-treating anaerobic digesters from USA - AD_UKC048_MetaG (SPAdes) (version 2) | ecosystem: Engineered > Bioreactor > Anaerobic >... | reverse complement strand
GACAGTGAACTGACAAATGACTCTGATCAGGGTAACTCCGGAAACACAGGGAACACTGGTGATTCAGGCGATTCCGGTAATTCAGGCGATACCGGTGACTCAGGAGATTCAGGCGATTCCGGGAACTCTGGGAATTCCGGCAACACAGGAAATTCAGGGGATTCTGGCAACTCAGGCGACTCGGGAAACTCAGGTAATACGGGCAGTTACGGCGACAACACTCCCGAGCCGGAAACCGAGACAGTCAAAATGGTTTCAGGCGGAACAAGCCATGTCTGTGCAATAAAAGAGAGCGGTCATCTCTACTGCTGGGGTCAGGGAAACCGCGGACAGCTCGGCAACAACCAGACACCAGGCGGAGATAATCCCAATTCAATGCCGCTAAAAGTCGGTGCTGATGCGTGGCAGAGTGTCTGTGCGATGGCTGATGCGACCTGCGGAGTTAAAAAGAACAAGGAAGCGTTCTGCTGGGGACATAACGCTGACGGCCAGATCGCAAACGGGCTTGACGGATATACTTTTCAGGCGACAGGGACTCCTTCTCCGATCCTTCTTGGTGCAGGGCAGAATCAATACGCACCTCTTTTTTGCGGCGGAAGCACCATACTTGCTTACAACAATGATGATCTCTGGGGTTGGGGAAGCAACAGAATGGGAACTCTTGCCAACGGTCAGGTTGGTTACGACGCTTCTTATCCGGGTGGAAGCGCAACTGCCTATGTGCCTAGATTACTTAATGAAAACAAGGATAACTGGCCGAAATTCACAAATATTTCAATATCTACTGTGCACGCCTGCGGCATTTCAGATGAAAAAGAGCTTTTCTGCTGGGGAAGTTATGATATGGGGCAGTTCGGTGATGGAAGAAGGGGGGATGGTTTTGACAAGTATTCATACCGCTCTCAGCCACTTTACAGCGAATACGAAAAGCCCGTTAAAATCAATGAATTCAAATGGATAGATGTCGCGTCTCTGAGCCAGAACACTTGCGCGGTCAAAGATGACGGCACTTTATGGTGCTGGGGAATTGCTGAATGGGGCATCATCGGGATCGGCGATGTTTTTGCAAGCTATACTGCCGGAACTCCGCAGGATAACGCCACATATACTGAAGCATTTCAGCAACTTGTAACAAACGGTCAATGTGAAGAGCAGTTTTATTCTGAAGATAAAGCGGCTTCTCAGAAAAGGAGATATCCACCGGTCTGCACAAAGCCTGTGCAGGTGGGAACCGCTTCAAACTGGGTTTCAGTTTCCGGCTCGTCAAATCATGTCTGTGCAGTAAACAGCAGCAATGAACTTTTCTGCTGGGGTGAAAATGAATACGGACAGATCGGAAACGGCGAAAAAGGTGATGTCTATTCAACACTTCCCTCAAACTACGACCTTGTTACTTCACCATATAAAATTGAAGGCGAATTCATAGCAGTATCAGCCGGTTACAACTTTACATGCGCCATATCACTTGATAAAAAGCTGTATTGCTGGGGCTTTTCAGCACTCGGCATCCCCGGATTCACCGGCAACAAGGATAACCCTCAGACCACACCCGTGAAGATCAGTTTTTAACGCAAAGTTATCCTCAAACGAGGGAACTAATTTGAAATAGTTACCTCGAATCAGGGTAACTAATACACAGACAAGAATAAGTTTTAAGTTAAATTTGAAGAGTTTTCTGATCAAAAACACTTACACCGATTACAGTTTTCAGCAGACTGAAATGTTTATCCAGTGTAAAGATTGATGTGTTGTTCTGAATGGCGTTCTGAGCAATTATAAGGTCGGAGATTCCCACTTTGTTGATGCCTTTTTTCAGACAAATGTATTGAAAATCCCTTATCTGCTGCCAGTCAATATGAAGTTCCAAGTTTTCTATCTCATTGAGCAGATCAATTATCCGTGTCTGTTTTTTTAACTGCAAAGGGGGAATTATCTCAGTCAGGATAAGGTCGTTCACAGCTATCAGGTTTTCATCAATGAGATTATCGAGTATGCCGGAATTCTGTCCGTTCCTGAAATAATCGATCCAGACCGAACTATCCACTATAATCTTCATCTCTGCTCCTGACACAATCAAGATCCAACTCAAGATCAACTTTTCCCTTGAAATTTTTCAGTTCAGCAATTTTGTGTCTTCTGATAAGCTCTTCAAGGGCTTGGACAATAACTTGAGTTTTAGTCTTGATGTTTGCAGCTTTCATTGCTTTTTCAAGCAATTTTTCAGGCAAATCTAATGTTGTTCTCATTTCACCACCTCCATCTGCATGATTTTATGTTTTTATGCATAAAAGTCAAGGTGGAAAATCGCTTTCTAATTTTTTTTATCTGATTTGATCTGCGGATATTTTTGGATTTTTGAGATATCATAAAGCTGTTCTTTAAGCCGTTTCATTATTCCTTCATAAGTTTCTTCATCCATTTCGGGAGATCTTGAAAGTATCCAGAGATATTCACGGCTTGGATCACCGACGACAGCCCATTTATATTCGGGTTCAAGATCTATCACCCAGTACTTTCCGCTAAACGGCCAGAAAAAACTGACTTTCAGTTTTGCGTTTGTTTCCTTGTCAACGACCCATGCGACACCTTCTGCCGATTTTTCCTTTCCGTCAATGGTGTTTTTGCGGCATTTGTTGAGCACTTTTATTCTGCCGTCATCTTTCAGCGAATATTCAGCAGTTGTCGCCACACATCCTTTCTGAAAAGTCTGATCAATGCGGGCGATCTCATACCACAAACCGAGATAACGGCTCAGATCAACCTTTTCGACAGTTTTGAGCTCCGGCATCTTATTTGAAGCGCACCCGGCGAAAAATGCCGGAAAAAGCATCGCAAAAACAATCGTATGTTTTAATTTTTTCATTTCATTCTACCAGAACAACATTAAAGATCCGCCCAGAGAACAAGGAACACCGGATTGTCCGCCTGTTCCCATAACATCATTCATCCGCATAAAAATATGAAATCCTGCACCTGTTTTTTCCGGGTTTGAACTTTCTATTCCGAAAGAGATCTGTCCGCCGATGAAAGTTCTAAAGTTATGCATGACTTCTTTTTCTCCTTCAAAATAGGTTTCATATGTTCCTGCTGAGTCATAAAACCTCATTGAAATAAACGGCGTTATAAGAAACGGAAAAGCAACTTTGTTCCCTGTATAGGTGTAAAGAGCAAGGCTGAGATCAATCCTGCCATGAATTGTAGCAAAAACTTCATCCTTAAGGTCATCCATCGGGCCCGGAACACCAAAAAAATACGAATAAATGCCCAATCCAGGCCTTACGGCAACAACTTTTGTAAATCTGTACTGATAGAAAAAAGTTCCACCGAAAGTTCCGTAAATATCATGCCAGGCCTTTCCATTGCTTGCATAAGAATTTAAAAAACTTCTTGAAACACCACCCTCTACTGAAATGCCCAATGTGTGCTTCTTAAAATCTTCTGCATATAGACCTGAACAGAAAAAGCCGACAAACAAGAACACTGTCAACAATTTGCATTTATTAATTATTTTCATTACGGTGCCCTGTTTTTTTTAATTTTCACTCATTTCTGATTCTACTTACATTTTCCTGAATCGCATTTTCCGCTTGGGCATTCTGAGCTGAAGGAACATTTGCCGTCAGGTGCGTTTGAGCATTTGCCCGAATTGCATTTTGCACCTTTGAAGCCACAGTCTGAAGCAAAAGAACATTTGCCACCGGCTGCGTCTGCACATACTCCGCTGTTACACTTTACATTCGGATTACAGTCGGAATTGAAACTGCATTTGCCGTAATCACGGGCGGAAAGAGCGAAAGCACACAAAAAAACCATAACTGCTAAAAAAATTCTCATGATCCCCTCCAAAAAAAGATTACAAACTCTCTGTTTTGCTAAGCCATTCATTAAAGTGACTGCATTTTCTGCGAATTTCACTGAGTCCTATTTTTGAAGCGATTATGGCTCCATTTGTGATCTTATCATAACCCGGATAAAGGTTTGAAAGTCTTTTTGAAGGTGCTGTGTCTGATCCTTGATTTATCAGCTCAGGATTGTTAAATTTTTCTGATATTTCAACAAGTTTCGATCTTTCATCGGTTTTCACTTTCATAACTTCGTGAATTTTTTCAACATCTGAGAACAGCAGTCCTTCAAATTCATGCAGTTGAATATAAGGAATGAATCTTTTTTCACACTCTGTTTCAGAATTTATGTCTTCAAAAAACCGTTCTTCAAGAATAGAAACTAGTTTGTAAGGATCTGTGATTTTTTTGTTTTCCTTCTTCCCTGGAAAAGAATCGGGCAGTGCATACAAATCAAACATGGTAGTTACAACTGCCTCTTTATCCTGCTTCAACCATCTTAATATATCCTTTTTTGCTTTTTCATAATCAAGTAAACCGCCACGATATATTCTTGATTTGCTTCTTGATGTTTCCACACATCTTGCGGTCAGAAAAACATTTTTCGTTCCTAGTTCAGGAGCGAGTACTGTTCTGACAAAAGTTTCTTCAGTCTGTCCTTCTGCTATGACATTTACTCTTATCATTGCGGTCTGCCTCCGAGAACATTCTTTTCCCAGAGTTCGCCGAGAGTGTATTCCTCAAGCCAGCTTGAAAGCTCTTTGCTCGTCACTTTTTTAAACACACTTGCATTTTCAATCTTATCGACAACTATTAAATTTTCCGGCTCAAATTCATTCACAAGCGGTACTGACTGAGTTGAAACTATTATCTGTGTGTGTTTTGAAGCCGATTTCATTAAAGAGGCAAGCACTTTGATCGCATAAGGATGAAGCCCGAGCTCAGGTTCGTCAATAATTATTGTGGAAGGAAGTTGAGGTTTAGGTTGAAGAAGAACTGTAGCAAGACAGATGAATCTCAAAGTTCCGTCCGAAAGCTGATTTGCAAGAAATGGAAAATCAGAGCCCTTTTCACGCCACTCAAGCCGGATCATTTCTTCATTAAAAGGGTTAATGCGAAGAATGAAATTATCAAAAAAAGGAGCGACCAATCTGACAGTGTCTCTGATCGCTTCATAATTTTCATGGTGCTTTTCCTGCATCAGATAAAGGAACGCAGCAAGGTTTGATGCATCAGTCCGAAGATACATATTATCATTTATCTGGCACATCTTTTTCACTTTGGCTGAATCACTTGTGTCGTGAAAATGGTAATATTTCCAGCTCTTTAGATTTTCAACAACATGGTTTCCTACTGTCATTTTAGGAATTTTCATAATTTCAAGCAATGCAGTTTCTGAATGATTTGTACCAATTACTTCTTTATATGGTTTTTTATATTCCGGTCCTTGAAAATAGCACTTTTCTTCTTCAAATATAAGCCTGTCGGAATTATCCTGATAAAATTTAGCTTCATATCCATTGTTAGCAAATTTAAGAAACAGTTCTATTCGATCAGTGGTTTTTGAACCGAAAAAAAGAAAGTTTTCTGCACCACTTCCTTGGGTGATATGTTTTTGAAGGTTGCCTTCTATCATCTTGTTTAACAGCTTAAAAAGAGAAATGAAGTTGGTTTTCCCGGCTCCGTTTGGACCGATAAGAACATTCAAATCTCCGAGTTCAATATCAGCTTCTTTTATAGATTTAAACCCTTTAATCTTTATTTGATCAAGCTTCATACATCCTCCTTTGATAAAAACTCTGTGGAATAATAAACTAAACCTGTTATTTTATCAAACTTTCTAAATACCGTGATTATTCACCAGAAAATATATCAGCTTAAAAGAAAAAACAAAGAAATGGTTACTGAAACAGAAATAAATCCCGCTCTTCCAAGCGGTTCATCGAGTTTGAAGATTTTTCTTAACATTTGCTTCTATTTCTTTCTATTTTTTCTCAGCTTTCTGAATATCAAAAATGTTGCGACTATGACGATGAAGACCCAGGCGTAAGCTGCGGCGATGAGCACTTGCAGGAATCCGACCCATCCGTCTTTCAATGCGTTTACGATGTTTCTGACGAATGAGAATACCGATTCTTTCTGTTCGTAATACGAAATTGTGAGTGTGCTGTAAGCCGTCTGATCCTGCATTAGCTTGAGCTGTCCTTCAACAGACTCAATTTCACCGCGGATCTCGCCAAGCAGTTTCTGGACTGCAAGTGTCTCATTTATCGTTTTCGCTTTTTCAAGAATGGCAAGATAGTTCTTTTCAATCTCTTTTTTCGCTTTGAGACGGGCTTCGCTGTCAACAAACTGAGCCGTGATGTCCTTTACTCCGATAGATCTCGAATCAAAAGAACCTGCGATATGCTCAAGCTCTTCAATAAACTTGTCAAACGAATCAACAGGAATGCGGGCGATAAGAGTAAAACTTCTGCTTCCAGTATAGTTGTAGGCATCTTCACGAGAAATAAACCCTTTATATTGAGTTATCATCTGGCGGATCTTCGGAGTTGTTTCCGTTATCGAATCAGTCTGAAAACCGACACTTCCCTCTTTCACAAGTCTGCGTTCAGAAACCTCAGGGGCGGTTTGCTCATTATTTTCAGAGCCGAAGCCCCTGACACCGATCTTTGATTTCTCAGTACCGCCACGATCAAATGCCGGAACGGACGACTCACTTTTTAAACATGAACAAAGCAGAGCGGCACAAATCACCGCGATATAAAGAGTTTGATTAAAAATTCTCATGATCTCCTCCTGAAAAAGATTTAAACAACTTGGAAATAATAAGCTAAATCAGTTTTTTATCAAACTTTCCTAAACTCTTTTTCTTGAATCTATGACGAATGTGACTGGACCGTCATTAATAAGTGACACTTCCATGTGAGCGCCAAAACTACCTGTTTTTACTGTTGATATTGCTTTGGAGAGCATTTTTACAAAATCATCGAACATCGTTTTGGCGATTTCAGGAGACATTGCGTTGTCAAATCCGGGTCTGCGACCTTTCTGCACATTGCCTAAAAGTGTGAACTGGCTGACGGCAAGAATTTCTCCACCTACATCAATGACTGAAAGGTTCATTTTCTCTGCATCATCTTCAAATATCCTTAATTCAGTTATCTTTTTTGCTGAATATTCAAGATCTGCAAAAGTATCCCCTTTTTCAATTCCTGCAAGGACTAAAAGCCCTTTGTTTATTGAAGAAATGACACTTCCATCAACTGAAACCGATCCGCTTTTCACCCTCTGAATGACTGAGATCATAGACAACTCCTAAAAAAACTTGTCAATTCTAACAATCATCAAAAAATTGTCTATTTTTCCCTTATCATTAAAATATATGCGCTGATTTGATGGAGTAAAAAATTGAAAGGGATTGCAACAGTTCTGATCTTATCCGGAATATGTTTTTCAGTTTATGCGAGTTCGCTCAAAAAAGAAAATGCAAAAATAACTGCCGACCGCAAAATGATCGCCGACCTTGAAAAAGGACTTTCAAAAGATGAAAGGGGCTGCGAAAAACCATCGGAAGGACTTGATAAAAGCGTCCTGATCGAACTTCAGATATATTGCAATGCAAGAAATTCCGCAAAAAGACGGCTCGTGCCTTTAAAAGATCACATTTCCGCCTATGAAACCGCTGTAACAAACTATTATGCAAACTGCAAAATTGTTGACACAGATGAGTTGTTCGTACTTTGCGAAGCCCTTGACGACAAAGTGGTAAAAGCCGCTGAACTCGTAAATGATGAAAAGGAAAGTTTAAGAAAAGATCTTGATGAAATGGAAAATTCGGCAAAAAAAGCGGCAATCATCAATAAAGAAAAGAACGACTGGTCAAAAAAAGAGCACGATCAGCAGATAAACGATTCTCTCAGAGTCAAAAGAGACCTTGTGATGACCATGCAGAAAGGGCTTATTGATGACTCGGTAATTCTTGAAAAATCCAGAATTAAATTCTCGTCCGCACTCAATAACAGTTCAGGAGAGATCAGAGATAGAACTGAATATCTGCTCAAAGGGGTTACTTCACTTATTTCAGTCAACAAAAATCTGCGTGATACCTGCCAGTCAATGACACGGAACATAGACATTACAAACAGTTCATGCACTATAAAATATTCTGAGAAGGCGTGTACAGAAGCTGAAAATAAGCTCACTCAGGTATTTGATGAAGGAAATGCCAAACTCAAGGCATATACCGGCGAAAAAGAACGACTCAGAACTCTTGAAATGGAGCTTCATAAACTCTCTATTGCTGAAATTGCTGTCAAAATGGAAAATGCGAACCGTCAGATTTCGTTTTACATCGGGAATCTTCAGCTTCAGAACGATCAGCTTAAACAGAGGATTGAGCTCAGCGGAAACGATCTTGAAGTGCTCAAGGGAATGGATGGAAAAGCATTTGTGGAAACTTATCTTGGATATGTTGAAACGATGAAATCACTTGAAAAGGAAAGTGCTGGATTTATTGACTTTTTAGGTCTCAGCACCGCAAGAATAAACGAATTCATAAAAAACTGTACGCAAAATAAAAGTGAATATTCAACTGAATGCAGGATCGAAGGAGACAACATAGTCAAAGATGTTGATTCCATTATGAAAAAGATCTCTCAATACGGGGCGAAATTCAGCCGTCTCAACAGCGATCTTGCCGCTTTTGCAAAGAAAGTTTCGGGGAAATAATCTCTCAACATTTCCACCTGAAATTACAAGTCCTACTTTTTTCCCGGCAAATATTTCTTTATTTTTATTTATTCCGAAAGGTTATGTCCACACCTTAGAAAAGAGAATAATATCGGAATATTGCAACAATTTATGTAAATTGCAAGTACAACTTTCAATTTGCACGAATTTTCTTAAGATATTGTAGTTACTCTTTTTTTTCCAGAGCTTTTGCGGTTGTGAATCCGCCAATAATTAAAACCAGAATCACCGATGCGATAATAATTAAAACTTTTTTCATTTTGGTCCCTCTCACTATTTAAAAAATCCAGTAAAATTATATGATTCAGCAGAAGCTTGTCAATTAAAGCAATTAGCAATTAAAGGAATAAACCAGGCGCATAATTCAATTCATAATTTCCTGTTTTTCTTCGAGTTAGATAATCTTATCTGTTTTCTTGCATATTTAATTTGATTATTGCATTATCTATCGGCAAATAAACTCTTGGAGTTGGAAAATGGCAGGAAATGAGCTAATACAGATTGATGCGATTAAAAGCAGAATTTTCACAATTCGCGGGATGCAGGTGATGCTCGACAGTGATTTGGCTGAACTCTATGGTGTTGAAACAAAAAACCTCAATTTAGCTGTAAAAAGAAATATTGAAAGATTTCCAAACACATTCAGATTTCAACTCGCAGAAGAAGAGTACAAAGTTTTGAGGTTGCAAATTGAAACCTCAAACGAAAAACGGGGAGGAAGACGATACGCACCATTCGTTTTTACAGAACAGGGAGTTGCTATGCTTTCTGCTGTTCTGAGGAGTGAAACTGCTATTAAAGTAAGTATAAGAATAATGGAAGCTTTTGTTTCAATGCGACATTTTATATTGGAAAATGAGCAGATATCTAAAAGGTTTGAAATTATTGAGAAAAGGCAGATGGAATATAAAATAGAAACCGATAGTAGAATTGAAAAAGTTTTGTCGGCCCTTGAATCAAAGCAAATTCAGCCAAAGCAAGGAATCTTTTTTGACGGTCAGGTTTTTGACGCACATAAATTTGTCTCAGATATTGTCCGTTCAGCTGAAAAATCGATCATTCTCATTGACAATTTCGTTGATGACACCGTTCTCACTCTTTTTTCAAAACGGAAACAAGGAGTTACGCTCAAAATTCTCACTAAAAACCTTTCAAAACAGATTCAACTCGACATGCAAAAATTCAATGAACAGTTCCCACCTGCTGAAATAATTGAATTCAATCACTTCCACGACCGCTTCATGATAATTGATAATCACGACCTCTATCTTTTCGGAGCATCACTCAAAGACCTCGGCAGAAAATGGTTCGGATTTGCAAAAATGGATATCAAATCAACAGAAATACTTGCGAAATTAGGTGGTTAAACCCCTACGAATTAAACAGGTGTTTCGTTGAAGTTAATATTTAAACAAAAAAACCGGAGTTCTTTGATATTCTGATCGCAGATTTTCAATTGCATGGAGAAGTTCATCAACATTGGTGTATGGATTAAGTTCATATATGTTGCAATCATCATAATTAGCTGTTTTCATTGTTTTTCTTCAACAACTGAGAAAAGTTTTTTGTCAATTAGTGGCAATGCTCCAAATCTGCCGGAAAGATACCATCTGTCAAATGGAACATTTTTTCTTACTTCACTTTTTTCAAATTCATCAAGACTGTATAAATTTGATGCACCGTACTTATCTTTTTCAACAAACCATATCTGATCTCTACGCAATTTTTCTGAATCGAGCAGATAAGCATCGTGTGTTGCAACAATTAATTGAGCATTTTTCGGATTTTTAACAGGATCATTGAAAATTGAAAGGATGTATTCTGACATCAAAGGATGAAAACTGCTGTCAAGTTCATCAATTATAAGAACATTGCCTTTTTGCAGAGTATCAATAATTTTCCCTGCCAGATCAAACATTTTTATTGTTCCGGCAGATTCATCCTGTAATTGAAAAAAATGATCTTCTCCTGTTTCATTCGTTCTGCTGAAAACTCTGTGACCTATATCAACTTCGGTTGACAGATCATTTATTGTTTTTTCCTTTCTCACCCTTACTGACGAAATGCCAAGATCAGCAGATTTTAAAAACTCAATCAGACTTTCGTTGAAACCTTTCTGCGACAAATCATTCATTTTTAAACTTGTTAAATAAACTTCTGTTCTGGATGAATCAGCAGATGTATGAAACATAAAATTCGTTCTGAAATATCTGTAAATAGCTCTTAATCTTTCATCGCTTTCGTTGTTGTTTGCAGCTTTTGAAAGAAAAAGGACATTTTTGAGCACTTCACCCGTCAGAGATTCCTTTTTGCCTTTCAAATCTCTTCCCCAACTATATTTACCAGTTACACCGTCTCTTTCAAAAAGATTCCGTCCGTTTTTCTCAGGAAAGAAAATCAGCTTTTCAGA
>Ga0209717_1004780_pt1 | contig 11011 bp, 7 predicted proteins | sample AD_UKC048_MetaG_FD_184418 | JGI IMG/M metagenome (GOLD analysis project Ga0209717, IMG submission 184418) | Active sludge microbial communities of municipal wastewater-treating anaerobic digesters from USA - AD_UKC048_MetaG (SPAdes) (version 2) | ecosystem: Engineered > Bioreactor > Anaerobic >... | reverse complement strand
GGGGTCTGGCTACTCACAACCCTGTTCGGGTCGCGCCCCGCGCGGGCGCGTGGATTGAAACTTCGCGTGGGGGTTCTGTGTCATCTCCATGCCGTGTCGCGCCCCGCGCGGGCGCGTGGATTGAAACGGTCCCGGTCCTTGATGATCGATTGCAGATTCTGTCGCGCCCCGCGCGGGCGCGTGGATTGAAACTCAACCTCAGCCGTGGTCCAGATGATCGGGTAGAGTCGCGCCCCGCGCGGGCGCGTGGATTGAAACGCCCGCCGGGCCTGTTGGGATGCCGGGCTGCGATGTCGCGCCCCGCGCGGGCGCGTGGATTGAAACCCGGTCGTGGCATCTACGACGGTCGTGCCGTCGGTCGCGCCCCGCGCGGGCGCGTGGATTGAAACTGCGCGGTGACGCCGATAGCCTCAAAGCTGCGAAGTCGCGCCCCGCGCGGGCGCGTGGATTGAAACTGCCACCTGGAGCGCCCCGGTCAGGGACAGGTCAGGTCGCGCCCCGCGCGGGCGCGTGGATTGAAACGCTCTCCTCTCCGGCGCCCTGATCGGTGCCGGTGTCGCGCCCCGCGCGGGCGCGTGGATTGAAACAGATACGACACCCCGAGCGCCCCCTGCTCCCACCAGTCGCGCCCCGCGCGGGCGCGTGGATTGAAACTGTGGCAATCGCGGGCACGCGGGCGGTCTCGTGGGTCGCGCCCCGCGCGGGCGCGTGGATTGAAACTTGGTACGGAATCGATCGTGCCGTGGGGCGTGAAGTCGCGCCCCGCGCGGGCGCGTGGATTGAAACATGTCAGGTGCGGTAAGGTCAGGTACGGTAAGGGTCGCGCCCCGCGCGGGCGCGTGGATTGAAACCCCGCCATATGACGGGCTTGCCCGGCTTCGACACGTCGCGCCCCGCGCGGGCGCGTGGATTGAAACTTGCAGTGGCGGTAGGGCGGCAGGTTGCGCCACGTCGCGCCCCGCGCGGGCGCGTGGATTGAAACCTTGACTGCTGGCGGGCGCCGAAGGAGACGACAAGTCGCGCCCCGCGCGGGCGCGTGGATTGAAACGGTCCTTGGCGGGCACTCCTGCCAGGCGGGTTGCGGTCGCGCCCCGCGCGGGCGCGTGGATTGAAACCGTTCTACGCCCCGAGCGAAGAGAGGGGAGACTGTCGCGCCCCGCGCGGGCGCGTGGATTGAAACACGGCGGCACTGCGGCTGTTCCTCTGCGACGCCCTGTCGCGCCCCGCGCGGGCGCGTGGATTGAAACGTGTCATGCTTGCAGTCGGCATCGGCATGATCATGTCGCGCCCCGCGCGGGCGCGTGGATTGAAACGCCGGATGGGTGGAGCGGGCGTTGGCTCCGCTGGCGTCGCGCCCCGCGCGGGCGCGTGGATTGAAACGTCTACCCCGTGCCCGGCAGCCTGCACTGCTCGTCGCGCCCCGCGCGGGCGCGTGGATTGAAACCTGGGCGCACTCGATCCCGACGAAACCGGGACATTGTCGCGCCCCGCGCGGGCGCGTGGATTGAAACACATGAAAGCCGCAGCGCCAGACCAGACCACGGTTGGTCGCGCCCCGCGCGGGCGCGTGGATTGAAACATCTGTGGCCGCATGTGGAGAAGGCAATGAAAGAGGTCGCGCCCCGCGCGGGCGCGTGGATTGAAACAGCCGAACACGGCCAGGCGGACGAGCTGACCGAGGTCGCGCCCCGCGCGGGCGCGTGGATTGAAACGACGATAAGCTTGACGGAATGCACTTCATCAACGAATTCGCCGCTTGGATGCTGAAAATGACTGTCTTCCAAACGTAGGAATCCCAGGTCACCGATGAAGGATCATCTCGGGATTCATGATTGTTCGATCAGCATCTTGGGCAGGGGATGAATAATGGACCGGAGCCGCTCAAATCTGTCTTCTGCGTCATCCCAGCCTGAGGCCCAGGCACAGGCCGACTCCCAGTCGAATCTCCTCCAGTTGATCCGCGCTCACTTTTCCCAATCTCCTGATGAAGCGGTTGAGTGAGATCGATTTCACCTGTAGAGAATCGGCATCGCTCAGCTTGTCCAGACCTGTCGATAGGCCGGGATGAAGCCGGATGAGCCAGGGATAGAGCTCCCTGTCCGTCATGTGACCAGTGACAGGCACTACAATGACACAGTGGCAACCTGCCAACGAAGTCGTCACTGACCACGACGGCGGGCCTCGTCTTCTTCATCAGCTCCGACAGAAGGATCGAACCCGACGAGCCATATCTCTCCCGACATGGGGGATGTGAGCCCATCAGTCATAGCGGATGACCTCATCTGCGAAATCACCGAGGTCGAGGTCACTACTGGCTAGGTAATCGGCAGCGGCGGCTTCGAGGATCGGAAGCAGCGCCTTCGTTCGATCGTTCGGAAGAAGGGTCAGCAGTCTCTGGAGCTCGGTCCCCGGTTCTTCCGGAGCAGGAGTTCCACTGGCCGACTCGCACAGGAGATCCTGAGCATGACGTTTTGTGATCAATCCCTCCGCCTGTGCCCGCAACACCATCTGGCGGAATCTGGAAGGTGTTTCGATCTGATGGCAGGAACCAGGTTCATCGCGTCTCCAGCCACGGGCGCTCGCGGTCATGCAAAAGCTTGAATAACATGCTTCTGTTATTATTCCGAGATCCCTGCAACGCATCATCCATGCCTGCATGCTCAGACCGTAGCGCTCCTTCAGTATCAGCAACTCATCAATGTCGATCCTCGTTCGGGTGCGACCTACTTCAGAAAACACCGCTTCGCAAGGGGCAAGGAGCGCCGAAGCAAACCGGTGTGCCAGCTTCTCATCTGTGACACCGAAGGCAAGATGCGCTATCTCGTGAGCGATGCTGAATCTCCGCCTGTCGACCGGCGTTCCCTTTCTCAGGACGAGGGACGGGATCCTGTCGTTCACCAGACCGCTGAGCCCGTCGAAATCATGCGGCGTCTCCAGTTCGACCATCAGGCTGCCGTTCCGTTCGAGAAGACCTGTCAGGCTGGGAATAGGCTCGAGGCCGAGGCCGAAACGACCGCGGAAGTTCTCTGCAGCGGCCTCCATTGCTTCAGGGGAATCTTCTGAAGTCATCTCTGCCCAGGGCGTAGTGTTTTCGTCTGGTTCCAGTGTCTGCTTGAGCTCGAGGTAGTGGGCAAAAAGCATTTCAGCACGAGCTTTGATGGCTTTCTGCCCTGAAGCCGGAAGTGTAGTGTTTTTGCGGAATCCCGTCCAAGTGACAGTCGTAGCCGGTGATGTCATGAAAAAGCCTAAATCACGGTGGTAAACCCGTGCAAGTCCTCCCAGGACACGGAGAGAAGGCGAACTCCTGCCTTTCTCGTAGCCCGAGATGGCAGCCGAAGTGATGCTTATCCCTATCCGGGACAGCTCCTCCACAACGCCTGTCTGAGTTAGGCCTAGAAGTAACCTGGCCTGCTTCAGCCTGGCAGCATTCATGACTCCTCCTGGATTGTGCAGTTGAAATCTCGGGATGCTAAACCTTAATGTCAAGCCACAGTAGAAATGCTATCTATCATATCGTGAAACAGAAGTGGCGGTTGTTAGTTCGTGCATGTGTCGAGGCGGAATGTCCATCGCCATGTCCTGACAAATGTCCTGCGTAAAGCATTGCCGGACAGATGATAGAATTGGTTCCGAGGATGGAGATGTCCTGCATCATGTCCAGAGTGATGTCCATCGGGATGTCCACCAGGATGTCTGTCATCATGTCAGGTGGAGCCGGATTCCAAGGGCAGGCGCCTGAGCCTATTGACGATATGATCATACAGGCATATCGTTGGGGCGTGGACAGGGTATTCCGTGCGCTGGCGGACCGCAACCGCCTCAGGATCGTGATGATCCTCCAGAGGGGGCCTCTCACGGTAAACGAGATCTCCACCGTGCTGGGGCTCACTCAGCCCAATGCAAGCCGCCACCTGAAGGCGCTGCACGAGGCGGGCGTACTGGAAAGGCGCGGGATCGCCGGACGGGCGTGGTACAGCCTGGCGTCGGGGGACGATCTGGTCGAGGCCGTGTCCTCTCTGCTGGACGATCACCACGGTCGGATGCAGGGCTTCGCGCGGGACATGGCTGCACTCTCCCGCTGCTACGAGCAGCGGAAGCTCGAGTCGATGGACTTCTTCGCGCGGAAGGCGGGGGAGTGGGACGAGGTGTCGGCCGGGCTGCCCGATCCAGCAGGATACTCGGCTGAGATGGCCGGGCTTCTGGGCCGCGGTGACTCGGTTGTAGAACTGGGATGCGGCACCGGGGCGATGCTGGGCTTTCTTCGGGGGCTCTTCGGCTCCGTGATTGCGGTAGATTCGTCGCGCGAGATGCTGGATCGCGCCATGCAGGCCGTCGGAGGCGAAGACGTCGACTTCAGGCTCGGCGCCCTGGAGCATCTGCCCGTGGCGGACTCGTCGGTGGATGCCGCACTCGCGCACATGGTGCTGCACCATCTGGCCGACCCGGCCGAGGTCTTCCCCGAGGTCCGGAGGATCCTGAGACCGTCCGGCCGGCTTGTGATAGCCGATCTGGCGAGACATGCGGACGAGCCCTTCAGAATCGCCCAGGGTGACCTGTGGCCGGGCTTCGAAGCGGGTGAGATCGATGCATGGGCCCGGAAGGGCGGCCTGGTCCCCGTCCGGGGGAGCGGGCCTTCAACCGTGGATGACGGGGTGTTGATGATGCTGTTTCTTAAAGGAGAGGAATGATGGCAGGATCGGATTTCAAGGTTGCCGATCTCTCGCTGGCCCCGCTGGGGCGCAGGAGGATCGAGATGGCCGAGCGCGAGATGCCAGGTCTGATGTCGTTGCGCTCTAAGTACGGCAGCTCGAAGCCCCTGTCCGGCCACAGGGTGAGCGGCTCCCTCCACATGACGACGGAGACGGCCGTCCTGATCGAGACGCTGGTCGAGCTGGGCGCCGACGTGCGGTGGGCGAGCTGCAACATCTTCTCGACCCAGGACGACGCCGCTGCTGCGGTGGCCTCGAAGGGCGTCCCGGTGTTCGCCTGGAAGGGCGAGACCGCCGAGGAATACTGGTGGTGTACGAGGCGGGCGCTGACCTTCCCGGGCGGCGTCGGGCCCGATCTGATCGTCGATGACGGCGGGGACGCCACCCTGATGATCCACCTCGGCTGGGAGATGGAGGAGGCATTCGCAAAGACGGGGAGCATTCCCGCCGCCTCCGCCGGATCGAAGGACGAGGCCGCGCTCGACGCGAACCTGCGCGAAGCGGTGCCGTCGTCCCCTTCCTTCTGGCACTCGGTGGCCGGCGGCGTGATCGGCGTGTCCGAAGAGACCACCACGGGCGTACACCGTCTGTACCAGCGCGAGTCCGCCGGCAGGCTCCTGTTCCCGGCGTACAACGTGAACGACTCGGTGACGAAGAGCAAGTTCGACAACACCTACGGCTGCCGCGAATCCCTGCCGGACGGGATCAAGCGCGCCACCGACGTGATGGTGGCCGGGAAGACCGTTCTTGTCTGCGGCTACGGCGAGGTCGGCAAGGGCTGCTGCCAGAGCATGAGGGCGTTCGGCGCCCGCGTCCTGGTCACCGAGATCGACCCGATATGCGCGCTGCAGGCCGTCATGGAGGGCTACGAGGTCACCACGGTCGAGGATGCGCTTCCCGAGGCCAACATCTTCGTCACGGCGACGGGCAACAGGGACGTGATCACCGCTGCGCACATGGCGGCGATGAAGGACCAGGCGATCGTCTGCAACATCGGTCACTTCGACAACGAGATACAGATGGACGCCCTGGAGGCCCTCCCGGGCATCGTCCGGCAGAACATCAAACCGCAGGTCGACAGGTACGTTTTCCCCGACGGACACTGCGTGTACATCCTGGCCGAGGGCAGGCTGGTGAACCTGGGATGCGCCACGGGGCACCCCAGCTTCGTCATGTCCAACTCCTTCACGAACCAGTGCATGGCTCTGATGGCGCTGCTCGAGGAAAGGCCCGCGATCGGGGTGTACAGGCTGCCCAAGAAGCTCGATGAAGAGGTCGCAAGGCTGCACCTGGGCCAGCTCGGGGTGAAGCTGACCAGGCTGACCCCTGAACAGGCCTCGTACATCGGGGTGGATGCAGAGGGGCCGTACAAGCCCGACCACTACAGATACTGAGCCGTTCCGGGCGCCGGCCCGGCGCGAACCGATCCACAGGAAGGCGGGAGCGTCGTCATATGCAGTGACAATGCTCCCGCCTCTCGTTGCGCAGGCTCGCAGAAATCCACACAGTATCCGATCAATACGATATCCGCACGACCCTTGACGGCAGAACCGGCGGGTTTCATTCTCGTTTTCAAACGATATCTGCTGTTTACAATGGGCATGGATGATATGGGCCGGAAGGTGCGTGTCGTGCCGTCGGCCGCGAGACCGGCAGGAAGCTCCATGGAACCGTTCCGACCCGGTCACGGCGCCGTGCGCGTCGGAACGGCCGAACGGTTTCCCCGATGGCGGGGGATGTTCAGTACACGGGTTTTTCAGGGAAGGGGGGTCCACTTGTGAGGCTTGCCATTCCGATCGCTGCAGTCCTGCTTGCCGCCACAGCGGTGCAGGCCGGTAACATCGACTACATCTCATCTCGCAGCGCCGACTTCCTCCGGATCATGAGCCGCAATGCCTCCACCGAGGGCGCCGATCTCGTGAGCTTCAATCCGGCCGGCCTCAGTCTGCTCCCGGAGGGCTGGCACTTCAACGTCAGCACTCAGACCCTGCTCAGGCGCTATACGGTGGAGGCCACTCCTCCGGGCGCGTCCGCACCTGCCGAGTACGAATCCACGGCGCCTACCCCGATCCTCCCGAACGTCTATGCGGTTTACAGGAAGGGCATAGTGGCCGCTTTCGCGGCCTTCACCGCCCCTGCCGGCGACAGGGTCGATTTCGCGGACGGGCTCCGGGCGCTCCCCCTCATCGAGTCAGCATTCCACGACGACTCGTACATCGTATCCATGAACTCCGGCTTCTTCCGCAGCACTTCCCGCTACCTCGCCGGCAGCGCCGGCCTCTCCGTGGCGCTCACGGACGATCTGTCCGCGGCCCTGGGCCTCAGGTACACCATGGCGGAGAGGACATTGGACGCCGAAGGAAACTTCACGATCAGCAGCGATCTGGGAATCCCCGTGGACACTCTCTCCCGCGGTCTGCACGCTCGGAAGACGGCCTACGGCTTCGGGGCCGTCGTCGGTCTGAACTACCGCATCAGCCCGGCGGTGAACGCCGCGGTTCGTTACGAGACGGACACCAGCCTCGATTTCAAGACCGATTCCGAACGCTCCGAATGGGCCCATACGCCGTGGCTGTGGCCGGAAGTCTTCGAGAATCGCTCCAGGCAGCGCCGCGACCTTCCGGCCGTCCTGGGGGCCGGCATCGAAGTGCTCAGCCCGTGCCGAAGGGCCCTCGTCAGCCTTAGCATGAACTGCTATTTCCTCGAGAATGCCAATCAGAGCGAGTGTGACAGTTATGACGACAACTACGGGAACGGCATGGACCTCGGCCTTGGCGTCCGGTACACCGCCACACCCCGCCTGGACCTCAGCGCAGGCTATCAGTACTCGGATCTCGGCGGCAGCGACACGACATACAACGATCTCGAGTTCAGCCTCGATTCACACTTCATCGGAGCCGGAGCCAGGTACGAGGTTTCACCCGGACTGGACCTGACTGGATCGGTCGCGAAACTGTTCTGCACCGAGGGTGAAGGAGCGGGACGCTTCGGGGGGTCGATCTACAACAAGGACATCTGGTACTTCGGTCTGGGGGCGGGGCTCAGCCTTCCCTCCGACTGAACCGGCGCGGAATCCCGGTTGCTCCATGCGGCCTCCCTCGGGAGGCCGCCTCCGTTCCGGGCGATTTCCGCCGGTCAGCCTCTCTCGTAGAAGCGGTCCAGCGGGCTCATCACCCGGAGGGTGCGGTTTGCCGCGGCCAGCCGCACATAGGGCGTCATCATCGAGGTCGAGACGATTCCCATCAGCTCCTGCACCAGCCTCCTGTCTGTGCCGTCCTCCAGCAGATGGACGGCGAAGCTGTGCCGGAGCCAGCTCAGGGTAATGCGCCCTTGTGTTTCCAGACCCGCGTTTGCGAGGGAGTGGCCGAAGACCCTCTGGAGGGTGCGTCCGGTGACGCAAACGGTCTTTCCCCTGCCGGGGAAGAGATAGGGCTGGTCGTCGTCCCTTCCGGCGAGGCATTCGTACAGCAGTGCCAGGCAGGACCGCGGAAGCATGGTCGTCCTCAGATGCCTGCCCGCCGTGTCGTTGACGCGGATCAGCATCCCTTCGGTGTCCACGTTTCTACGGCGGAGTGCGCATACCTCGTTGGTCCTGAGGCCCGACGAGTACATCAGCATGAAGGCCAGCCGGTAGAGCGGCTGCTCCGTGCAGTCCAGCAGCCTGGAGATCTCCTCGCGGGTGAACGCCCTGTCGGCCCTTCCGGCGTCCCGGGTCGTCCTTACGCCGTCGAGCGGATCGGCCCTGCCCGCGAGCCTGGTGTAGAAGAATCTCAGCGCACTCCTGGCCTGGGAGGCGTAGGAGGGCGATCTGCCCATGTCGGCCAGCTCCTCGACATAGGCCCGGACGTCTTCGTCGGGGATGTCCGGCGCGGATTCGCCGAACCGCTCCAGAAACAGCCTGAGGTGTGACAGGTAGCTGGCGGTGGTTCCCTGGCTCTTGCCGTCCTGCCTCAGCATTTCGCGGACGCTTTCGAGCAATTCGCTTCCCGCCATCTTCGCACCGCTTCGTGGGTCTGAATGGATGGAATCGAAACCCTGTCGAAAATGAAAATATCCAGCGCGGCGGGTCGAAGTCAATTCGCAGAAGGCGGCGCGGTGTTGCATCCCCGCCTGTCCGACAGTATTCTCTCTCAAACACACTGGAGGATCGATGAGGAACCCAGGAAGGATCGTGAAGGAGCCCGTCCATCTGGCGTTCCCCTTCGCGGTCGCCCTTGCCGCCGTAGCCGTGATCCTCGCAGCGGCCGCCGTGAAGGTGGGAGCCGACCTCAGGAAAGTCTCCGCCGACAGCGAGCGGATGCTCCTGGCCCGCGCAGCCTCCCTCGCCGGATCGACACTGTCCGGCCGTCTCGCCGTATCCCTCGACACACTCTGCAGCGATTCCTCCGGGTTCACGGCGATGCAGACCGCTCCCGGCTCCGCATCCGTGCTGGGGCTCGAGAGGATGGAGATCTATCTGATTCCGGCAGGCATGAAGGAGCTTCCCGGAGGCATCGAGGTCGATGCTCCGGCTCTCCTCGCGATTGGAGCCGACTCGTCCCTGGTCCGGCGGGAGGGCATGCTGCTTACGGCCGTCGCGGTGGAGCGGATGCGCGAGGGAGAAGTCACCGCGGCCTGCGTGGTCACGGAGAGGCTCCCTCTCGCTCTCACAGCCCTCGAGGATTTCCGCAGCAGGTCCCTCCCCGGCCTTTTCATCCTCTCCCTGCTTCTTGTGACTCCGGTCGTGTTCCTGCTCTATGTCTCCTTCTTCACGAGGAGGAGCGAGCTGGCCGCCTTCGAGCTCCATACCCCCGACAAGCGCGAGGAGGCGCTCCACCCTGCGGCCGAATCCGAGGAAACCGGCCGCCTGCTGGTGGAGACCGTGAAATCGGCGAGCGGGTCGGTGGGGATGATCCTCATGGACGACTCCGCCGTGATCAGATCCCTGAACGGGATCGCCGCAGACCTTCTGGACGGCAGACCTGAGGATTTCGAGGGCAAGAGCATGTCGACCCTGCCGTGTTTCGGTCCTGCCGAGAGGGCGGCCCTCCGCGTCGATCCTGAAAAATGGAATCTCGGGGGTGCGCCGCTGAAGGCGGACCAGGCCACAGGGCCTCCGAAGTTCCTACGCCTGTCGATGACTTCCCTCCGTCCGTCCCGGGACGGGCTGCGTCTCCGTCTCGCCATGCTGACGGACATAACGGAACTCGAGGATCTGAAGAGGGAGAAGGAGCGGCTCATGGAGCGCGAGATGGCGGTCAACAGCTACGCCATCCTCGCCGCCATGGTCAGAGGCATCTCGCACGATCTGAGCAATCTCCTGTCGAGCATCATAGGAGCCGCGTCCATCGGCGAGGCCATCCACGAACCCGGCGACCCCGACAGGCAGAGGTATGAGGCGATACTGAACGCGACCGAGAGAGCCTCGGCCATTGCCGAGGAGCTGTTCCAGAGCGCCGACATCACCGAGAACCGCGCGGTTCCGCTCGATCCCGTCAGGGAGCTGGAGGAAACGACGGAAGCACTGAGGAGCGTACTTCCCAGGTCGATATCCCTCGAGGTGAACCTCAAGGGGGTCCTGCCCAGGGTCATCGCCGACAGGGCCCTGCTGCGGCAGACGATCTACAACATGGCCCTCAGATCCTCGGGGGCTCTGCAGGGTTCGGGCAGGATCAAGCTGTGGGTCGAAGACGTGCCCGACCCCGCCTCCGATCCCAGATTCACGGGGCAGTGCAGGAACCTCTGCGGCATACACTGTATCAGCATCTGCATTTCCGACGGAACCCTGATGCCCGTGGGGCTGCAGCGCTCACTCTCCACCTCCGATACCGAGCCTTATGAGATCGAGAAGCTCTACGGCGCAGGAATGGCGGCCGTCCAGCAGGCGGTGCGAATGATGAAGGGCGTGCTGGTCTTCACCACCGAGCAGAGGTGGACGGAAATCCGGATGCTGCTGCCGGCGGCGCAGAGGGTCGAGGATGCCGACCCGGCTCTGGCGGCGAGGGGCGACATATCGATCCTGGTCGCAGAAGGGGAGCGGATCGTCCGGGAGACCACCGCCAGGATACTCCAGCACTTCGGCTTCAGAACGGTTGAGGCGGCATCCGGAGAGGAGGCTCTGGCGGTTCTCGACCACGAGAGCTTCGATGTCCTGCTGCTCGATCTCGGAACCTTCAGCACGCCTTCGCTGGACATCGCGCTCATCTGCACCGAGAGGTGGCCTTCGATGGCGATCCTGTTCACGAGCGCCTTCGAGATGCCCGTGGACGTGAGCAGCTTCCTTCGAGCCAGATCGGCGACGGGCTTCCTGCGGAAGCCGTATT
>Ga0209717_1004777_pt1 | contig 11014 bp, 15 predicted proteins | sample AD_UKC048_MetaG_FD_184418 | JGI IMG/M metagenome (GOLD analysis project Ga0209717, IMG submission 184418) | Active sludge microbial communities of municipal wastewater-treating anaerobic digesters from USA - AD_UKC048_MetaG (SPAdes) (version 2) | ecosystem: Engineered > Bioreactor > Anaerobic >... | reverse complement strand
GTGTGCTGCCAGGCCACGAGAGTGAAGTTGATGAATTCCACTGTGACCGCGAGCTGATTCAGGCCGCGGGGCAGTGGGTCGTGCAAGCCGTTTAAGCTATTTTGAAACATCTGAAATGAATACAACCAAAGGTCGTAACGTCGTTGTCGTAGGCACCCAGTGGGGGGACGAGGGCAAAGGCAAGCTGGTGGACTGGCTGACGGAGAGCGCGCAGGGCGTGGTCCGTTTTCAGGGGGGTCACAACGCCGGGCACACACTGGTGATCAATGGGGTGAAAACCGCGCTGCACCTGATTCCCAGTGGCATCATGCGTCCGGGCGTGAAGTGCTACATCGGCAACGGCGTAGTGGTGTCTGCCGCCAAGCTTTTTGAAGAGATCGAAGGCCTGGAAAAAGCTGGCGTGGAAGTTCGCTCGCGCCTGCGTGTCTCTGAGGCCTGCCCGCTGATCCTGCCGTTTCATGCGGCGCTGGATGTGGCGCGTGAAGCTGCCCGTGAAAAAGGCGGCAATGCCAAGATCGGCACTACCGGCCGTGGCATTGGTCCGGCCTATGAAGACAAAATTGCCCGCCGTGCACTGCGCGTCCAGGACCTGAAATACCCCGAGCGTTTTGCTTACAAATTGCGCGAGCTGCTGGACCTGCACAACCACGTGCTCACGTCGTACCTGGGTTCTGCCGACTTCGACTTTGGCCCCACGCTTAAGCCCTACATGGCCAGCGGACAGGTACTGTTCGACGCTGTCTATGACGAAGCCATGCGCCACGCCAAACTGCTGACGCCGATGATGGCCGACGTGTCGCGCGAACTCAACGAAGCCCATGACAAGGGTGCCAACCTGCTGTTCGAAGGCGCACAAGGCACGCTGCTCGACGTGGACCACGGCACCTACCCTTATGTGACGTCAAGCAACTGCGTGGCGGGCAATGCCGCCGCCGGCTCCGGCGTGGGCCCGGGCATGCTGCACTACATCCTGGGCATTACCAAGGCTTATTGCACCCGCGTGGGCGGCGGCCCGTTCCCAACCGAGCTGGATTGGGAGGTGGCGGGCACACCGGGTTATCACATGAGCACCGTGGGCGCCGAAAAGGGCGTGACCACCGGGCGCAGCCGTCGCTGTGGCTGGTTTGATGCCGCGTTGCTCAAACGCTCGGCGCAGGTCAATGGTCTGACTGGCCTGTGCATCACCAAATTGGATGTGCTGGATGGCCTCAAAGAGCTGCTGCTGTGTACTGGCTATGAGCTGGACGGCCAGTTGATTGACATCCTGCCCATGGGCGCGGACGACATCGAGCGCTGCAAGCCCGTTTACGAATCCATCCCCGGCTGGAGCGACAGCACCGTGGGTGTCACCCAATACGACAAGCTGCCGACCAATGCGCGCCTGTATCTGCAGCGCATCGAACAGGTCACCGGCGTGCCGATCCACATGGTGTCCACCAGCCCGGACCGGGACCACACCATATTGATGCGTCACCCGTATCTGGCAGACTAGCATTTTTATTGATCAAATCAGGCTGTAGCCCCCGTGCTATATGCGTAACCGGCTATACATTCAGGAGCAAAATCATGTTGACGGAAGATGGCAAACACCTTTATGTGAGTTACGATGAGTACCACAACCTGATCGAAAAATTGGCGATCAAAATTCACCAGTCGGCTTGGGAATTCGACACCATCCTGTGTCTGGCCCGTGGCGGCATGCGCCCTGGTGACATCCTCTCTAGGGTGTTCGACAAACCTCTGGCCATCATGTCCACCAGCTCGTACCGCTCGGACGCCGGCACGGTGCAGGGCAATCTGGATATCGCCCGCTTCATCACCACTCCCAAGGGCGAGATTGCCGGCCGGGTGTTGCTGGTTGATGACCTGGCGGATTCGGGTCACACCTTGAAGGCCGTCATGAACCAGCTCAAGAACAACTACGCACCCATTACCGAGCTGCGCAGCGCCGTGATCTGGACCAAGGCACTGTCCACCTTCACGCCCGACTATTCGGTAGAGTTTTTACCCACCAACCCGTGGATTCACCAGCCGTTTGAAGGCTACGACGCCATGCGCCCGGCCCAGCTCATCCAGAAGTGGAGTGTCTGAGGTCGACCCCGGCACACAAGCACACCATGGCTGACCTCACTACCACACTCGTTCACCACCCCTACGTTCCGCCTGAAGGCTTTGCGGCGCCGCAGCCCGGTGTTTTCAAAGCCTCCACCGTTATCTTTCCCAATGTGGCGGCGATGCGTAACTTCGAGTGGAAGGACAAGTCAGCCTATACCTATGGCCTGCACGGCACACCCACCACGTACATGCTGGAAGAGCGGTTGTGCACACTGGAAGGCGGTCTGCAGTGTCTGCTGGTGCCCAGCGGACTGGCAGCCATTGCCAACGTGGCGCTGTCGCTGCTGAAAACCGGCGATGAGGTGCTGATCCCAGACAACGCGTACGGACCTAACAAGGTGCTGGCCGCAGGCGAACTCAAAGCCTGGGGCATCACCCACCGCTTTTACGACCCGCTGAGCCCGCAAGACCTGGTCGCCAAAATCAGCGACAAAACGCGTCTGGTCTGGCTGGAAGCGCCTGGCTCCGTGACGCTGGAATTCCCCGACCTGTACGAGCAGGTGCGTGTGTGTAAAGCCCGTGGTGTGGTCACCGCGCTGGACAACACCTGGGGCGCCGGTTTGGCGTTTGCGCCGTTTGACCTGGTGCCTGGCACCAGTCCGGCGGTGGGTGTCGATATCTCAGTGCACGCTTTGACCAAATACCCCAGCGGTGGCGGTGATGTGTTGATGGGCAGTGTGATCACCCGTGACGAAGCGCTGCACATGAAGCTCAAGCTCACCCACATGCGGCTGGGCTCGGGCGTGGGTGCGAATGATGCCGAGGCCGTGCTGCGGGCCCTGCCCACCATTGCGTTGCGTTACCGGGCGCATGACGAGGCCACACGCCAGCTGGCTGTCTGGAGCCATAGCCGTCCTGAATTTGTGCAGGTGCTGCACCCGGCGCTGCCGGACTCACCGGGCCATGCGCACTGGAAAGCCCTGTGCAAAAACGGCCCCGGCGGTGCAGCGGGGCTGTTCAGCGTGTTGATCGATCCACGTTTCAGCCAGAGCCAGGTGGATGCTTTTTGCGACGCTCTCCAGCTGTTCAAGCTGGGCTACAGCTGGGGTGGCCCCATGAGCCTAGTGGTGCCGTATGACCTGACCACCATGCGCTCTGGCTGGCCCGCCCAGCTGAAAAAAGGCACGCTGGTGCGCTTTTCAGTCGGGCTGGAATCGGCGGCGGACCTGCAGGCTGATCTGGCACAGGCGCTGGACAAAGCCCTGACCTGAGTCAGTGTTTACCTGAATAGCGAGAGCGCCCTGACTTGGGTAGTCTGGGGGGTATGAATGCATCTGCCGAAACCCCTGAGCCGTCCCCTGAACCCTATATCCCACCGCCGTCCGAGGCGCCGCAGAAAGAAATCATCAACCTGCGCTTCGGTGACCCGTTTCGCTGGCTCATGCTGGGCTGGCGTGACCTAATGGCTGCCAAAGGCATTGCGCTGTTTTACGGCGTCTGTTTCTGGGCCATGGCAGTCGTGCTGGGTGCGGTGTTTCGCAGCAAACCCGAATACGCCATGTCCATCGCCTCCGGCTGCCTGCTGGTGGGTCCGTTTCTGGCGATGGGACTGTACGAAGTGAGCCGTCGTCGTGAAAAAGGTATCCCCAACGAGCTGAGTGCATCGCTCACCTGCTGGGATTCGCACGTGCGCAGCATGGGCATGCTGGTGCTGGTGCTGATTGTTCTGGAGTTGCTGTGGGGCCGAGCCTCTCTGGTGGTGTTTGCGGTGTTTTTCAACACCGGCATGCCGTCCACCACAGGGGTAATTCAGGCGGTGTTCAACCCCGAAAACTGGGAGTTTCTGGCTGTGTACCTGTTGGTGGGGGGCGTATTTGCCGGTCTGGTGTATGCCACGGCTGTGGTGTCTATCCCCATGATTCTGGACCGCGACACCGACGCCATCTCGGCCGGCATCACCAGCCTTCAGGTGGTGTTTTCCAACTTACCGGTCATGTTGCTGTGGGGTGCCTTGCTGACCTCGCTGGTGGTGATGGCGTTAGTCCCCTGGGGTCTCGGGCTTCTCGTCATTGGCCCCTGGCTGGGCCACGCCAGCTGGCATGCCTACCGTGGTTCGGTGCGGTGGCCGGATGAAAATGTTAAAGTGACCCCAACAAACTGAAAGTGAACCTTGGCAACTCCCAACTACGGATACGAAAAGCGTCAGAAAGAACTGGCCAAAAAGAAGAAAAAAGAGGAAAAGCTCAAGCACAAAGCTGAGCGCAAGGCAGGTGATCCCCCCGAATCCGATAACCCTGATGAAGGTGGTGCTGGACCTGCATCCGGTTCGCCAGATGCCCCGGCTCAGCCCTGAGCTTGTTGCCAGGCTGAATCAGGCTGGCTAAGCAACCAATTCCTGCACCAATTCCCGCGCCACCTGGCTGAAAGCCTCCCCGGTGCGGTTGGCCGGCCGTAGTTCGCGGGCCTCTGGAAACCGCTGAAAGTTACGCTGCATCGACTGGATGTAAACCGGGTCGTAATGCCCGGTCAGCAGGTGCTGCACCACGGCTTCAATGTTGCCATTGCGTACTGACTGTTTCCAGCCGTCCACCACCACCTTGCCGCGAATCTCCTTGAGTGCGTCCAGCCGGTCGCAGAAAAACTCGTGGTCTTTCACGAAGAAGTCGTAGTCTTCCATCAGAAGCTTCACACGCTCTTCGTCTGACAGCACCAGATTCAGGCAGGCGCCCGCACGCATGGCTTCTATCAGCGCCGTGGGCACCGCCACATTGCCCACCTTTTTGCTCTCGCTCTCCACAAACACGGGTCGAGATGCATCAAGGTGGCGCAGCTGGTCCCAGATCAGCGTGTCAAAGCGTTTCTGCGTGGGTTGGGGAACGCCCGGAATGGCGCCCAGCACCGAGCTGCGGTGATTGGCCAGCGCTTCCAGGTCCAGCACTTGGCCACCCGCCGCAGCCACGGCCTGCAGCAGGCGGGTCTTGCCTGAACCGGTGGTGCCGCAGATCACGCGCCAGTCAAACTGGGACGCCAGCCGTGGAATGTCCTGCACCAAAGCAGCGCGAAAAGCCTTATAGCCGCCTTCCACCAGCGTCACCCGAAAGCCAATCTGGTCCAGCACGAGCGAGAGCGAACCGCTGCGCTTGCCGCCACGCCAGCAGTAGGTCAGCGGTTTCCAGTCTTTCGGTTTGTCCATCACCTCGCGGTCGATGTGGCGAGAGATATTGCGCGCGGCGATGGCCGCGCCCATTTTCTTGGCTTCAAACGCGTTGACCTGTTTGTAGGTGGTGCCAACCCGGATGCGCTCTTCGTTGTTGAGTGTGGGCCAGTTCACGGCGTCAGGCAGGTGGTCTTCGTCAAACTCTCCTTCGCTGCGGGCGTCAATGACTGTATCAAATTCGGCCCAGCGGCGAATCACTTCCTCAGCGGGCAGGGCAGTCAGACTCATTTCAGGACCATCATTTCAACAACTTTTTCAGTTCTAGCCACACATTGGCCAGCATCACGGGATGTGCTTCTTCCTTGGGGTGAATACGGTCAGCCTGGAAGTTTTTGATGGCGTCCGGCACATCCGCCACGCCTTTCAGAAAAAACGGCACCAGTGCCGCCTTGTTCGTGGTGGCCACCGTCTTGAAAGTGGCCGCAAAGCGGGCGGAATAGTCCGCACCATAGTTGGGCGGCACTTCCATGCCAACCAACAGCACTTTGGCTCCGGCTTTTTGCGCCAGTTGCGTCATCTTGGTCAGATTGTCCTGTGTCATGGGCAGCGGCAGGCCGCGCAGGGCATCGTTGCCGCCCAGTTCCAGAATCACTTGCGTGGGCTTGTGCTGGGCCAGCAGCGCGGGCAGACGGGAGCGCCCGCCCGACGTGGTGTCGCCGCTGATGCTGGCATTCACCACTTTGGCATTGATCTTTTCAGTTTGCAGGCGCTGGTCTAGCAGCGCGGCCCATCCGCTACCGCGTTTGAGGCCATACTCGGCACTGAGCGAGTCACCCACAATCAGGATCGTGGTGGTTTTCGGGGCGGTTACAAGTGCTGTGGCCGCACTTGTGGTTCCCACGCTAATCCCCACGCCGGATACCAGCAAGCAGGTCGCGATAAAGTGTCGTCGATACAAAGAAAGTCTCATGTCTGATCCAATTATTGCCGTAGATCACGTTTTCAAGTCCGTCACAGACTCCACTGGCACCCTGGATATTCTGCGCGATATTCATTTTTCGTTGGCCCAGAAGGAAACAGCCGCCATTGTCGGTGCCTCCGGGTCCGGAAAAAGTACCTTGCTTTCCATCATTGCAGGGCTGGACACACCTACCCGCGGCTCTGTGCGCCTGGCCGGGCAGGACCTGTTTGCGATCGATGAAGATGCCCGTGCGGCGTTGCGCGCGCAGCAGGTGGGCTTTGTATTCCAAAGCTTTCAGCTGCTGGGCAACCTTACCGCGCTGGAAAACGTGATGCTGCCGCTGGAACTGGCTGGCCGCAAAGATTCCCGCAAGACTGCTGCCGACATGCTGGCCCACGTGGGCCTGTCCGAGCGTTTTGGACACTATCCCAAGGTGCTCAGTGGTGGCGAGCAGCAGCGCGTGGCGCTGGCCCGAGCCTTTGTGGTGAAACCCGCCGTGCTGTTGGCCGACGAGCCCACAGGCAGCTTGGATTTCGCCACCGGCGAGACCATCATGAAGCTGATGTTCGAGCTGAACGAAGAGCTCGGCACGACGCTGGTGCTGGTGACGCACGACCGCAGCATTGCCGAGCGGTGCCAGCGGCGCATCACGATTGAGGCGGGACGGGTGGTTTAGGCGATGGGCGCAGCTTCAGGAAAGCCGCTGAATGTGGAGTTTGGCAATGCCGGTGAGGTGAACACCAATGGCACGGGCTGGTTCGTTGGTTTCAGCGAATGGTCAAAATCGAAAGGTAGCCATCTGCGCCACATGCCGGCAGAACGGGAATCCTCGGGGCTGTGCGTCAAGTGGTTCATGCATGGCGCGGGTGACCCGGACGGCACCCTCAAACCCGTCAGCGAAGGCCGGACGATGTCCATACTGGTTGGCAGCCCGAGCGAGTTCAGAATTGATTTTTCTTTGTCGGCGTCGTTCGAGCCAGGGGTCACGCTGACCTGTGTTTTGAGGAAGCCGGGAGATTTCGCTATCTGGGGTCCCGGTATTTTTCACCGCGCCTTTGGCATCCAGTCTGCCAGCATACTCACCTTGCGATGGTTGCCGAAAGTGTGATTTTTCAAGTGTCAAATTGGCATCCACCCCTCGTGTTCATTGGGTGAATAGCTTCCAATCATGTGGCGGTAACAACATATCGGGGGAAACCTTCCATGCCACTCTTTTGGTCTGACGCCATTGACAACTTCGATTGGGACGAACTCGCCGCCTTGTTTCGCGCCGCGCCACTGGGCAACAAGCATCCGTCCGGGCTGAAGACAGCCTTTTCCAACAGCCTGTTCAGATGTTTTGCTTATGAAGACGGCAAACTGGTGGGCGTGGGTCGGGCGCTGGCCGACGGGGTGGACTGCTCGTACATCTGCGACGTGGCGGTTTTACCGAGCCACCAAGGGACCGGTTTGGGCAAGGAAATCGTTACCCGGCTGGTGAACCTGTCGAAGGGGCACAAAAAGATCATCCTGTATTCAGTGCCGGGCAAAGAGCCGTTTTATCGCAAGTTTGGTTTCTGGCGTATGACGACCGCAATGGCTATTTTTGAGGATCAGCAGCTGGCGCGGGAGCGAGGTTATCTCGACGAGAGCTGAGTGGTCTGTCGCGTGAAGTTATTCCCAGGTGCCGATCGATGCCGCCCTGACAGCCACCCGATGCTGCCACCACACAAACAGCGGTGCCCCCAAAATCTCCAGCGCGGTAAACCCCACAAACGGGATGAACGGTAGCCCTGCTGACGTCAGCGAAATCAGACGCCCAACGCCACCCAGAAAGATCATCAACCACAGCGTGCGATACAGCGAGGTTTCACGATCAATGCGCGGCACCAGCCACCACGCGGCCAGGCCCACGCCTAGCCACACACCGGAATAGAAGCGCAGGTTGCTGTCCAGCGTGGCGTCGGGTGGCAGGTTCAGCCGCGTGTACAGCGGGTCGCTCAGGCCCATCAAGCCGATCAGCCCGGTGAGCACCGGCACGGCGCCCAGAATCGCCATGGCGATTTGCAGGTTTCGCTTGCTCATGATCAAGGTGTCAGGTCAAAACCGTGAACACCAGACCCGCCGCGTACAACCCGCAAGCCAGTGCAATGCCGCGAAACGGGATGCTGAACCAGTAGGCCCTGGCCAGCGCCAGGTAGGTGAGCAGCGTGGCCATGCCCAGCCCCAGCAAAAACGCTGATGCCTGCAATAAGCCTGCGTGCCACCCCGCCAGGTAGATGTAGACCGCGGCGAACAGGATCACGCCTAGGCTGTGGCTGGCATTGAACCCCTTGGTGGCGCGCCACACCGTGGTCTCGCGGGTGAGCACGGGCGTGTCGGCCATCATCGCGTCACGTACGGTGGGGTCGCGCGGGTGCAGCTTGTTGCCATGAAACGTGTAGAGCATGTGAATGCCGCCCAGCAGCCCCGCAACAGCGGCGCTGGCGGCAATGAATATGGAAGAGAGAAGCATGGGTTTCCTTACGGGAGACGGATTTATCTTTACAGAAGAAAGATTGACGTGAATTCTTGCATGCTTATCTTTCTCATGTCAAGATGAACACATGAAAACACCTGTTCCGCCCAATACCCCAGTGAAAAAGGCGTCCGCCAAACCACTGGCTAAGGCGACCAAACGCCTAGCCAAACCGGCGCCCAAGGTTTCCTACCACCACGGCAATCTGCGCGAAACCTTGCTGGTAGCTGCCGACGCCGTGCTGACCGAGCGGGGCGCGCAGGGCATCACGCTGCGCGACGTGGCCAAGGCGGCCGGTGTGTCGCACGCTGCACCGTACCACCACTTTGCCAGCCTGAACGACCTGCTGGCCACGGTGGCAGAGCGGGCGTTCATCACGCTGGGTGACGCGGTGGAGGCAGCCGCGCAAGCCGATGATCCGCGTGAACGCTTGTTGCAGATTTCAGAGGCCTATGTGGCCTGCGCCAGAGTGCATCCCGCGCAGTTCAGGCTGATGTTTGGCCCGCTGCTGGCGCACAAAAGCGAATACCCCGCATTCAAGGCCGCCGCCGAGCGCGCCTTCGGCACGATGCTGGCCACGGCCTGTGCCTATGATCCCCAGAATGGTCCCGAGTACGCACTGGCCGGCTGGAGCCTGGTGCATGGCCTGAGCAACCTGATGATCGACGGCGCGTTTGACGGCCTGCCGATGCAGGTGGGCAATCGGGACGGTTTGGCACGGGTGCTGGTGGGACGGGTTCTAGGGCATATTTAGGTATTAAATTGGCCTCTAGCCCTTGTGGAGTTTGCGTGAGAAGCTATTAATTCTGTAGCTAAATATGCGGGTGATGACGCGGCTATAGTGCAGAGGTGGCTGCCTGTTTCAGAGGAGTTTTTCATGTTTTTTGGCAAGACAACACCCATTCTCCGGATCTTTGATGAAGCCAAAGCCAGGGAGTTCTACGTCGGGTTTCTGGTCTTCAAGGTCGATTGGGAGCATCGTTTTGAAGAAGGTCTGCCGCTGTACATACAGGTATCCAAAGATGGCTTTGTCATCTACCTCTCGCCGCACCACGGCGACTGCAGTCCCGGTGCAGCGATGCGCATTGAAACCAGCGAGCTGGAGGCGTTTCATGAACAGCGCCTCGCCAAATCCTACAAATACGCCCGCCCCGCTATTCAGGAGACACCCTGGGGCAGCAAGGACATGTTGATCGGTGACCCCTTCGGCAACCGTTTGACCTTCACTAATGCCATCAGCACCTGACGTCAGCCTGTAACCGGAGAACCCAAATGCTTCAACTCAGACCCAACTGCGAATGCTGCAACGTGGATCTGCCATCGCAATCCACCGAGGCCCGTATCTGCTCGTTTGAATGCACGTTCTGCGCGTCGTGTGCGGAAGGGGTGCTGGCGGGTAAGTGCCCAAACTGCGGTGGCGAGTTTGTTCCCCGGCCACGGCGACCTGCGCAGAAGCTGGCAGCCAATCCGGCGTCTACCGAGCGGGTCTATAAGCCGCAGGGATGCATGGCTACCTCCTGAGGTGGTTTGGGTGGTTGATCGCAAGGCCCGATAATTAGGGCATGTCTTCCCCCAAAGTTCTCTTCGGCTTTCATGCCCTGGGCGTGCGCCTGAAAACCGCACCGCAATCGATCATCGAGATTTATTACGAGTCTGCCCGACGTGATGCGCGTATGCGCTCATTCATTGACCGTGCCACCGAGGCGGGGGTGCGGCTGGTGGAGTCCGACGGGTTGCGCCTGTCCAAGCTGTGCGGCAACCATGGTCACCAGGGGGTGGCGGCGCGGGTGAAAGAGGTGGCGCAGGTGCATTCGCTGGACGAACTTCTGGAAAACCTGGAAGCCACCAACGCCGATTTACCAGTGGTCGAGCGCTTGAATCCGCTGATTCTGGTACTCGATGGCATTACCGACCCGCATAACCTGGGCGCCTGTTTGCGCGTGGCCGATGGTGCGGGTGTGCACGCCGTAATTGCCCCCAAAGACCACGCGGCGGGCATCAACGCCACGGTGGCCAAGGTGGCCAGCGGCGCGGCGGAGACCGTGCCGTACTTCATGGTGACCAACCTGGCGCGCACCTTGAACGAATTGAAAGAGCGCAACATATGGATCATCGGCACCAGCGACGCCGCCACCAAAACGCTGTACCAGGCTGACCTGACGGGTCCGGTGGCACTGGTGCTGGGCGCCGAGGGTGCGGGCATGCGCCAGCTCACGGCCAAGACGTGTGACGACCTGATCAGCATCCCCATGCAGGGTGCGGTGGAGAGTCTGAACGTGTCGGTCGCCAGCGGTGTGTGCCTTTACGAGGCGGTGCGCCAGCGTACGCAAGCCTGAGCCCGTTG
>Ga0209717_1004774_pt1 | contig 11015 bp, 9 predicted proteins | sample AD_UKC048_MetaG_FD_184418 | JGI IMG/M metagenome (GOLD analysis project Ga0209717, IMG submission 184418) | Active sludge microbial communities of municipal wastewater-treating anaerobic digesters from USA - AD_UKC048_MetaG (SPAdes) (version 2) | ecosystem: Engineered > Bioreactor > Anaerobic >... | reverse complement strand
GTGGCCGTGCCGACGCCGATTTCGGATCGCACTGGCGGCTTGTTCTCGATTCTCAATGGGCGCCCCGCTGCGCTCACCCAGCGCATCAATGGCCGCCCGCAGATGCAGCCGTCGGTCGTGCACTGCATTGCCGTCGGCCGAGAACTCGGGCGCCTGCACAACGCTAGCCGTAATTTTCGCACCCGCATCAGCAACAAGCGCGGTCCGGCGTGGACGCTCGCGACCTCACGCGCCGTGCGAGCTTTCGTCACAGCTGATCAGAATGCGTTGATCGAAAACGAGATCAAGTTTCAGCGTGAACGTCGCCAAACGCGCCTGCCCAACGGTGCGATTCACGCCGATTTGTTTCGCGACAACGTGCTCTTCGATGGGGACAACCTAAGCGGCCTGATTGACTTTGGTTTCGCGGCCACCGACGAGTTTGCCTACGATCTCGCGATCACCGCTAACGATTGGTGCGTGATTCCAGGTGGTGAATTTGACAACGTACGACTCGTCGCATTCTTGAAAGCGTATGTCGCGGAGCGTCCCCTGTCCGAGGCAGAGCAAATGGCTTGGCCTGCGCTCCTGCGCGCTGCCGCGATTCGCTTCTGGCTTTCGCGCTTGTATGACCTGCATCTGCCGCGCGCAGCTGAACTCAACACGCCGCACGATCCTTCCGTGTTCGAGCGTATCCTGCGCCTACGCATCGAGCAGACCTGCTTCTGGCCCATTGCCGAGATAAACGACGCCGCCTCATGATTTCGTTCTTCGCTCCCGTGCCCGCCCGCGAGGGCCTTGAATGGGTGAAACTCTCGCTGCAGATTTTTCGCACGCACTGGCAGCGCTATGTAGCGTTGGCGTCGATGTTCTTGCTGATTCTGCAAATGTCGTCGCTGCTCACAGGCGGCTTGCTCTTTATGTTCATCAAGCCGATCTTGTCGGTCGGTTTTCTTGCGGCGGCGTGGCACCACGAGCGCGGCGAAATCCCAGAGATACGCCATCTGTTCGCAGGCTTCAAATCCAATCTTCGCGCGCTGATTCCATTGGGCGGGGTTTATTTAGTCGGTGTGATGCTTGCTGCGGCCATCGGGCTGACCACCTCTGGTCTAACGATGGAGCAACTTAAAAATGCTCAGGAAGCCGCAGCGTTGCCGCCGGACGCGGTCATGCAGTTCATGCTCGTCACCATCGCGCTGACGCTCCCGCTGACTGCCGCGCTATGGTTCTCACCGGCGCTCATCGTGTTCTCAGATGCCAGCTTCTTACAGTCGCTTGTCATTTCCGCGAAAGCGTGTTTCCAGAACATCTTTGCGATGATTGTGTACGCGCTGTCAATGTTCGGCTTTTTGTTGTTGGCCACGCTGGTGATGTCGCCGATTCTCTACATGCTCAGCCCGACGCTCAAGATCGTCGTAGTGCTCATGATGGTCGTGCCAATGACAGCGGTTCAGATGATCAGCGACTATGTCAGCTATCGCCGCATTTTTCATCGTGACGAGCGAGTAGAAAAAATCGCAGGCGCGAACTAGCCCGCAGCCCGCAACGTCAGCAGGCGTGCATTGCCCGCCGTACGCCCGCGACAGCACCCATCAAATCGCCGTCAATTTCGCATACTCAAGTGCCAAGCGCTTGATGCCATGGTCGCGGAAATTCACCTCGACTTGTACGTTCTTCCCGCTGCCGTCGGCGTTAATAATTACGCCCTGACCGAACTTCGTGTGCGACACCTGCTGCCCGATGCGAAACCCCGAATCGGTGCGCGTATTGCTGCCGATGGAGGCGGCGAATTTCGAGAGATTGGCGTTGCTTGAGCCATCGTCAGAAAACGGCTCGTGCGGCTCCATCGCCAGAAGATTTTTCGGCTTGGCTGAGAGCCACTTCAGAAGTTCTGCCGGCACCTCGTCAAGGAATCGCGACGGCACGTTGTAGCGTGTTTGTCCATGCAGCATGCGCATCTGTGCGTAGCTGAAATGCAAGCGCTTCTTTGCGCGCGTAATCGCGACGTACATCAAGCGGCGTTCCTCTTCGAGTCCGCCATCGTCGTTGAGCGAGTTGTCGTGCGGAAACAACCCTTCCTCAAGACCCGTCATGAACACGTATTCAAACTCGAGCCCTTTGGCGGAGTGCACCGTCATCATCTGCAATGCCGCGCGGCCTTCAGCGGCCTGCGTGTCGCCTGCTTCAAGCGATGCGTGCGACAAAAACGCCGTCACCGGATCGTCGCTCTCCGACATCGTGCCATCGAGATTTTCAACGTGTACGACGCCGCCTGTTTCGCGTAAAAAATTGTCCGCGGCGTTGATCAATTCTTCTAAGTTTTCGACGCGATCTTGCCCGTCTTTCTCGGCGGCGTAATGCGCTTTGAGCGTGCTCGCGTCGAGTAAATGACGCACGATTTCGGGCAGCGCTTGGCCTTTGGTGGCAATGCGCATCCCTTCGATCACACCAATGAACTGCGCCATTGCGACTGCTGCGCGGCCCCCGGCACCGCCACTACATGCGGCTTGCCACAGCGTCACGCCGGTACCTTGCGCGACTTGCTGCAAATTCTCAATCGACTTTGCGCCAATGCCACGCGCGGGAAAATTTACAACGCGTAAGAACGCGTTGTCGTCTTCCGGATTGTTGATCAGCCGCAAATACGCCATGGCATGCTTAATCTCGGCGCGCTCAAAAAAGCGCAATCCGCCATAGACACGGTAAGGGATGCGCGCGTTGAAGAGGCCATGCTCAAACATGCGTGACTGCGCATTCGAGCGATACAGAATCGCGATTTCATCTAGTGGCACACCGTCGCTCATCGCGGCTTTCACCGTGTCGATGACGAACGAGGCTTCTTCGCCGTCGCTGTAACCTTGGAACACGCGAATCGGCTCGCCGTGCCCTTGGTCTGTCCACAGCTCTTTGCCTAAGCGGCCATTGTTGTTGCGAATCAGCGCGTTCGCGGCATCCAGAATGCTGCCGTGGCTTCGGTAGTTTTGTTCGAGCTTGATGATCTTCGCCGGGGCGAAGTCGTGCTCGAAGCGCTGCATGTTCGCGACCTTCGCGCCGCGAAACGCGTATATCGACTGATCGTCGTCTCCGACCGCAAGCACCGCTGTATCGCGGCCTGCGAGCAGACGTAGCCACTTGTATTGCAGCGTATTGGTGTCTTGAAATTCATCCACCAACATATGCCGGAAACGCGCGTTGTAATGTTCGCGTAACGCTTCGAACTTGCTCAGTACTTCATACGAGCGCAGCAGCAGCTCGGCGAAGTCGACGACACCTTCGCGTTGACAGGTCGCCTCGTAGAGCTGATACAGCTCAACCTGCTTTCGTGTGTACTCGTCAAACGCTTCCAAAGCGTTGGGGCGCAAGCCTTCTTCTTTGGCGCTGCCGATGAACCACGCCAATTGCTTGGCAGGGAATTTTTCGTCGTCGATATTGTTTTGCTTCAAGATGCGCTTGATGAGCGAGAGCTGATCTTGCGTGTCCATAATGGTGAAGGTTTGCGGCAACCCCGCCTCGCGCCAGTGCATGCGCAAGAAACGGTTGCAAAGCCCGTGAAACGTTCCAATCCACATCGCCCGCACGTTCACCGGCACCATTGACGAGAGCCGTGTGAGCATCTCTTTGGCAGCCTTGTTGGTAAACGTTACGGCGAGCACGCCGGAAGGGCTCACCTGTCCGGTCGACAAGAGCCACGCGATGCGCGTGGTCAGCACACGCGTTTTGCCCGAGCCTGCGCCCGCGAGAATCAGCGCCGAAGTGTGTGGAAGGGTAACCGCCGTGAGTTGCGGTTCGTTAAGGTTCGCGAGGAGCTTGGACGTCATCCCCTGATTTTAAAGACAGCGGTGCTATCTGGCGACGAACCAAGCACGAATTACGCGCATCGCCTCCGATGCCGCCCGCTTGGCGCGCCGCTTGATAACTCGGCCGACGCGCCACGGCCAGCTAACGCGTATCGCGTCCATCCACGCGTCCTTCCATGGGACCAACCACCGGTACAACCGTGCAAACCATTCGAGCTGAAGCAGCGCAGGCTGCGTAAGCGTAAAGAGCCGCGCGACAATGGCGGTGCCAACAACTTTGGCGATGAGAATGAGTGCGATTCCCGCGATTTTTTGTCCGCTGGCCACCAACCACAGCGCCAATAACTTCACCGGAAACAGCAGCACCGAAGGGAGCAGAAACACCATCAACGCTGCCCAAGGCGGCAATCGGCGAATCGCGCGCTCCATGAGCCCCCAAATCGGGCGTTTGGCAAGCCAGGCAAAAACGTGCCCGAGCGATTCCCAGCCCCACTCGTAGAACATGACCACGAGCACGAGCGGCAATTGAACGAGGCGAAGCAAAAATCTCAACATGACGCTCAATGTAGCCCGAATTCCAGCAAAAATGCGGCGGAAGCGGGCCTGTGTGCCCAGTGGCGGGGTACGCCGATAGAATCGCGATCATGCCTACCGAATCTGAACCCCCCGCCACTCCGGCTATGACTACCGCAGCGCCCAACACCGAACTTTCCGCGTTTGTACCGTCGTTTCGCGGCTCTGCTCCCTACATTCACGCGTTTCGCGGCAAGACGTTTGTCGTCGCGTTCGGCGGTGAAGTGGTCGCCGACGATACCTTCCCCAATTTCATCGCCGACTTGAATTTGTTGGCGAGCTTGGGCATTCGCCTCGTCCTGGTGCATGGCGCGCGGCCGCAGGTGGAAAAGCTCTTAGAGCAACGTGGCATGGAGAGTCGATATCACAGAGGGATTCGCGTCACCGACGAGTCTCAGCTTGGTAGCGTCATCGGCGCGAGCGCGCGAGCACGTGCGCGCATCGAGGCGGCACTGTCGATGGCACCGCGCACCGCTGCGGTCACCCCAATTCACAATCGCGTGACTGGCGGCAACTTTGTCGTCGCGAAGCCGATTGGTGTAGTCGATGGTGTCGACATGAAATACAGCGGCGAAGTACGTCGCGTTGATGCACAGGCTATTAACGATTGCCTTAAAGATGGTGATATCGTGCTGATGTCGACGCTGGGGCACTCGACCTCAGGCGACACGTTTAACCTCACCGTCGAAGAAGTTGCCACACAAACGGCCATCGCGCTCAAAGCACAGAAGCTCATCTTTTTGCTCGATACACCGGGCGTCCTTGACGCGGCGGGCGCGGTGATTTCGACGCTCTACACGCGCGAGGCCGCCGACATCGCGAACAAAGCGCCTCAGGCGTCTGACGTGCAGTTCTTTTTGTCCGCGGCCGTGCGCGCGTGTCAGAAAGGTGTTGCACGCGCACACTTGATCGGCCGCAAGCTTGACGGTGCGATTTTGCAGGAGCTTTTCACGCGCGACGGTATCGGCACCATGATCTCGGTCGATAGCCTCGACAATTTGCGCCCCGCGAAAATTGAAGATGTTGGCGCGTTGCTCTCGATCATTGAGCCGCTAGAGCGCCAAGGCATTTTGGTGGCGCGTCCGCGCGCGATGATCGAGCGGGAAGTCGAACGTTTCTTCCTCGCGGAACACGACGGACAGATCATTGGTTGCGCCGCGTTGTATCCGTTCCCCGAGGCCAACAAAGCTGAGCTGGCTTGCCTTGCGGTGAACCCCGACTACCGGCGCGAAGGCTACGGCGAGCGGCTGATGACCGCAGTGCAAAAAGCGGCCAAGGAGCAGGGCATCAACACGCTATTCGTCCTCACCACGCGTACGGCGGCGTGGTTCATCGAGCGCGGATTTACCCCCGCGAAGATCACCGATTTGCCTGAGAAGAAACAAGCGCTATACAACTTTGAGCGCGCTTCGCAGGTTTACGTTAAACAGATTTAGAACCGCATTTTCTGGAGAACACACATGGCACGCACCGTTAACTGCATCAAGCTTGGCCGCGAAGCCGAGGGCTTGGACTATCCACCTTACCCCGGTGACTTGGGGAAGCGCATTTTTGAAAATGTGAGCAAAGAAGCGTGGGCTGCGTGGCTGAAACATCAAACGATGCTCATCAACGAAAACCGCCTCGGCCTCGCTGATCCTCGCGCGCGCAAGTATCTGGCCGAGCAAATGGATAAGTACTTCTTCACAGGTGGAGGCGAGACGGCGAGCGGATACGTGCCGCCTCCGGCCTAACGGTGAGCAGTGAGCGGTGGTTAGTATTTGCTGCCACCGTTCGACTTCTCACGCTACCCCACACGCCGTTCACCGCTCACTTGCTCATCGGTCAATATGAATCCAATCTCCCGTTTCCCTGTGCCCGAACTCGCTACTATCCCCGAGGACATTCGTTCGCGCATGCTTGAAGTGCAAGCGAAGGCGGGATTCATTCCAAACGTTTTTTTCGCGCTCGCGCATCGACCCGACGAGTGCCGCGCATTCTTCGCATATCACGATGCGTTGATGCTCAAAGACACGCCTGCACTCTCCAAATCGGATCGCGAGATGATCGTGGTGACCACCAGTGGCGCGAACGATTGCGTCTATTGCGTGGTAGCGCACGGCGCAATCCTTCGCGTGTACACGAAGAATCCGCGCATCGCAGATCAAGTGGCGATCAATCATCGCAAGGCGGAAATTACTGCTGCGCAACGCGCGATGCTCGATTTCGCTCTAAAGATTTGCCTGCATTCCAACGCGGTGGACGAACCTGATTTCGCTGCGCTGCGCGCGCACGGATTCACCGATGACGACATTTGGGACGTCGGCGCAATCACAGCGTTCTTCGGCATGAGTAATCGGTTAGCCAACATGAGCAGCATGCAGCCCAACCACGAGTTTTATTTGATGGGACGTGTGCCACGGGCGAAGTAGTTCGTCACGATCACTGTCGTCGAATCTCATCGTCCACGCGTTTGTATTGATTCAACTTCACCTGTATTCCAGTATGAAAAAGCAATTCGCTCTCCTCTCGCTCCTGTCTTCGTTGGTCGCGTCCTCGGCGTTCGCGGCGGACTACAAAGTGGGCAACATCAGCATTGATCACGCGTGGGCGCGCGCGACGCCGTCGGCTGTGAAGAATGGCGCAGCGTTTATGACGTTCTCCAACAGCGGCGCCGCCGACAAATTGGTTGCCGTCACCGGCACCGTGTCCAAGGAAATTCAGATTCATTCGATGGTGTCCGAGGCTGGCATGATGCGCATGCGCCAAATCAAATCTCTCGACATCCCAGCCAGCGGCAAGCTTGAGCTCAAACCCGGCGGATATCACGTCATGTTGATGGGTTTACCCGACGGATTGAAGGATGGCACGAAATTTCCGTTGACGCTCAAGTTTGAAAAAGCCGGTGAGATCTCGGTGCAAGTGGTCGTCGAGAAGGCGGGTCACAGTCACGCTGACCACAAGCATTGATGACCATGCGCGCGCTCGCCAGCCGTCTAGTTTGTCTCATCGCTGTGGCGCTGCTTGCGGTCACTGCGGGCTGCGACTCGGCAAGCTCCAGCGTGAAATTCGCAGCGACCGACATCACCGGCGCGTCGTTCGGCAAGTCACTGACGCTCAACGACGCCGCGACGCAACAGCCGCGCACGCTGGAGAGCTTCAAAGGCAAAGTGACGGTGGTCTTTTTCGGCTACATGTTTTGTCCGGACTACTGCCCCACGACGATGACCACGCTCAACGCGGCGCTGAGCAAAATGAAGCCAGACGACGCTGCGCGCGTGCAAGTAGTGTTTGTCACGGTTGATCCGAAACGCGATCAGCCCAAAGCGCTGACGGAATACGTGCGCGCGTTTAATCCGAGCTTTGCTGCGCTATACGGCACCGACGAACAAACGGCTGCGGCTGCTAAAGAATTCAAAATCATTTATCAAAAGGCGCAAGTGAAAGATGAGAACACGTATCTCATGGATCACTCGACGCAGATGTACGCGTTCGACACAGCCGGGCGTATTCGTTTGATGATTCGCCATGAGGCGGGCGTGGACGCGATCGCGGCGGATCTCACTGCGTTGTTGAGGTGATACAGCTTTGACGTTCAAACGACTGTCAGGCGGTCGTTGCAGGCTATTTTTACGTATTGTCGATATATCTGTTTTTCCCTCTGAAACGTCCATAAAGCAGTCGTTCGATGCGAAAAGTTGTACCTATGCTTTAGCGGTTGTGAGGCGCGTGACAAGCGCATTGTCTAGCGCGACTTTCCGTGCACAATACGGACGTGAATTCCACCAATACGCCCGCCAACCAAACCCCAACCGAATTGGTTCGCCGAGCCTCCAGCGGCGATGGGGAAGCGATGCGCGAAGTTTTCTCTCGGCTCTACCCAGACATCAAACGCATGGCGCGCTCGCGGCTCGCGTTGGTGGGCGGCGTGACTGGGCTTAACGCGACGGCGCTGGTGCACGAAGGCTTCATGCGTATGGCCGAGCGCGAGGGCCTGCAAGGTTCATCGCGCGTGCATTTTTTCGCCTACATCGGCAAAGTGCTTCGCTCTATCGTGATTGATTTTGTACGAGAGCGCAACGCCGAAAAGCGCGGCGGCGGCGTCACGCTGCTAACGCTTTCCCACGTTGGTGCGGCGCCGGTTCCGTGGCTCGACAATGCCGATCTCGCGCACCTTGACGTCGCGATGCAAGACCTGAAATCACTGGACGAACGCATGTACCAAATCGTCGAGATGCATTTGTTCTCAGGGTTGACTTGCGCTGAAATCGCCACCGAACTTGGCGTGACCGAACGCACTATCAATCGCGAAATCGCGAAGGCGCGTGTGCTGTTGTCCCAGGCGCTCGGCACCGCACCGCCGGACGCGGCATAAGCGCGCTGCGCTATGTCGGGCTTCGCCGTTGTTTGCGTCTTTGGATGAATGAGTACCCCGTTTAAGGTTCGCCCCGATGCATGGGCACGTGTTTCTGCGCTGTTGGACGAAGCGTACGAACTGGACGCGGCCGCGCGTATCGCATTCATTGCGAACATCAAAGCGTCGGACGCTGAGCTAGGCGCGGAGATCGAACGCTTTTTCTCGGCGGACGCGACAAGCGGTGGCGCCGATCCAGTAGTGGCCGCGCAGCCCGGTGCCTCGGGTGTACCGTTTGCGACGTTGTTGGGTGAAGTGCTGGCGCACGAGGGCGAAGAGGGCGAACCCGCCGATGCCACGGGCAGTCGCTTCGGTGCTTGGACGCTCACGGCGAAAATTGGCAGCGGCGGCATGGGCGAAGTGTGGCGCGCGGCGCGCAGTGACGGACTGTTTCAAGGTAGTGCCGCGATCAAGCTCCTGCGCGGCGACTTACCCGCACGGCGTCTCGCTGCGCGGTTTGCCCGCGAGCGCAGCGTACTCGCGCGACTCAATCACCCAAACATCGCGCGCCTACTCGATGCCGGCGTCGCAAACGATCAAGCCTTCATCGTGCTTGAGTTGGTTGAAGGCGAATCGCTCCTCAACTACGCCAACGCGCACGCACCAACGCTTGAGCGCCGCGTGCGCCTGTTGCGTGACATCGCGCGCGCCGTCGAGCACGCGCACAGCCAACTCGTGTTGCACCGCGATCTGAAACCATCGAACGTCATGGTCACCGCGGCGGGCACCGTAAAGCTTCTAGATTTCGGTATCGCCGCCGCGTTAGACGAATCGAGCACCGAAGAAACAGCGTCCAATCTCACGCAGCTCACGGGTCGAGGGCTCACCTTGGAATACGCCGCGCCCGAGCAAATTGTGGGCGAATCGACGGTGGCCGCGAGCGATGTTTATTCGTTAGGTGCGATGTTGTTTCACCTCGTGACGGGACATCGGGTTTTTGCTGGCACCGGCAATCGCACGGCGCTTGAGCACGCGGTGGTGCACACCGAGGCGCCGCGTGCATCGACTGCCGTTCCTCCGACTGAACAAAGTCCTGATGCGATTGCGCCGCCAACGAACGCGGCCTCCACGCGCGGTGACCTCGACGCCATCATCGCGAAAGCGCTGCGCAAATCGCCCAGCGAGCGTTACGCCACCGCCACCGCGTTTGCCAACGATCTCGACGCGTGGCTTGCGCGAACGCCCATCTCAATTCTCGCGGAGGATCGCAGCTACCGCGCGCGGTTGTGGTTGCGCCGAAATTGGAAGCTTGCAACGCTCGCTGGTGTTGCGGTCACCGCCGTCTTCGCCGGGCTAGGTGTGAGTTTGTGGCAACGCAGCGAAGCTATCGCCGCCGCAGCGCTCGCCAAAGAAGAGGCCGCGCGTGCCAACAAAGTCGCCGACTATCTCGGCGAACTGATCGGCAGCGCGAGCCCCGACAAGCACGGCGGCGAATGGCCGTCCGTGCTCGCGTTGCTGGAGAAATCAGAAAAAGACCTCGCGACGGAATTCAAGGACGATCCAAAGACGCACGCCATTTTGTTGAAGCGCATGCTCGACACCAACGACGCACTCAACCGCGACACGGTAGCGCTCGAGCAGTCACAGCGTTTGCAAGCGCTACTGGAAGTAGTGCAGCCACCGAACGTTGAATTGCAGGTGGACACTCTCCGCCAACAAGGCTGGTTGTTGTATCGATTGCGCCGCTACGAAGAGGCGCTCGCGCTTTACGCGAGGCTCAAACCCAAGCTCGTGGCGCACTACGGCGAAAAGAGCGCTGAGCACGCGAAACTCATCATTGGGATCGGCGGCGTGTTGGCCGAGCAGGGACGCTACGACGAAGCGGTGGCGAACTACGAGCAGGGTTACGCCTTGCTGTTGCAGCTGGAGCCTAACAAAACTGAACATCGGCTAGAACAAGCGAACGATTTAACCGTTTTGTACACGCGCCAAAGCCGCTGGCAGGAGGCCGAGAAGGTGCTAGCCGCAGTTGAGAGCACGTTCGATACGGTCCCGAGTACGGACGGCGCGGCGATGCGCAACGTACTCATCATGCGCAACAATTTGGAGGAAATTCGGCTGCGTATCGGACGCTACGAAGGTGCCGAATCGCGCCTTCAGCGCATTGCCGACGCGGGCTCCCGATTGCTCGGCGCGAACAACATGATTTCCCTTAAATCGACTGAGTTGTTGGTGTCGAGCGCGTGTGAAACGGGCAATGCGACGCTTTGTTTGCAGCGACACCAGGAGCGATTGGTGTCGATCAAAAAAAGAGTCGGCGTTGAACCCAGCGA
>Ga0209717_1004768_pt1 | contig 11024 bp, 10 predicted proteins | sample AD_UKC048_MetaG_FD_184418 | JGI IMG/M metagenome (GOLD analysis project Ga0209717, IMG submission 184418) | Active sludge microbial communities of municipal wastewater-treating anaerobic digesters from USA - AD_UKC048_MetaG (SPAdes) (version 2) | ecosystem: Engineered > Bioreactor > Anaerobic >... | reverse complement strand
CGCCACCCCGCCCGGGCCGCCGGCGCAGGCCGACAGCAGCGCGACGGCCGCCACGGCCAGCGCGCTGGCACCCGGCAGAGGCCGCATCATGGCCGCACCGGCGGTGCCGGCTCGATCGGGATGACCGGGCGCACCGCCGGCCGGGTCAGGCGGCTCTGCACCTGGGTGCGGTCTTGCACCTCGCCGGCCAGCTGGCCGCAGGCGGCGTCGATGTCGTCACCCCGGGTCTTGCGCACGGTGGTCACGATGCCGGCGTCCTGCAGCACCTGGGCAAAGGCCTGCACCCGGTCGCGCGGCGAGCGCAGCAGGCCCGACGCCGGGAACGGGTTGAACGGGATCAGGTTGAACTTGCAGGGCACGCGCGGCGCGCCGGCCTGGCCGTTGACCAGGGCCACCAGCTGGCGGGCCTGCGCCGGGCTGTCGTTGACGCCGTCGAGCATGCAGTATTCGAAGGTGATGAAGTCGCGCGGCGCGGCCGCCAGGTACTGGCTGCAGGCGGCCAGCAGTTCGGCCAGCGGGTACTTGCGGTTCAGGGGCACCAGCTGGTCGCGCAAGGCGTCGGTGGGCGCGTGCAGGCTGACGGCCAGCGCTACCGGGCAATCGGCCTGCAGCCGTTCGATCATCGGCACCACGCCCGAGGTGGACACGGTGACACGCCGGCGCGACAGGCCGTAGCCATGGTCGTCGAGCATCACCCGCAGCGCCGGCACCAGGGCGCCGTAGTTCTGCAATGGCTCGCCCATGCCCATCATCACGACATTGCTGATCACCCGGTCGGCGCTGTTGAGCCGCTGGCGCAGGTGGTGCTCGGCAAACCACAGCTGGGCGAGGATCTCGCCGGTGGTCAGGTTGCGGCTGAAGCCCTGGTGGCCGGTGCTGCAGAAGCGGCAGCCCACCGCACACCCGGCCTGCGACGACACGCACAGCGTGCCGCGGTCGTCCTCGGGGATGAAGACAGTTTCGACCGCGTCACCGCCGCCGACGTCGAACAACCACTTGATGGTGCCGTCGGCCGACGCCTGCTCGGTCAGGATCTTCAGGGGCCGCACTTCGGCGGCGGTGGCCAGCTTGTCGCGCAGCGACTTGGCCAGATCGGACATGCGGGCGAAATCGGCTTCGCCCTTCTGGTGCACCCAGCGGAACAACTGCACCGCGCGAAAGCGCTTCTCCCCCAGCGTGGCACACCAGGCGGTGAGCGCGTCCAGGTCGAAATCGAGCAGGTTGACCGGTGGGGCCACGGGGTCAGGCGATCAGCGGCTGTAGACGTTCATGCCGGGGAAGAAGAACGCGATCTCGACGGCCGCGGTCTCGGGGGCGTCGGAGCCGTGCACCGCGTTGGCGTCGATGCTGTCGGCGAAATCGGCACGGATGGTGCCCTTGTCGGCCTTCTTCGGGTCGGTGGCGCCCATCAGCTCGCGGTTCTTGGCGATGGCGCCCTCGCCTTCCAGCGCCTGGATCATCACCGGGCCCGAGATCATGAAGGTCACCAGGTCGTTGAAGAACGGGCGGGCCTTGTGCACGGCGTAGAAGGCCTCGGCCTCGCCGCGCGACAGGTGCGCCATCTTGGCGGCGACGATCTTCAGGCCGGCGCCTTCAAAGCGGGCGTAGATCTGACCGATGACGTTCTTGGCGACGGCGTCGGGCTTGATGATCGAGAGGGTGCGTTCGATGGCCATGGAATATTCTCCTGAAATCAAAGACTTAAAGGTCAATCGCGGATTCTAGCGTGGGCGTGTGTCGGTGCGTCAGGGGTCGGTTCAACGGCCGCCGCCACGGCGGCCACCGCCACCGCCGCCGCGCTTGCCGCCACCGCCGCCGCCACCACCGCCGTTGCCCTGGAACTTGCGCACGAAGGCGTCGGCCCCGATGTAGCCCAGCGACGTCTTCATCGGATCGGGCTGGCCACCGCCGCCGCCCCCGCCCCCGCCACCCTTGCGGCCGCCCGCGATGCCGAAGCCCTTGGGCTTCTGCACGAAGCGCTTGTCGTAGGTCTGCTCCAGCGGGTTGGGAATCGGGCCGTCCTCGGAGATCTCACGCCGGGGCGCCCGCGCCTCGCGGATGGCCCGCTTGTCGAAGGTCTGCATCAGCGGGTTGGGGATGGCGGCGAAATTCAGATGCTCGATGTCGTCGCCATCGCGGTCGACCGGCGGACGCTCGGCGCGCTCGCGGCGCTCCTGCGGCGGGCGGTCGGGGCGCGGGCCGCGCTCGGCGCGCTGCTGCGGCGGCCCGTTGCGGCGGTTGTTGTTGGCATTGCCACCGTTGTTCTGGCGCGGGCCCTCGCGTTGACCGTCACGCTGGCCATCCCGCGGGCCGTCCTGCCGCGGCAGCTTCGGGCCGCGGGCCTCGGCCTGCTGCTCGCGCACGTTGCCGGCCAGGCGGCGCACTTCGCGCACGTCGGCCTCGTTCAGGTCGACGAACACGCCGCGCTTCAGGCCGCGCGGCAGCACCACGCAGCCGTAGCGGATGCGGATCAGCCGGCTCACGCCCAGGCCGACCTTGTCGAACAGCTTGCGCACCTCGCGGTTGCGGCCTTCGGTGATGACCACGCGGTACCAGTGGTTCACGCCCTCGCCGCCGCCATCTTCGATGGACTGGAAGCTGGCGCGCTGGCCCTCGATGTCCACGCCTTCGAGCAGGCGCGCCTTCGACTCGGGCGTCAGCGTGCCCAGCACGCGCACCGCGTATTCACGCTCGACGCCGAAGCGCGGGTGCATCAGCTGGTTGGCCAGTTCGCCCGAGTTGGTGAACAGCAGCAGGCCTTCGGTGTTGATGTCGAGCCGGCCGACCGACTGCCATTTGCCGTGCGGCAGCCGCGGCAGGCGGCGGAACACCGTGGGCCGATGCTGCGGGTCGTCATGGGTGACGACCTCGCCCACCGGCTTGTGGTAGGCCATGATGCGCGGCGCGGGCGGCGCGATGCGCACCTTGATCTGCCGCCCAGCCACGCTGATGCGGTCGCCGAACGAGATGCGCTGGCCGGTGTGGGCCACCTGGCCGTTGACCTGCACCTGGCCTTCGGCGATCAGCGCCTCCATGTCGCGGCGCGAGCCGATGCCGGCCTGGGCCAGCACCTTGTGCAGCTTGGGTGCATCGGGCTCGGCGGCCAGCACGCGGCGCTCGGGCTCGCCGGTGGGCAGTTCGATCGGCAGCGCGTCGTAATCGCCAGACAGCACCGCGGCGAAGGTCTCGCCCACGTCCTTGGGCAGCGCGGGCGGCTGCTCGGCGGCAACGGCCGGGGTGTCATCGTCGTCTTCGTCGTCATCGCCGGCCGTGGCGGTGATGGTGAGCACCTGCGCATCGTCGGCCGGCGCGCCGTCGTCGCGCGGGCCGCGGTCGGCACCACCGCGGCGGCCGCGGCGGCGGTTGCGGTTGCGCTTGCGCGGGCCGGCGTCACCGTCGGCTGCAGCGGGGGCACCGGGGCCAGCGGGCACAGCGTCAGCCCCCTCGGCGGCGGCGGCCGGGGCATCGGCACGGGCTGCCGGTGCGGCGACGGTGCTCTCTGCGGCGGGAGCGGCCTGCGGGGCCGCTGGTGCCGTGGCCGCAGGTGCCGGAACTGCAGCCACCGGCGCGGGCACGGCGGGTGCGGCTGTGTCCATGCCGACCGGCGCGGCGGCGTCGGCCGCTGCTGCCCGCGGGCGACGCGTGCGGACCGGCTTCACCGGCGCGGCGGCGTCGGGCACGGCTGGGGCCGCAGACTCACCCTCGGCAGGGCTGTCGGCGGCGTCCGCCTCCGCCGGCTTGCGGCGGGTACGCTTGGGCTTGGCAGACGCCTCGCCGTCGGCCACCGGGGCCGGCGCCTCGGCCGCGGCCGGTGCGGCATCGGCCACCTTGGCCACCCGCTTGCGGCGTGGCTTGGCGCCAGCCTCGGCGTCGGCAGGCGACGCAGCGCCCGGCAGGTCGGACAGGGGCGAATCGGAATCAGGCATGGTCATGCGGGTGCTGCGGGAGGGGAAACATCGGCCTGGGGCACGGTGGCACCAGGGGGAACGCCAGGCATGGCGTCGTGGGCATCTTGGGGCGACAAGGGGGCGGCATCGGCAGCCGGTGCCGCGTCGGCATCCAGCGGCAGGTCTGGCGGCAACTCCAGCGGCAGGGCCGCCTGGGGCGCTCCGTCGTCCAGCAGCGACGGCTGGCCGCTGGCCGAGCCAGGGTCGAACACGGCCGCGGTCGGCGGGCCGTCGAGCACCGGCAGCTGGTCCAGGCTGTGCAGGCCCAGGTCGTCGAGGAACTGGCGGGTGGTGGCATACAGCGCCGGGCGGCCGGGGGCCTCGCGGTAGCCGATGGCCTCGATCCAGCCGCGGTCTTCCAGCTGCTTGACGATCTGGCTGCTGACGGTGACACCGCGGATGTCCTCGATGTCGCCGCGGGTGACTGGCTGGCGGTAGGCAATGATCGCCAGCGTTTCCATCGCCGCGCGCGAATAGCGCGGCGGCTTCTCGGGGTGCAGCCGGTCGAGGTAGACGCGCATCTCGGGCCGGCTCTGGAAGCGCCAGCCCGAGGCCAGCGCCACCAGTTCGACGCCGCGGCCGTCCCAGTCGCGCACCAGCTCGTCGAGCAGGCTGCGCAGCGTGTCGGGGCCGACCTGGTCGTCGAACAGGCTGCGCATGTCGCGCAGCGGCAAGGGCTGCTGGGCGCAGATCAGCGCGGTCTCGAGGACGCGCTTGGCCTCGTGGGTGTTCATGAACCTCTGTTCATCGCGGGCCGTTGCAGGCAACGGCGGGGAGCATGGTCTGTGGCGTGATCACTCGGGTGGGGCACCGTTCGGGTGCCGGTCAGGCGCTCGGTTGAACGGCTGCACTCGGGGAGACATCGGTTGCCGGGGCGGACCCGGCGTGGGGCTGTTGCACCCTGGGAGCCGGCGGCAGTTTCTGCGCGCCTGGGCTGGTGGGCAGGCCGGGCCGGGTGGCGGCCCCGCCTGCGTCATCGGTGTGGACACCGGCGCGGTGTGTGACCCTCGTCACCGTGCGTCCTCAACTTGAGAACACATTGTAGCCCGCGAATCGGTCAACCCGGGATCACCGTGGCCCAGGCCTGCGCCAGGTCGGCCGGCAAGGGTGCGGCAAACGCCATGGGCCGGCCGTCGGCGGGGTGGGCGAAGGCCAGTTCGGCGGCATGCAGCGCCTGGCGCTGCATGCCCAGCAGCGGCCGCCCGCCATACAGCGCGTCGGCCACCAGCGGGTGCCCGCGTGCGGCCAGGTGCACCCGGATCTGGTGGGTGCGGCCGGTGTGCAGCCGGCAGCGCACGGCCGAGGCCCCATGGCGGCCGTCGCCATCGACGCCGCCCCACCAGGCCAGGCGCTCGACATCGGTCTGCGCCGGCTTGCCGGTGGCCACCACCGCCATGCGCAGGCGCGACACCGGGTCGCGGCCGATCGGCGCGTCGATGCGCTCGGCGTCCCAGCGGATGTGGCCGTGGGCCAAAGCCAGGTAGACCCGCTTGACCTCGCGCGCGGCGATCAACCGCACCAGCGCCGTCATCGCCGGCAGGGTCTTGGCCACCACCATCAGGCCGCTGGTGTCCTTGTCGAGCCGGTGCACGATGCCCGCGCGCGGCAGCGCCGACGCACCCGGGTGGTGGGCCAGCAGGCCGTTGAGCAGCGTGCCCTGCCAGTGGCCAGGCGCCGGGTGCACCACCAGACCGACCGGCTTGTCGACCACCAGCAGGTGGGCGTCCTCATGCACCACGGCCAGCGCCATGGGCTCGGGCCGGAAGGCCAGGCTCTCCGCGGTGGGCACCAGGGCCACCTGCAGCCGCTGGCCGGCGCGCAGCTTGCGCGCCGCGGTGGTCTGCACCTGGCCGTCGACCTGCACATGGCCGCGGTCGATCAGCTGCTGCAGCCAGCTGCGCGAGAACTCGGGCGCCAGCGCCACCAGGGCCTTGTCCAGCCGCAGGCCGTGCTGCGCGGAATGGACCAGTGCCTGGCGCACCTCGGCGTCGGCCGCCGGGTCGTCGCCGGGCAGGTCATCCGCCGCAGCATCGGCCACGGCATCGGCAAGGCTGCCTGGCGCGGCCAGGCTGGCGGCGGGCCCGCTGGGGGGCGCCATTAGAATCGAACGCTTTGCATATCTGCCCTGGAAGGACGCCGGCCGCACTGCGGCTGCCGACACCGATGAACGTGTTCAAGGATACGAAGCCGCTGGCCGGCAGGCCCTGGCGGGCAACGGGCGCAGTGGTTGCAGTGCTGGCCTTGTCGGTGCTGGCTGGTTGCAGCAGCACCCCGAAGGACGATGACCGCAGCAGCGTCGAGAAATTGTATGCAGACGCCAAGGACGATCTCGCCTCGGGCAGCTACGACCTCGCCGTCAAGCAGCTGGAACGGGTGGAAGGGCGCGCCGCCGGCACCCTGCTGGCCCAGCAGGCCATGCTGGACCTGGCCTATGCCAAGTGGCGCCTGAACGAGCGGGTGGAGGCGATCACCACGCTCGACCGCTTCATCAAGCTGCATCCGTCCAGCCCGGCGCTGGACTATGCGCTGTACCTGAAGGGCGTGGTCAACTTCAACGAGACCATGGGCTTCCTGAGCAACGTCTCGCGGCAGGACCTGTCCGAGCGTGACCAGCAGGCGTCGCGTGATTCCTACCAGGCCTTCGAGCAGCTGGTGCAGGCGTTCCCCGAGTCGAAGTACAGCGACGATGCCCGCGCCCGCATGGGCTACATCGTCAATTCGCTGGCCGAATACGAGCTGCACGTGGCGCGCTACTACTTCCGCCGGCAGGCCTTCCTGGCTGCGGCCAACCGCGCCCAGCTGGCGGTGCGCGAATATCCGCAGACACCGGCGGTGGAAGAAGCGCTCTACATCATGGCCGCCAGCTACGACAAGCTGGGCCTGGAGCAGCTGCGCGCCGATGCCGAGCGGGTGCTGATCAAGAACTACCCCAACACGCGCTACATCAAGAACGGCGTGCGCGTGCCCGAGCGCGCCTGGTGGCAGTTCTGGTGATCACGGCGCGGCGTTGACGGCCGCGATCTGATCCAACCAGGCCAAGGCATCGGCCTCGGTGTCCAGCGTGCCCATCGGCGGCAGGGCGGCGCGCAGCTTTCGGCCGTAGGGCATCTGGCGCAGACGCGGGTCGGTGATGACCAGCAGGCCCAGGTCGGTCTCGCTGCGGATCAGCCGGCCAGCGCCCTGCTTCAGCGCGATGGCGGCTTCGGACAGGTAGTAGTCGTTGAACGGGTCGCGGCCACGTGACTCCAGCTCCTTGCTGCGGGCCTGCACCAGCGGGTCGTGCGGCGGCGGGAACGGCAGCTTGTCGATCACCACGCACTGCAGCGCCGCGCCGGGCACGTCGATGCCTTCCCAGAAGCTGGCCGAGCCGACCAGCACGCTGTGGGGCGTGTCGAGGAAGCGCTGCAGCAGGCTGCGCTTGGGATGCGTGCCCTGCACCAGCACCACCAGCGGCGTGCCGGCGGCGGCGGCGGCCTCGGTCAGCGCCTCGGCGATCACCGGCAGCACCCGCAGCGTGGTGGTCAGCACGAAGGTGCGGCCGCCCAGGCGGCCGGCCAGCCTGGCCGCGAGGGCACCCACCGCCGCCGGGTGGCCGGCCTCGTTGGGCTTGGGAAACCGCGGCGGCACCCAGGTGCGGGCATGGGCCGGGTAGTCGAACGGGCTGCCCACGCGCAGCTTGCGGGCGTCTTCCAGCGCCGCCGATTCGGTGAACCAGCTCAGGTCATCGTCGCTGCCCAGCGTGGCCGACGTGAAGATCCAGGCCCGCGGCGCCAGCGCGCGCTGCTCGGTGAACAGGTCGCGGATGTGCAGCGGGCTGTCGACCAGGCGAGCGTCGCGCGGGCCCAGGTCGATCCAGCGCACCCGGTCGGGCCCGGCTGGCGTGGCGAAGGCGTGGGCCAGCCGGGCGATGCGCTCGCCGCGCTCGACCAGGCGGGTGAAGTCGGGCGCGGTGGCCTCCACCAGGCGGGCCGCATCGCGGGCCGCATCGGCCGCCACCGCCAGCCCATCCAGGGCGTCACCGAAGGCGGCGTCACGGCTGCGCTCGTCCCAGCGCAGCTTCAGGATGCCCTTGATGTCGCGCAGCGCGCCGGCACAGGCCAGGCGCAGTTCGCGCGCGGCCTTGTCCAGGCCGCCGGCCACCAGCTGCCAGTCGACCTGGCCGCGTGCATGGGTCAGCCCGGCGGCCAGCAGGTCGCGGCCGAAGTCGATCAACTGGTTGGACGACAGCATCGTGCCCAGGAACTGCAGGCCGGTCTCGACCAGCTGGTGGGCCTCGTCGAACACCGCCGCGTCCACCGTGGGCAGCAGCTCGGCCACGCCGCTGTCGCGCAGCGACAGGTCGGCGAAGAACAGGTGGTGGTTGACCACCACCAGGTCGGCGGCCATGGCCTCGCGCCGGGCCTTGACCACATGGCAGTTGATGAACTCGGGGCACTCCTGGCCCAGGCAGTTGTCGCGGGTGGACGTGACCAGCGGGATCACCGGGCTGCGCTCGTCCAGGCCGTCGATCTCGGCCAGGTCACCGGTGCGGGTGCCCGGCGCCCAGGTCTCGATGCGGGCCAGCGCGCGCACCGCGAAGCGGTCGGGCAGCGTGCCGGTCTCGCGCGCCTGCTGCAGCCGGTGCAGGCACAGGTAGCTGCCGCGGCCCTTGAGCAGTGCGATGCGCACCGGCACCCGCAGGGCGTCGCGCAGGCGCGGCAGGTCACGCAGGAAGAGCTGGTCCTGCAGGCTCTTGGTGGCGGTGGACACCAGCGCACGGCGGCCCGACAGCAGCAGCGGCACCAGGTAGGCGAAGGTCTTGCCCACGCCGGTGCCGGCCTCGGCCACCAGGGTGGCGTGGGTGTCGACCGCGTCGGCCACCGCCGCGGCCAGCTGCTGCTGCACATCCCGCTCGACAAACTGCGGATCGGCCTGCGCCAGTGCGCCCTGCGGGCCCAGCGCATCCCGGGTGGCGCGCGCCAGATCGCCAGCCTCCAACTCAGGCGGCATCAGGCAGGTTCCGGCGGGTCGAGTTCCGCTTCGAGGCGGGCGATCTGGTCGCGCAGCAGCAGGCGGCGCTTCTTCAGCCGCCGCAGCACCAGGTCGTCGGCCGGCATCTGTTCGGCGGCGCGGTCGATCAGGCTGTCGAGGTCGGCATGGGCCATCCGCAGCTCGATCAGCGCGCGCTGGGGCGAGCGCAGGTTGATGTCGGCTGAAGGCTCCAGGTCCATGGGTGACCGGAGTTTATAGTGCCGGCCATGCCACCCGCGCCCCCACAAGCTCCCCTGGCCTACCGTTTGCTGGCCGCCACCGCCCTGCACAAGGGTGACCGGCCCTACCAGCAGGACCAGGTGCAGATCCTGCGGCATGGCCGTGCCAAGGATTGCCTGCTGGCGGTGCTGGCCGACGGCATGGGCGGCAAGAGCGGGGGCCGCAAGGCCGCCGACCAGGTGGTGCTGACCGCGCGCCAGCTGTTCGACCGCTATGTACCCAACAAGGACAGCGCCGACGAGCTGCTGCGCCAGCTGGTGCTGGAGTCGCACCTGATGATCAAGCTGACGGCCATCACGGCCGAGGAAGAGCCGCACAGCACCGTGGCGGCCTTTCTGCTGGGGCCGGGGCTGGGTTGCGTGGCGGTGCATGCGGGGGATTCACGGCTCTACCACTTCCGCGGTGCGGACCTGGTGAGCCGGTCGCTGGATGATTCCTACGTGCAACGGCTGATCGATGAAGGCAAGCTCACCGAAGAAGGTGCCAACACCCATCCGCAAGGCAACCTGCTGACCGGCTGCCTGGGCACCCAGGCCGACCCGCCGGTGACGCTGCATCACATCGACGCCCTGCTGCCCGGCGACACGCTGATGTGCTGCAGCGACGGCCTGTGGCACTACTTCACCCCGCGTGAGCTGGGCATGTATGTCAACAGCTTCGCGCCGCGCGACGCCACCGACATGATGGTGACCCGCGCCCGCCAGCGCGCCAACGGCCACGGCGACAACCTGTCGCTGGCGATGGTGAAGGTCGAGCTGATCGCCTGATTCAGGGTGCCGACGCGGCGGTACCCGGCACCGGCAAGCCCTCGGCCGGCTTGCGCTGGGCATCCCGCCGCGCGTTGCGCGCCTGCACGGCGGCCTGGTGGGCCTGGGCCTGCTGCAGCCGCTGCTGCTGCCGGGCCTGGCGTTGCTGTGCCGCCAGGGCGGCAGCCGATGCCGATGCGGCAGCCGTCGGTGGCGGCCGCACCGCCCGCCGGACAGGCAACGGAGGTGCAGCGGATGCTGCACTGGCCGGCGCCGCTGCGGTGGCCAGGGCCGGCCGCTCGGCGGCGGCCGCCTGGCGCGCCTGGATCACCCGCAGGCGCTCCACCGCCCGCTCACGGCGGCGGGCGTCGTCGAGCAGGTGGATCTGGCGCTGCAGCGGCTCCAGCGCGGCGCGGCGCGCCTGGCGGGCCTGGTCCAGGCAGTCGTTGACGACGAACCGGGTTTCGCAGTCCCGGCGGGCCGCGTCGTAGCGCGCTTCCACGGCCTGGCGGTCGCTGGCGATGCGTGCGCGCTCGGCGCTGTCATCGGCAGGCGCGGCGGCCACCACGCCCGCCCACAGCAGCCAGGCACCCGACCATGCGGCAGGCCGGCGGCTCATGTGATGCGGGTGTCGACCTCGCGCCGTTCCAGCGCCAGGTAATCGGCCGACTGCATCTCCTGCAGCCGCGAGACGGTGCGCGGAAACTCGTGCGCCAGCGGGCCTTCGGTGTAGAGCTGCTCGGCCGGCACCGCGGCCGAGATCACCAGCTTGACGCGGCGGTCGTACAGCACATCGACCAGCAGCGTGAAGCGCCGCGCCTCGCTGGCGAACTTGGGCGGCATCTGCGGCACGTTGGCCAGGATCACGGTGTGGAACTGCTGGGCCAGCTCGAGGTAGTCGTTCTGCGAGCGCGGGCCGCCGCACAGGGTGCGGAAGTCGAACCACACCACGCCGCCGGCGCGGCGCACCGCCTTCAGCTCGCGGTGCTCGATGTGCAGCAGCGGGTTTTCGTCGCGCGCCTCGGCCAGCTGGTTGAAGGTGGCCTCCAGCGCCGCATCGGCGGCCGGCCCCAGGGAGGTG
>Ga0209717_1004758_pt1 | contig 11039 bp, 11 predicted proteins | sample AD_UKC048_MetaG_FD_184418 | JGI IMG/M metagenome (GOLD analysis project Ga0209717, IMG submission 184418) | Active sludge microbial communities of municipal wastewater-treating anaerobic digesters from USA - AD_UKC048_MetaG (SPAdes) (version 2) | ecosystem: Engineered > Bioreactor > Anaerobic >... | reverse complement strand
AGTCACGTTGGTTCCGGGCGCGAAGACAAAATTCGGCGGGGCGCGGAAGTTTTTGCCTGTGTTGGCGAAGACTTGTTGCTCACGATCTAAGTAAAAGCGCACGCCGATTTGTGGCAGTACGGCGCTAAATTTTCGTTCGAGTGAATAGCCAAACTGTGAACCGCTGGCCTCACTGGGGAAATTGGTGAACTTGCGGGTGATGCTAGGTGCGCGTACGCCGACGGACAACAAGCCGCGGTCGTTCATGAAGCTAAAGCTGTCAGCCGCATAAACCTGATACGAAGGGCTGACCGTGAGCCAGTCGCGTGACTGGTAAGGTGAGCCATCGGGGCGCAAAATGCGACCGTCGCGCAACCAAATATCCGAAGGGTTGCCGTCGGCATCGACGCCAACCGCTGGACCAAATTGGCGGTGTTCCGCGCGTTCAAACCAGAAGCCAAGCTTCAGCTGATGCGCGCCCAGCGTGTGGCTGAGCTCGGCGGTAGCGCCCGGACGCATCGTGCGCGTCACGTTGCTGTTGGCGATGATGATGCGATCAAGGGTGTCGCCGTCACCGTTTAGGTCAACGCCAGCGCCTAGCTTGCCGGTGGTGGTGTTGAGGAAGCCCGTTTCTGAGAGGGTCTTTTGTTGATTGCCGCCGGTGCCGTAGCCGTACCAAAGGTACGGCTGCACTTTGAGGTAGGTGTTCTCAGCCAACTTAAACGAGCCTGACACCGAGGCAATCATGTTCTCGAACGGATTGGCAGAGAGCTTGTAGAACGCGCGGCTAGCTGCCGGGGTGGTTTCAAGCTGTGCAGTGCCTTTGACCGGCGTGAGATGACCCGGCGTGAATGTGTCGAGGTGATCCCAGTCGTAACCGTTGGCGCCGAGTTGCGCCAGACTCATCGAGTAAATATTGTTATTGATTGCCTTGTTGTACATCACCGAGCCGAGGATGCGGTGTTAAGGTGTGATGTCGTACGAGAACGCAGCGTCGATGTGGTCGCGCTTGGCTTCGCCCGGACCTTTCCACTTGTCCGCTTGGCTGTGTGAATAGCTCAAGAACACTTTCGCTTTGTCGTTGGCGAAGCGACCAGAGTCAACGCGTAAGAAGGTACGGGACAGGCTCAGGCCGCCCAGCGTTTGCGACGCACGGAAACGGCGTTTGTTCTCTGGGTCGCACATCACGATGCTGACGCTGCCGCCGGTGGCGCCGATGTGCGGCGACTCGACCTCGGGCGTACCCTGTGCAACGCTCTGCGTGCACGAGTTTTCTTGGTCAATGTATTCCTGTGGGAACACGGCGTAGTTGCCGGAGTCGTTCACCGGCACGCCGTTAATCGTGAAGCCGATTTGGTCGGCACCAAAACCTCGAATCGAGATGCCGCCGCCGAAGAGGCCGGTGGCGTCGTAGCTATAGGTGTTGACGCTGGGCAGCAGCGAGATCGCTTGGAACGGATTACTTGTGGCTTGATCTTTTTCGGTCGCTTCCTTGGTCACCGTGCTGCGTGCTTTGACGGCGTCCTCTTTGAGGATTTGGCCGGCACCCAATTTGTCGCCTTGGCCGACGATGGTGATCGTGCCGAGGCGAACCGCGTCGTCTTTGGCGCGTGGCGAGTCTTTGTCGTCGGCGGCTGGGGTTTGGGCAAATGCGCCAGAGATGGCGGCGCTGGCGAGGGCGAGGCTCACGGCGCGAGCGAGGTGTTTGACGCGCGGAAGTGACGGAGATTTCACGGTGTACATGGCTTTCCCGGTTTAGTTATAGGAGGCGAATGCTTGAATATTTCATACTTTTTGTGCACCGCAATGACCAATTCATGACAGTTGGAATCGCAGCCCGTTTGATTGTCGTAATCTTGCTGCATCGACGTGGTGAGCTGCACTCTTGGCCCCAAGATCGATCCAGCGTTGCGGAATTTTCTAAATAACAGCTTTTGTGCTTGAGCGACTGCTCTGTATATCTTTCAGCGATTATTTGCATAATCTCGACTTATAAAAAAAATGGGCTGAAAATGCCGTACAGCTGTCGTTAAAGCCGAAAAGTCATAACAAAAAGAATCGGCGCGTGGTTGCACGCGCGCGATTCTGTGTTGCTTGATCGCGGCCAAACCGATGCGCTGTAAACGCGATACGCTTGTGAGCATGAATCCCGCTGCGTCAACGCCTAATGCGCCAGCCTCGCCGTTCGCGTGCGTGACGCGCGCCTGTCGCGCGCACGAATCCGAGCTGCGCGGCTATCTGCGTCATCGTTTGGGCGATGATGCGGCGGCTGACGACGTGTTGCAGGACGTATTTTTGAAGGCGTTGCGTCAGGGGCAGGTGTTTTGCGCGCTGGATAATCCCCGTGCTTGGCTGTTTCAAGTCTCACGTAACGCGCTGGTGGATCGTGCGCGTGCGACTGGCCGAACGGAACCGTTGGCAGACGACGCGCACGAGACTGTCGCTGATGCGCCCGAGGAGGTGTCGGCGGTGGACGCGCTGACCGACTGCTTAGCGCGGGTGTTAACGGAACTAAGTCTGGATGACGCGGCGATATTGCAGGCGTGCGACCTTGACGGGCAGACACAGCGCGAATTTGCAGGGCGCAACGACTTGAGTCTCGCGGCCACCAAATCACGCCTCTTGCGCGCTAGACATCGTTTGCGCGATCGACTGACGACGGCGTGTGGCGTACGCTTTGATGAGCGCGGTCAGGTGTGCTGTCATACGGGTCGAAGCTCGGAGCGACACGGCTAATGGTGTCAGGCGGTTAGGCGCACGCCGCTGCATCCTTTTGGCATCTCGTTCGTCTCCCTTACATGGAGACACAAAAAATGCATCAACTGACCCTGCTCGCGCGAACCCGCGCGATGCCAACCATGCATCCGCGCATTTTCCTCGTCATCGCGGCTGTGATTTGGTGGGGGCTTTATGAAGCGCTTATTCCAGCTTCCGAAGCCATAGTTGCCGCGCTACCCGTGGACAGAAATAGCCACCTCGGCGGCGCGCTGCAATTCTTCTTCTACGATACCCCGAAAGTTTTGCTGCTGTTGACTGCGGTAGTGTTTGTCATGGGGATGATCAATTCCTACTTCACGCCAGAGCGCACTCGCGCGCTGCTCGCCGGTCGCACCGAGGCCGCGGCGAACGTCATGGCGGCGAGCTTGGGAATCGTGACGCCATTTTGCTCGTGTTCCGCGGTTCCGCTGTTTATTGGTTTTGTGCAAGCGGGTGTGCCGCTCGGCGTCACTTTTTCGTTTCTGATTTCCGCGCCCATGGTCAATGAAGTAGCGTTGACGCTTTTGTTTAGCCTTTTTGGCTGGAAGATCGCGCTGCTCTATCTCGGCTTGGGGTTGAGCGTAGCGATCGTGTCCGGCTGGATCATTGGCCGCTTAAAAATGGAGCGCTACCTCGAGGACTGGGTGCGCGACATGCCGAAAGTGCAAGCCACGATTGACGGCACGAAACTCTCGCTTGCGGAGCGTATCGAAGGCGGTTTTGCAAGTGTGCGGGAAATCGTTGGTAAGGTGTGGCCGTACATTCTCGCGGGCATCGCCATCGGCGCAGCAATCCACGGTTGGGTTCCGCAAGATTTCATGGCATCAATCATGGGTAAAGACGCGTGGTGGTCGGTGCCGCTCGCTGTTCTCATTGGCGTGCCGATGTACACCAATGCTGCGGGCGTGATTCCGATTGTGCAGGCACTTCTGGCTAAGGGCGCGGCACTGGGCACGGTCCTCGCGTTCATGATGAGCGTGATCGCGCTGTCACTGCCTGAAATGATAATTCTGCGCAAGGTGCTAAAGGTTCGCCTCATCGCAACCTTTGTGCTTATTGTCGCGGCGGGCATTTTGCTCGTGGGTTATGTATTCAACGCAGTCATTTGAGCGCGTATCGCCGCAAAACTTCACAGACTACGCACGTAGACCTAAACCTCACCGCTCTCTAAAACTATGATCTCACTATCGCTTACTTCGCGCGTTCGTCATTTACTGGTCGGTTCGCTGACCGCCGTGGTTACAACGTGCGCGTTTGGGCTGGACGTCCGTTTCCATCCCGTCGTCGAAAACGTGTTTGCTTTTGTCGGCGAGACAGGCGCGCGAACGCCTCAGAACGAGGGACTCAATGCCAATGTGGGTTTAGTTGTCACGCCTTCGGGCGCGATACTTATCGACAGCGGCGCAACGTTTCAAAGCGCCCAAAAAATCCACGAGGCCATCAAGAAGGTTTCTCCGCTGCCGGTGAAATGGGTCATCAACACCGGCGGGCAGGATCATCGCTGGTTAGGCAACGGCTACTTCAAGGGGCAAGGTGCCGAGATCATCGCACACAGCAACGCGCGCGCCGACATGAATAACCGCGCCGCCGATCACCTTCAGTCACTACGCGCAACCCTCAATGAGAAAGTGGACGGCACTGTCGCCACGTTTCCATCAAGATGGCTCACCAGTAACGACGAGACGCTCACATTGGGCGGCGTGACCTTGGAATTTAAGCACCGCAACGGCGCGCACACTCCCGGCGACACGATGGTGTGGCTGCCTGCTAAGCGCGTGCTATTTACGGGTGATGTCGTATACGTTGATCGCATGTTGGGCGTACTGCCGGTGAGCAACACCAAGCGCTGGCTAGACACGTTTGCGGTGATTGAACAACTCAATCCCACCTGGGTAGTGCCGGGCCACGGCAACGTAACAACGGTAGAAACGGCTAAAGCAGATACGCAGGCGTATCTCAAAGCGCTTCGTGCACACATGAAATTGGCAATCGACGACGGCGTTGATGTCAGCGACGCGGTCAAATCGTTTGACGGCAAAAAATTCTTGCGCTTGCTAAACGCTCCGGACCTGATGCCCGGGAATGCCAGCCGCACGTATCTCGAACTAGAGCGCGAGTAACCCTTTCAACATTCACGCATAAGGAAAGACCATGGACATCAAAGTACTCGGGACCGGCTGCGCAAACTGCAAAAGCACTATTGCGCTCATCGATCAAATCGCCAAAGAGAAAGGCATCCCCGTCTCACTGCAAAAAATCGAAGAATTGCGCGAAATCATGGGTTACGGTGTGATGAGCACGCCGGGCGTCGTAATCGACGGCAAAGTCGTGCACGCGGGCGGCATCCCATCGCGAGGGAAAATCGAACAATGGCTTGCCGTCTAAGGAGCACATCATGAATGCAAGAGTGAACTTGCCGGAAGCCCGCGAGGTCTGCCCGACGACCACCCGACGCCTGCTCTCCGAGGGTGCGTTGCTAGTGGATGTACGTGAGCGCGCGGAGGTCGAACAAATTGCTTTTGATCTCGCGGGCGTTTTGCAACTGCCATTGTCCGAGCTGGAACTGCGCTTTGACGAACTGCCGCGTGACCGAGATTTGGTCATCGCGTGTCAGTCTGGTCCGCGCAGTTTGAAAGCGACATACTTCCTGATGTTTCAGGGCTATACACGCGTTTCGAACATGCAAGGTGGACTCGTTAAATGGGCCAGCAAAGGGTTTCCTACGCGCGGGCGTGTGCCTGCTGCAACCGGCGCTGTCGCTGCGGGAGCGCGTTGTGGTCCGTCGCACGTCTCCGCGACCGACAGTTGTGGCACTGGTTCGCTCGCAGTTCCTGAAACCGAATGCTGTGTGCCTGCGTCTGGTAGCGCCCAAGGCGCATCGTCGCGGTCCCCGGCCTGTTGCTAGATCAGTTTGAAAACAGCTTTCGCTCAAACATATCTACTTGTGACTGGAGCGCGCCGGCACTTGTCCAATGTCGCGTTGGCAGTTGCGGTGCTATCGCTAACCGGCTGCGAGCCCAATGGCTCGCGTGACGCCGTGCAACTTGCCGAAACGCCTTTTTCTGCGATCCTGCCAGGCGTGGATGATGCCGTGCAGCACGCGTTGCGACGCGGCAAACCGACCGTCGCAGAATTTGGCTCGACTATCTGCGTTGGGTGTCGAGAAATGAAGGCAGTACTTGCTGCACTGCGCGCTGAGCACGGTTCAGATTTAACGATCGTAGACATTGATCTGATTAGACAAAAGTCCGAGGGTTACATGCAACGGTATCGAATTCAGGTGATGCCCACGCAAATTTTCTACGATGCGCAAGGCCGAGAGCTGAGCCGCCACATGGGCGCGATTACAGCGCCGGAAATTCTCGCTCGACTCGGTGTCGGCGCTAGTGCCGACGGTGCGACTCGGTGATCGGTGCTAACGCACTGCTTGCTGCGTTTGTGGCTGGAGTGCTGACATCGGCCTCGCCGTGCGTGCTGGCCGCTGTCCCGGTGGCGGTTGGTTACGTCGGCGGACAAAGCCATGCGCCTGGCCGTACATGGCTTTTGTCCACGTTATTTGTGGTGGGTCTCGACGCGGCGCTGGTCGTCATGGGGCTGTTTGCAGCTCGTTTTGGAACGTTTTTGGGTACGTTGCCCGGCGCTTGGGCGGTTACGGTCGGCCTCATCATTCTGGTGTTCGCCGCACTACTGGCGATCCGTGACCGCTACAGGTTCACCATTTGCCTACCGTCATCGATCCAGCAGCGCTTAGCAGGTGCGGGGCCATCGGGCGCGCTCGTGCTCGGTGCGCTAATTGGGACAGTCATGAGTCCCTGCGCGACGCCCGCTCTCGCCGCAGCGCTGGTGCTTGCGGGAACGGGCAACGCATTTGGCGCTTCGATGTGGTCAGGTGCCGCTTTGCTGCTCATGTACGGCCTTGGGCACAGCGTGTTGCTGCTGATCGTGGGTGCGATGCCTGCCCACGCCGCGTCTCTTCTGGCACGATTCGCGCGCGCGGAAGCATGGCTGCCCGGACGTCGCGCGTTTGCGCTGGTGCTGGCAGTGGCCGCAATTTGGTGGATCGCTACCGGGCTTGGATGGGCTGTGTGAATTTGATGGCGCGAACTTACAGCACGGAGCTTTTGCGACACACGGCATGAGGGCGTAAGTGGCACTTGAGTGGAAATCACAGCCGATTTTTACGGTAGATGCCTCATCCCATAAAGCAGCCGTGAGCTCCATGTAGCTGCCGCCACCTGCGGATAGCCGTTCTCCAACGCAATTGTCTGAACCGATAGCGCAAAGTTCGGCACCTCGCACTGTCATCAACCGGTCACATGCCGCTCGCACACTCATTGGATAACTATCTTGAGTGCGACGGGATCCAACGGCATGATGCCCCTAATCAATCGCGAGCTTTCAATGCTCGCCTTCAACGAGCGCGTGCTCGCGCAGTGTGAGTTGCCGTGGGTGCCAGCGCTCGAACGTCTGCGGTATTTGACGATCGTCAGCGCCAATCTAGATGAGTTCTACGAAGTGCGCATGGCCGAACAGAAGGAACGCCTGACCGCATTGACCGCGCAGCGGTCGCCGGAATCAGCCACGCTGCGCACGCTGCTGCAAGAGGTGTCCACGCGCGCCAACATTCTCGTCGAGCGCAAGTACGAATTGCTCAACAGCAAAATCTTGCCAAGCCTACGTGAGGTAGGCATTGATCTCGTGAGCGGCTCCGAGCTCACACTCTCGCAGCGGCGCTGGGTGCAGGCCACGTTTACGCGCGAGATCGCACCGGTTTTGACGCCCATTGGGCTCGATCCATCGCACCCGTTCCCGGCAGTGGCAAACAAAGGCTTGCATTTCATCGTTGAACTGCGCTCGAAGCGCGGCACGAGCAAGAACAGCATCGCTATCGTTAAAGTGCCGCGCAGTCTGCCGCGTCTCTTTGAAATCAAGGACAAAACTGCGAGCACGCGTCGCTCCTTTATTCTGCTCACGACGCTGATCGAAACCGAATTGGGCCGCCTGTTTCCTGGCCGCGAGGTGGTGAGCGATTCGCAGTTTCGTGTGACCCGCGACAGCGACTTGTGGGTGGATGAACAGGAGATGACGAATCTGCGCCACGCGCTCGCGGGCGAGCTGCGGCGACGTCCGTTTGGTGCGGCGGTGCGCCTTGAGATTAACGCCGACTGTAGCGAATCAATCACGACGTTGCTACTGGAACACTTTGATCTTGAGCCGTACGAGGTGTATCGCGTAAATGGCCCGGTCAATCTCGCGCGGCTGCAAGCGCTAACCGAAGCCGTCGATCACCCCGAGCTTCGCTTCAAACCGTTTACGCCTGGGCCGTCGCTGCCTGAAGTACCCAACGAACGCGTGTTTGTCGAGTTGAAACGGCGCGATGTATTGCTGCATCACCCGTATCAATCGTTCGCCCCGGTGGTGCAGTTTTTGCGTTGCGCGGTCGAAGATCCTTCGGTGATCGCGATCAAGCAAACCATCTATCGCACGGGGTCGAAATCGGAGTTGATGGATCTGCTCATCGAAGCCGTGCGCCGGGGCAAAGAAGTGACGGTCGTGCTCGAACTCAAAGCGCGTTTTGATGAAGAAACCAACATCAACTGGGCCGACAAACTAGAGCAGGCGGGCGCACATGTTGTCTACGGACTGGTGGGCCTCAAAACACACGCGAAGATGCTTCTCGTGCTGCGCAAAGAAGGCAATGCGATTCGTACCTACACGCACATAGGTACAGGCAACTACAACCCGTCCACCGCGCGCTTCTACACCGACTTTGGCCTGCTGACTGCGAACGCGGAAATTGGCAAAGACGTTGCCGCAATCTTTCACCACCTCACGAGTTTGTCGCAACCACCGCGACTCAAACACTTGTGGTGGGCGCCGCACACGATGAAGCACAACTTACTGGCCGCGATTCGAACCGAAGCGCGCAATGCCATCGCTGGAAAGCCCGCCGTCATCATGGCGAAAATGAACGCGCTTACCGATGAGGACGTCATGGCCGCTCTGTGCGAGGCGTCGAACGCTGGCGTGCGCGTTCAGTTGATCGTGCGCGGCGCGTGTTGCTTGCGTCCCGACGTGGACGGCAGCACAAAGAACATCAAAGTGCGCTCCATCGTAGGACGCTTTCTTGAACACAGCCGGATCTACTATTTTGAAAACGGCGGCAAACCCAACGTCTACATTTCCAGCGCGGATTGGATGAGCCGCAATCTGGATCGCCGCGTGGAGGTAGCCACGCCGATTCTCGACGGCGGCCTCCGTGCACGCGTGATCGATGAAGGGCTCAATGTTGCGCTGCGTGACAACACGCAAGCATGGGTGTTGCAGAAAAACGGCGCGTATCGTCTGCTGCGGCCCACCACGAGTCAGCAGCCCAGCGTCGCCCAAAATGATTTGGCCACCAAGTTAGGGCAGCCGTCCGACACGACAGCACCATGAGCGAAATCATTTTCTGGCGTCATGCCGAAGCGCTGGAGGCCAACGAGGGTCATAGCGACCTTGATCGAAAACTCACGGTCAAGGGTCAGCGGCAAGCCGAGCGAGTGGCATTCTGGCTGGATAGAAACCTGCCGCAGCACTGCAAAGTATTTTCCAGCGAGGCGCGACGCGCGCAACAAACAGCGCGTTGCCTGCCGCGCAAGTTCAAGACGTTAAGCGAACTCAACCCGGATGCAACGGCCGAGCAAGTGCTCGCTGCGGTCGGCTGGGGCGCGCACACTGAGCCGGTTGTGATCGTCGGCCATCAACCTTGGATCGGCGAGTGCATTCATTGGTTGCTCAATGGCGCGGCCGCGCCGTTAAGCGTGCGCTAGGGCGCGGCGTGGTGGATGCAGTCGAAGGGCGACGGCGATGAAGCACACGTCATCATCCGCGCCGTCGCGACGCCGGAATTGCTTTAACTACGAGACGGCGTTGGGCGCGCTCACTGCAGTGTCGCCAAGCGGCGGGTTCGAATGATCGGCGCGACAGCGGTGACCACCCGCAAGCGCGCTGCACGGCGACTACTTCTTTTGTTTCGGACGCCCAATTTTTACCGGAGGCACAGCACCGATGGCGGCCGCCCGCGCTGCCACCGACAGCGTTGCGAACTGCTGCAACGCGGCACGAACTACTTCGCTTTTTTTCGTACTGATGCGACCGGCCGCTGCAGCTTCTTTTTTGAAACCTTTAAGTAGGTCGTGATCCTCTGTCGTCATTGTGAAACTGTCGCGCACAACCTTCGGTGCCTTCGCTTCGATGGCCTTGGTGGTCGCAACGGCAGCTGTTGAAGGCTTCGGCGTGACCTTAGCAGCGGGTTTTACTGCGATTTTCTTGACTGGGACGGCTGGCTTTTTTGCTGCTACAGCGCGTGCGGACTTAACCGGAGTTTTGATTGCCATGATTCATGCTTTCTAAAATTTTTAACAATAATATTGTATTACTGTTTATCATTTCCGCACAAGCCGATTAGAAACTCATCGAACTGCCGGAACTCCGCAACCTTGCGTAGTCGCATACCGACCCCGGAAGCGGCCTCGCGGCAACTCAACCGTCCGTCCACTCAATAGCGATCGACTACAGGAAAGTACATGAAAGACATTTGCGAAAGCATTCGCGTTTTCAACCAACTCCGCGACCCCGAACGACTCGCGATGAAGTACGAAAAAATGCGCACCAACGAGTACGTCTTCCTGCGCGGCAGCTGCCACCTCTTCTACGAGTTGCTGGAAAAAAATACGTTACCTCCCAATGCCCCGGCTGGGTGGATTTGTGGCGACCTCCATCTCGAGAATTTCGGAAGTTACAAAGGAAGTAACCGATTGACCTACTTCGATGTCAACGATTTCGATGAGTCAATCCTCGCGCCAGTTACGTGGGACTTGGTGCGATTCCTCACGAGCATTTTCGCGGCGAAAGACACACTAGACGTTGGTCGCGGCAAAGTGCTTGCGCTGTGCGAGACGTTTCTGTCGTCATACGCTCAGGCGATTGATGCGGGCAAAGCGTATTGGGTGGAACGAGAAACCGCGCACGGCTTGATTCAAAAGCTTCTCACGGAATTGCGTGATCGACATCGTGATGATCATCTAGACAAATTTACCGAGTTGACCAAGAAGCGCCGAACTCTAAGATGTGATGGTGAGCGTGCGCTGCCGGTGCAGGCAACCGAGCGAAAGGCGGTCGAAAAGTTGGTACAAACTTACGCGAGCTCACAGAAAGACAGCGGCTTCTTTGAAGTGCTTGACGTGGCTCGACGAATCGCTGGTGTTGGCAGTCTCGGCGCGGAACGCTACGTCGTGTTGATAAAGGGCAAAGGCTCGGCC
>Ga0209717_1004756_pt1 | contig 11040 bp, 9 predicted proteins | sample AD_UKC048_MetaG_FD_184418 | JGI IMG/M metagenome (GOLD analysis project Ga0209717, IMG submission 184418) | Active sludge microbial communities of municipal wastewater-treating anaerobic digesters from USA - AD_UKC048_MetaG (SPAdes) (version 2) | ecosystem: Engineered > Bioreactor > Anaerobic >... | reverse complement strand
GCGGGTGATCTCGAGCCGGCTCGAGATCACCCGCGGCTGCCCGAGTTTCTGCTCGTTCTGCTTCGAGGGTTGGGAGCGCAAGCCGTTCAGGGAGCGGCCGCTCGCCTCAGTCGTCGCCGAGGCCAAGCGCCTCAAGGCGGCCACCGGCGTCGATACGGTCGAGCTGGCCAGCTATAACTTCAACGCCCACGGCGAGGTCGTCGCCGTCATCGAGTCCCTTCACAAGATTTTCTGGGGCGTCGGCTTCCAGAGCCAGCGCGTCGACATCCTGGCGCGCTCGCCGTCCCTGGTACGTTTCGAGGTCGCGGCCGGTAAGCGATCGTTCACGGTCGGCGTCGAGGGCGTATCGTCGCGCATGCGCGCCTACTACTCCAAGGGGCTCGACGAGGCCGACCTGCGATCGGTGCTCGAGCGCCTGGTCCGCGAGGGCGCCCGCGAGCTCAAGCTCTTCTATATATTATCAGGCTACGAGGCCGACGACGACCTGGCCGAGCTATCGGCCTTCGTCGGGTGGCTACGTGGTGTCGTCGCGGCCCAGGCCGCCCCGCCGCGGGTCATGTTCTCCGCTGGCGAGCTCGTGCGCATGCCGTTCACGCCGCTCCGGTACGAAGCGCTGATCCTCGATGAGGCCGTCTACGCCGCCATCCGCTCCCGCTTCGAGGCCATCGTCGAATCGGGCGGCTTCGAGGCGCGCGCCCCGGAGCGTTTCGACGAGTACTGCCTGTCCCAGCTCCTCGCGTCGGCGCCGGACGGCTCCTTCGCCCTACTCCTGGCGATGGCCGAGCGCGGCTACGTCTATGACCGTACCCTATCGGCCGGCGCCTGGGAATTCGCCAGGGAACGCCTCCTCGGCTCGGCTGAGCGCCTGGCGACCCTGGTCGCCGAGAAGCCCCGCCACTACCGGTTCCCGTACTCGCTCGTGCGTCCCCTCGTCTCCGGCGACCGAATCTACGAGCGCTTCCTGGACGCCAGGAGTAACCTGGAGCGGCCGAGCTGCCTTGGCGGCGACTGCGCGGCCTGCGGCGCCTGCCAGGGCGACGAGAGGGCCTTCCTGGCCGCTCATAGGCTCGGCTCGGCTACCGAGGCCGACCTCCGGGCCGTCGAGGCCGTCGTCGCGGCCAAGCGCCGGCCGTATGAGACCTGGGTCCGCTCGACCCTGCCCAGGGAGGCGGCGACGGCCGATCCGGCGTATCCGGCGACCTTGTTCCGTAGGGACCTGTACGCCGCGCTGCCGGCCCTCGTCGATACGGTATGGACCGCCGAGGACGCCTTGCTCAAGAACAAGACGGGGCTCGAGCGCCTGCCTGGCGCCTGGGGCGATACCTGGTACCGCGTCCTGTCGTCGGCCCCGATCGATCCGGACGCGCTCGAGACGGCAGGCTACGCCGTCGGATCCGCGGCGCCGGCCCCCGAGCGCCTGTACCTGCGTGTGAGCCTGGCCGGCGCCAGCCACGCCGAGGCCGCGAGGCTTGTCGCGGGCTTCCTGGACGCGTCGGCTATCCCGCATACGCTCAGGAAGACCGCGGCCGCTACGGTCTTCGCGGTGTCCGACAAGGGTAGGAAGAAGCGCAACATACTCGAGGCTTCCATTCCGGCTTCTCTCCAGGCTTCCGTTCAGGGCCGGGCCATCATCGACCTGGCCTGCGGCTCGAAGTACGACGTAGCCAACTTGATGAAGGCTGCGGCCAAGCGAGGGCTCTACCCCGAGTTGCGGGTAGGGCTTGAACCGCTACCCTAGGCAGCCGATAGGCCCGAATCGTGAGCGGCCAGAAGCCCGGAAGCGATGCTCGTGAACACGGCGCCTTCCCGGACGCGTCCCGGGAACAGCGACTCGAGCATGGCGGCGAAGGCCGGCACGCGTGACGAGCCGCCGACGCGGATGACCGTCGACACGTCGGCTGGCCGCCTCCCCGAGCGCTCGAGCGCCTCGAGCACCAGGGCGCGCGCCTCGTCGACCCTGCGGCCTATGACGCCCTCGAACTCGGCCCGCGTCAGACGCTCGACGAATGAGACGTGCGGCGGCAGGGCGAAGGCTATCTCCGATTCCTGGCCGACCGATAGCGCGATCTTGGCCGCGTCGATGGCGTCGAACAGCTCGAAGGTCAGGTTGCGGTCGAGGAACTCGGCCAGGCCGCGCAGACGCGGCTTGTCGATAGGCCGCGCGTCGTAGATCAGCTCCTTGATCAGGCGCCTCGTGGCGGCCAGGTCGGACAGGGGTAGGGCGTAGAACGAGGCCACCTGGTCGGTGATCCAGCGCGGCATGTCCAGGTAGCTGCCCTTCATCGTACGTATCTTGCCCTCGGAGCCGAAATGCCTCGTGATCCTGGCCCGCGACACATCCTCGTTCAAGAGGTAGCCGCCGAGGTCCCGGCCGGCGCTCGACAGTATTCGGACGCCGCCGGCTCCCGGCTCGGCCACCGCCACGTCGAGCGTGCCGCCGCCGAAGTCGAATACGAGGACGGTTCCGTACAGCTCCCCGGCCATGCCCGCGGCCGCGGCCACCGGCTCCGGCACGAAGTGTACCTCCTCGAAGCCGGCGTAGGCGCAGGCCGCGCGGTAGCGGGCGACGACGGCCTCCTCGACATCGCCCGCCGCAGCGTCGTCCGATACGGGTGTTGCCTTTCTGGACAGCACGACGGGCCTTCCGACCACGGCCGACGCGCATGCTACGCCGGAGGCCGCGTCGGCCCTGCGCTTGACCTCGCGCAGGAACAGCCCGGCCAGGGACTCGGCCGGCCAGAACGAGCCGAAGATGGTCGTGCCCTTGAAGCTCGTGTCCTTGAGCGCCAGCTTGAGCGCCTGGAAGAAGCGGTACCTATTGTACAGGTTCGCCTTGCCCCCGAAGCGGCTCCGCGCCTCGGTGTAGTCGGCTATCGCCTCGTCGCCTATCGTCGCCCGCCTGTCCCGCTCGAAGTACATCAGCGACGGGACGACCTCACCCGAGCCGAGGTCCAGGAGCCGCGAGCCCGTACCGTCCCGAACCGTGACCACCGTATTGGACGTGCCGAAATCTATGCCATACATCGAAGGCTCCCCTGGCTGGCTCGCGATTGAAAGCGGATATTGAAGCGGATATACAAGCATGGCCGGGCGCCGGCGGTCAACAAGCGGCTGTCCGCGTCTTGCCGCACGATGGCCGTAGCGGTACAATGGCCTCGTGTTCGAAGATGGCTCGATGGACGGGGTTGTGTACGACGGCGTCCATTTTATCGATATTCCGTTGGAAGGCAAGGAATTCTCCCGCTGCGAGTTCCGTTCCTGCGATTTTTCGCAGGCTATACTCTCCGGCTCCGAGTTCTCCGACTGCGCGTTCACCGAGTGCAACTTCTCCAATACCGTATTCGCCGGTTGCCGCTTCCTTGACCCGACCTTTACCGGCTGTAAGCTCGCCGGCCTGTCGTTCTATAAGCTCGACCAGCTGGTCTTCGGCTTCGTCGCCCGCGAGTGCATAATTATAAACTGCAATTTCTCCGACATAAAATCGAAGAAGAGCGTCATGTCAAAGTGCGTCGTCAAGGACAGCGACTTCGCCGACGCCGACTTCCAGGCCGCCGATTTTACCCATACCGAGTTCTCCGGCTGCGTGTTCCATAACGTCGACCTACGCAAGGCCGATTTCTACGGGGCCAGCGGCTACGAGATACATCCCCAGACGAACGACGTGAGGCGCGCCGTCTTCAGCATTCCGCACGCGATAGGGCTCCTGTGCGGGCTCGATATCAAGATCAAGGACTGAACACTTTGGATTACCCCCGTTACCTGAACGATCTCGATCCCGTGTACGCGGCCGTCGTCGCGACGCTCCTCGAGCACGCCGACGTGCGCGGCATGGACGGCTTCCGGCACCATGACCGTACCGCGCTTACCCACTCGATTGGCGTATCGACGAGGGCCTGGGCCCTGGGCCAGGCGCTTGGGGCTCGACGCGGAGTCGGTCGCGCGCGGCGCCCTCCTGCACGACTTCTTCCTGTACGACTGGCGCGACGGTACGAATCCCCGGCACCCAACCGGCCACGCGCGCGTGGCGTTGGCCAACGCCAGGGCCCGCTTCGAGCTCAACCCGGTCGAGGAGGACATCATCGTCTCGCACATGTGGCCCATAGGCAAGCCATTCTACTCGTACAGCGAGTCGGCCCTCGTCAGCCTCGTCGACAAGTACGTGTCGACGATGGAGGTCGCCCTGTTGTTCGTCCGAACCCTGCGATCCTTCGGCTACGCCGTAGCGCAGCGCCTCAAGGCACGCTTGATAGCCTCAAGAGCGTAGAGGCTCGCCGCGGCGCGTACGCCGAGCCTCGGAACCGGGCATCCTCAGACGCTCGCCTCGTCACCCGTTCCGGCTCGGCCGGCCGGAGCTGTACGCTTCTCGTAGCGCCCGAGCGTCCAGACGCCGACGGCGGCCAGGCCCGTGGACGCCGCCACGACGATCCATACCGCCGATAGCCCGGAGCGGTCCGCGATACGGCCCGCTATCGGCGTGGACAGCGAGAAGCCCAGGCCGGATATCAGCGGTAGCACCGCGTTGAAGCGGCCGCGATGCGACATCGGAGTATGGTTCGACACATAGACGCTCTCGTTCGTCGCCTGCACGATCTCGCCGACCGTCCATAGTACGGTCGACGCGAAGAACAGCCACGGCGAGCGGGCTAAGGCGAGCATGCCGAAGCCCACGGCGTACAGGGCGCCGGCTAGCGCCACGTTGAAGACCGGGCGTACTCGCCGCGTCAGGGCGACGAGCGGCGTCGTCAGCGCGACCACGCAGACGGCGTTCAACGTCATCATGAAGCCGTACAGCCTGGCGCCCGAGTCGCCGAACAGGCTCGTCGCCTGGAGCGGCATCGCGAAGCGGTGCTGCGCGTACGAAAAGCCGTAGAAGGTCGTCAGCGCGGCGAAGACGAGGAGGGTAGGCCTCGAGCGTAGCGCCGACCAGAGGCTACCCTCGTGGGCTTTCTCGCACGAGTCAGTATCCAGGCTCGCCTGCTCTTCCTCGGCACTCGGCCTCGACTCCGGCAGGAACAGGCCGACGAGCACGAGGGACGCCCCGACGGCCATCGCGTTGCCCCAGAACATCCATGACGGCGCCGACGCGAATAGAAATCCGGCGATGATCTGGCCTATCGCGAAGCCCAGGTTATGGCCGAGGTAGATCAGGCTGAACGCGCCTTGCCGGTTCTCGGGCGTCGTCACGTCCATGGTCATCGCCGTGCGCGCCGGGTCGGTGACGCCGTCGAAGAATACCGACGCGATGATGAAGCCGGCGATCAGGTACGGGTCGTCGAGGAAGCCGCAGGGAATGAATAGGGCCCCGCAGAGCAGCTGCGACGCCATCTGCACGCGCTTCCGGCCAAAGCGGTCGGCCAGCCTGCCGCCGAGTAGCGTGCCCGGTACGTAGGCGACGGTCGTCAGGAATACGATGTCGCCAGTCTCCTTCTCCGACAGCCCAAAGCGCCGCGTCAGTATGAGCGCCATGAACGGGAACACGAAGATGCCGGCGCCGTTGACGACCGTCGCGATAAATAACGTATAGACGCTCCGCGGCAGCCCCAGGTAGGGTGCCATGGATCGCTTGAGGACGCGTATCGGGGATAATCGCGTATGGTCGCTCATATGATCGACTATACCCGCCCGGGCGCGGCGGGAATAGGGATAGTTCCGCTATACTCGACCTGCTATACTCCGATCGCGAGGAGTCGACATGAAGTATATAGCCGCGCTTATCGTCGTCGAAGACATCGCCCGCTCACGGCGTTTCTACGAGGGGCTCCTGGGCCAGGTCGTAGAATCCGATTACGGCGAGGACGTCGCGTTCAAGGGCGGCTTCTCCATACACCTGAAGGAACACTTCTCGGCGCTACTCGACGGGCGCGCCATCGGCTCCCGGGCCAACGACGCGGAGCTGTTCTTCGAGCATGACGACGTTGCCGGCCTGGCCCGTCGCCTCGCCGCGGCCGGCATCGAGTTCATCCACGGCCCGCGCGAACAGCCCTGGCGTCAGTTCTGCGCGCGTTTCTACGACCCCGACGGCCACATCGTCGAAGTGGGCGAGCGCCTGCAACACCTCGCCTGGCGCCTGTCCGAGGAAGGCCTCGGCCTCGACGAGATCTGCCGCGTCACCTACCTGTCCCGACCCGCCGTACTGCGGGCCCTCGCCGAGTATGCAACGGGGCTCTTCGGCGTCGTCATCGAGTCGGAGCGGCTTCTTCAGGTGGCCATTCGCCACGACTTCGACGCCGACATCTTCAGGGAGTTCACCCCAGCGGTCGCGACCTATATGTATCCGGCCCCGACCTGCGATAGAGCCGATACCCGCGCCTTCGTCGACTCGTCGATCGAAGGGCTCCAGACCGGGGAACAGCTACAGCTCGTCATCGTCGATAAGGAACGCGGCGAGTTTATCGGCTGCTCTGGCCTCCACGGGCTGGGGCGGTCCGATCCGGAGCTCGGGATATGGACCAAGCTATCGGCTCATGGGCAGGGCTACGGGCGTGAGGCAGTGACGGCCATCGTCGCTTGGGCCCGCTCGAACGCGTCGTTCGAGCGCCTCGTCTACCCTGTGGACAAGCGCAACGTAGCCAGCCGGCGGATCCCCGAGTCCCTCGACGGAGTCATAGCGCGCGAGTTCAGGCAGCTCAACCAAGCTGGCTTCGAACTCGACGAGGTGGAATACTGGATAACGCGCTAGCCGATCCGCCGATAGAACGCTTTAGCTGGAATTTCCCTTCTCTCCGCTTCCTGGTTACTATATCCTCATCCAAAATGATACGCTAGGAAACGGAGCATAACGTGGAACGTAACTGGAAGAGGGACTTTTCGGTTTTCATGGGCAGCCAGACGCTGTCGCTGTTCGGCTCGATGCTCGTGCAGTACGCGATCACCTGGCACATCACGATGACCACGCAGTCCGGTTCGATGATGACGATATCCATCATCTGCGCCGTGCTGCCTCAGTTCTTCGTCTCGCCCTTCGGCGGCGTCCTGGCCGACCGTTTCGACCGCAAGAAGCTGATAGCCTTCGCTGACGCGGGAATAGCGCTGACGACCCTGGCCCTCGCAGCGTCGTTCGCGGCTGGGTACGACGCCCTGTGGCTGATGTTCGCGGCGCAGGCCGTCCGCGCGGTCGGCGCCGGGATCCAGACGCCGGCCGTCGGCGCGATGATCCCGCAGATCGTGCCCAAGGAGAGCCTGACCCGCGCCAACGCCGTCTTCGGTAGCGTCCAGTCGGTGATCATGCTTATCGCCCCGATGGCCGCCGGCGCATTGATGTCGCTCGCCCCGATCGAGGCGCTGTTCATGATCGATGTCGTCACGGCGGCGATCGCGATAGCGTTGCTCCTCGGCTTTCTGCGCCTACCGACACGCGCGAAGGCGACGGTGCCAGCGGGTAAGCTTGAGGTCGGCTACTGGATGGACCTGCGCGACGGCTTCGCCTACGTCGGCACCCACACTTTCGTCAAGCGCTTCCTGGTCTTCTGCGCCGTCTTCAATTTCGCCGCGGCTCCGGTCGCCTGCCTGACGCCTCTGCAGGTCACGCGTAGCTTCGGCAACGACGTCTGGCGGTTGACCGCCATAGAGATCGTGTTCTCGGTCGGAATGACCCTCGGCGGCGTCGTGATGGCCGCCTGGGGTGGCTTCGGCAATCGCGTGAAGACCATGGCCTTGTCATCGTTCATCGTTGGCGTCACGACCTTGGCCCTGGGCCTGGTGCCATCGTTCTGGGTCTACCTTGCGATTATGGGGCTGTGCGGCGTCGCCATGCCCATCTTCAACGTACCCGCCTCGGTGCTCCTGCAGGAAACCGTCGAGGAAGCGTACATGGGCCGCGTCTTCGGCGTGCTCGGCATGATATCGAGCGTGATGTTCCCTTTAGGCATGCTGGTCTTCGGCCCCGTGGCCGACGTCGTACCGATAGAATGGCTCCTCGTCGGCACGGGAGCCGCGATCTTCGCCATGGGATTCTTCCTGCTCGCGAGCAAGGCTCTGATCGCCGCCGGCGAAGGACGAGGCGGGCGTGGCGAGACGACCGCGGTGTGAAAAAAGCGGGGATGGCTCCCGCCGATCCCCGCATTGTACGACATACAACCCGGACCATCCGGCCAGGGTTTACTGGTCGAGCGCGAATCCCCGATAGGTCGGAATCGGCGCCTTCGCTTCCGCCTATGTCTCCGCGTTCTCGCTATCCTGGACGCGCTGGGCCGATATGTCGTGTTGGTGACGGCCCGAGCCGTAGACGCTGATAACGGACGGAGCCGAGCTGATCGGATCTATCATCGCGTTACCCTCCCGTACCTATAAGCTTATCCATCCGCCAGACGAAATCAAGGGCACGGGGCCGATTATCTTCATCGTGCGTCAGCTGTTTTATTGATATACTATCACATCTCAAATCGGACGGCCGATCACCGCAGTCGGCCCGCAAGGAGTCTCGTATGATGCTCGCCCTCGAGCGCTTGGCCCGCTATAACGCCGTCGCCAACCAGGCTATGATGGACGCGATGAGCCTATCCGGCCCCGGGATCTTCGACGAGCCCGTCAAAGGGTACTACCATAGTGTGCACGAGATACTCGCCCATCTCTATATGGCCGACCAGCTCGTCCTATCGGAGCTAGCAGCGTCGATAGGCAAGGAACGATGCGGAGACGAGGCCGCCGTCCCGAACGACAGGCCTATCGTCGACCTGCTTCAGTTCCGCGCGGCCCGCTCGGAGCTGGACGCCTGCTTCCTGAAGCTCGTTTCTATATTGAGCGAAAACGACCTTCGCGCCCAGGTTCGCAAGACCGTGCGCTCGGGCGAGACCATCGAGAGGCCTTTGTGGGTCGTGCTGATGCATTGCTTCAACCACCAGACGCACCATCGCGGGCAGGTAGCCCAGATCCTCGATGCCTTCGGAGTCGCCAACGACTACTCCGGGATGTTGCGCCTGGAGCTACCATAACGCATTCATAGCACCGTTCGGTTTCAGTAGTAGGCCCTCCGGTGTTGGGAGCTGCGTTCTCGCTGGGCTCCGCAACGCGCTATCGATGCCGAGATCGCTACGCGCTATGACCGGGAGGGCGACGGCCGCTTCGATCGGTGAGAATCCGAGGGGATACGTCGGACGCGTTCGCAAGAATCGAAGGCTATCACTGCTTTATCCAGATCGATATCGATGGCGTCGTCTAATCCTATGGTGGGGGTTTCGGTAATCCCGACTGCGCTATTAGCTTATGGGTCGCCGAACCAGCGCCGGGAGAGGCCTCTTGGTCGAGCCATGTGTCGGTCTCCGGGTTCGAGGTTTTCCTTGCGCTTGTCGATGTTTTTATGGACAAATAGGGCTGGTGAGGCTAGACTGCTTTATATAGGTTCGGGGTAGCCTGTTTCGGCGGCATTCCGGATGAAAATTATTGGTACATAATTACAACGTAGGCGACGGCTCTGATGTGCCAATCTCCTCCTCTTGCCCAACTGGGCTATCCATAGTGTCTACGTATGCACATAAAATGCCGCTTTCATTTCAATTAATGAAACCGTTGATGGGCCGAAGAGTAAACCCTTGTAAAGGGTGGAGGATAGGGCCATGACTGTCACGATTAAATGGGTTGGGGATTGTTGGCTATCGGTCGCCTTCTGTCCTGCTGAAAGCGGGTCTGGCATTGTTCACGCTATCCCAGGATTTGGTTTCGATAGCCTGCGCAACGCGTGGATCGTTCCGGGAACCCAGGAAGGGGTGGATAGGCTACTCGCTGGGCTGTGGTCTAGTCGGGCTTTCGGCTATATCGAGCCGCGCGGTGAGTGTCGGGTGGCGGCGCTCGTGCCGGCTCCTAGCCTGCTCGTAGGAAACGCAATGCGACGCGAGTCGGCCAGTTCGTCGAGTTCATCGAGTCGAATAGCGCCGGAAAAAGGGGGCCGCATCGTAGCCCCCGGGCCGATTGCGCGTACCGATGATGAAGCGGCTAGCGTCGGCTTAGTCGATCGGTACCGCGATCGGTTGCGGGCAACTCATTATAGCCCGATGACTGAGCGAGCCTATCTCTACTGGCTCGAGCGTTACTTGAAGGGGCGTCCCCTACCAAAGCCTAGTGATCGTCCCGAGGCGTCAATAAACGCCTTCGTGACGAAGCTAGCGGTACAAGAGAACGTCAGTGCCTCGACTCAGAACCAAGCCCTAGCCGCTATACTGTTCCTGTACCGACAGGTACTCGCTGTCGAGGTGGGAGACTTGGGAGAACTGATACGAGCAAAAAGGCCGATCAGGATGCCGGTTGTCTTAAGCCCTGAAGAGGTGCGATCGGTTCTTACAGTAATGAGCGGCGAGATGCGGCTCATGGCCTCCTTGCTCTACGGAACGGGCATGCGCTTAAACGAATGTCTTTCGCTCAGGGTACAGGATATCGATTTTAATAGGAACACCGTTATCATCCGCGATGGCAAAGGAGGCAAGGATAGAGGCACTATTCTGCCTTCGTCCCTCATCAAACCGCTTCAGGATCATCTTAAGCGCGTCAGAGCTATTCACGAGGCCGACTTGAAAGACGGTTGGGGCAAGGCCCAGTTACCGACGTCACTCGAGAAGAAGTATCCTAACGCGGCTTCCGAATGGATATGGCAGTGGGTATTCCCGCAGAAACGACGATGGCGCGACTCGAAATCTAAGTCGGAAGGGCGATTCCATATGGACGCCTCCATTCTGCAACGAGCTGTACGTGAAGCTATGATAATCGCAGGCATCACGAAACATGCCAGTTGCCATACATTCAGGCATTCTTTCGCCACGCAGCTACTTGAGAACGGCTATGACATCAGGACGGTTCAGGAGCTCCTTGGCCATAGCGACATCCGTACAACGATGGTCTACACGCATGTTCTCAACAAAGGGCCGGGCGGGGTTCGTAGTCCTTTGGATGCGATTTAAGAATAACAGCATAACATTCTCACTATTCGACGTTTTGACTATTAATCTATTGTGCTACAGATAATTGCATTCCATTATAGGTCTTTGTATTAAGTATATATGTAATAGGGCATTGATAAAGCATTATTATTGAAGGGGCTAATAGTTGTTAGCT
>Ga0209717_1004754_pt1 | contig 11041 bp, 14 predicted proteins | sample AD_UKC048_MetaG_FD_184418 | JGI IMG/M metagenome (GOLD analysis project Ga0209717, IMG submission 184418) | Active sludge microbial communities of municipal wastewater-treating anaerobic digesters from USA - AD_UKC048_MetaG (SPAdes) (version 2) | ecosystem: Engineered > Bioreactor > Anaerobic >... | reverse complement strand
ATCGGTTGAAATCCCGATAGAGGAGATGATAATTATGATTTAGAAACTGATTTCAAGTCTGGTCTCGTATTTCATTGTCAGGGGAATAGGTCAGACCTCGATGGAATACCTCGACAAACGATTACCCAAGTGGATTTAGATACTACTGGAAATCGTGTTTAAACACATCTTAACTGAGATTGTTAGGTCAATCCTTCAGTAAGACACCCATGGGGGAGGGGTCTGTCTCCCCCTTAACCTTTCTTAACCTTACACCAGTCCGACACCCAACACAAAGCCCATGACCTCGCAGAATATGATATAAAACAGCAGGGGCGGTTTCCGTGTTATGTATTGGGGGAGCAGATGTTGTCTGCTATCTGGGGAATGCAGTTCTTGCGAGTATGGGCAGGGGGGGGTGATCGATGCGTCAGGGAGTTGAAGGTGGCAAGAGTTGGCAAGGATAAACTGGCAAGATTTGACAAGGTTTTGGCACAGGTAAATACGCAAGGTTACGCAAGGTTTCAATGGTAAGGTTAGGTAAGGTATTGATTAGGTTAGATTTTTTGCCCATAGCCATAACATATAGGGATAATGGCTGTTATGTGTGTTGTGTTGACCAGTCCTCACAAATGCCGACTTATGAAAACCTATCATCCAATCAGGGCATCACCTGTTAACAAATGTTAGTATATAAACCTGATAAAACTTGAAATCCAAAACCACATAAAACCACATAAAACTTTATTTTTCCCAGACACTCCCACAGAGTCTATGTCTATTTTATCCAACCGCTTACACGCATAAATGTCTACAAATGGAAAACTTTACTTTGGCAGGATTTGGGAATGTGGTTGGTGGGCATCGCCATGGGCAGGGATCACAGACCATAACCCTATTCCCACGGCTTACCCTAAAAAGGGTTAATGCGTTACCAGTCAATGTAATACATCGTAAAATGTCGACATTCTGAAAACCACATTGGCACACCTGCGGGAAAGGGTTTTGCAAGGCTATAAAAAGGAGCTGAGAGGGCAAAATCCATATAATGGGCAGGGATGGCTATTATGTGATCTTGACAGGTACTCCCAGATAAAGCCAATCCATTGGCATCCCATTGGCAATCGATAGGTAATGCATTGGGTATGGATAGGCAATCGATAGGCAATCCCGCCTGGGCGGTCTGGAGTTTTTGGAAGTATATAAAAGGGGTGTTGGGCTGACTTTGCAGAAGCATATAAAAAAGGGGTGGAGATCAACAGGCAGACTACATAAAAACCTAACAAAACCTAACAAAACCTTAGTTCAAAAAGTTAACAACTTGCGTTGCATCTGTATGGTCTGTAGGCATTTAAGCACTTCCTGGAATCACCGCCCCAAAACCTTATTACCCCCATGGGGTGGTGGAACACAAAAGATGTCTGCAATTACTGATATTTACTGAAATCAGATCCGCAGGGATTCACCGACAACCCCATGCCAAACATTGCTGTGGCTCGCACCACCCCACAACCATCTGCTTGCATAACCCTGTGGATTGGGATCGCCCAGATAGTGCTGTCAAATGCTGTCAACCAGGCTGACTGCCCTACCACAGAGTAATCAACGAAAGACAGCGAAAATTCCCGTATTGCCATATCCCGCCAAAGCCAATCACGGCATTGCCTTAGCCTGTATCCGATGAATCATATTAGCGAAAGCCACCCGCACCGAACTGGGCAACCTAAAAGGAATCTCGCCTCGTCCAAGTGGCACACCTAAAAGGATTTTTATACTGCCAAATCGGGACTCCCTAAAAAGGGGATCTCGCACTATTCGGAAACCCACCGCACACATACGCACGAACGAGGCATGGCTTCAAACCCTTTGGGGATAAGGATTCTGACCGCCCATCCAGAGGGTCGGGGCTGTGGGTAAGATGTGGGTGTTTTTATATGGGGTATAAAAGTGATATGTACATATCCACATAACGCATGTTATGGGGCATGTTTTTCTCGCTCCTGATGGTGAATATGTGCGGTCTTTTTACTTAATCAGCCCGAGACCTATTCAATGTTATCGGGATCTACCTTGATCTGTAATATGTCGCTGTTAGCCCAACCATCTCTGTATGCCAAAGCCCTCACATAGGTTATGCTTGAATCGCTAACAGCAATATAATCATCATATATTGGGGAATTCTGATGGGGGTCTCTCGGAATATTACCCCTGGGGTCATGTTCATATACGATTGTTGTGGCTGGATCAGAGAACAAATAAACCCGAATCTCGCCTATAATTGGAAAAAGGCGAAAGGTGGGTGTGGAACATTGGGGATACTCAATCTGTGTCGATATCTGGCATGATGATAACAACATCATACATCCCAGGGTAATTGCCAATAAAAACGCATTATTCATGAAATCTCCTCTCGTTTGTGATTATGACCCCTTGGAGTTAGGATTATTCCCATTCGCCTTGTCCAAGCGATAGACCCACTCGCCCAGGGTTATCGTGTCAGGCATCTGCTTGCCAGAGGTCGGGATCAACTGGTTGTGGCTGTCATACCACCCATCCCCCACATACCAATCTGGCGGTGATCCTGGGAAATCATCCAGGTCAACCATTCTGTATTCCTCTGTCGGGTCTTCCTCAAGCATGGTGGCGATCGCAGAGGCAAACCACATCCGTGCTTCTGCCCCAGACTCTGCGGTGATGTCCATCAATTCTTCATGCTCGCCTGTGGCGGCGTGTGTCCTGGTGATGGTGTATGTTGTCATCCAAATAACTCACTTTCCTTTTTGTTCATATCCTTCTTCTGATCGCTCCTGGTGGTGGGGATGAATCTGCTGTATGCCGTTTCAAAGTTTAGGTACGCCCTGACACCGCATATTCCGTTCCTTTGCTTCATGATCTTGACTTGGAGGTGACGGATGGGTTTTTTCTTTTCGTCTTCATACTGCTTGGTGGTCAGCTTTTTCCCCTGATTCCCATCGTCTTCTTCCTCATCCATCTTTTCCAGTATGGAGAACTGAAGACCCATCAGGCAATCGCACCCATACTCAATCGCCCCCGATTCCTTAAATGCGGAATCGGACATGTCATAGCCATAGCTTGACCTGTTCAGGCTCGATATCCCCAAGACTGCTGTTCCGAAATGTGAGCTGATGTCCTTCAACTCAAGAACATTGTAATCCGTGATCTGCTTTTCCGTTGCCCTTACCATGTCGGGCGGTGGTTGTAGCATTTGAAGATAATCCACTATGATAAGGGGTGGCTTATCCATGCCAACCAGGTTGACGATGTTCTGGGTTGTCTCCCTGATTGCCGACACAGTCCTGTAATCCCTGCCATAGACAAAGAAAAGCCTTTCGCTGAAGCGGTCAGCCAATAGCATGAATTGACCAAACCTCTCTTCCATTTCCTTGGTAATCCCCCCTCTGGGAGCGGGCGAGACAATGTCCCTGACTTGACGGAAAGTCATTTCAGTATGCATGGAAATAAGCTTGGTGACCAACTCCCTGGGGCTCTGCTCTGTGGAAAAGTATATCACCATATCACCGCTCAACACAACATTACTGGCTATCTGTAAGGCAAGGCTTGACTTTCCGATGGTGTTCTGTGCCCCCAGGATGGTGAGACCTTCATATAGCCCCCCATCCAGGTGATCCTTGTCATCAAGTTCACCCAACCCTGTGGGGAAGAAGTAATCTGTCTGGTTGTGTTTGGCAAACGCCCGAAAGCATGAGTCAAACCCGAAAGACTTTATCTTTTCTTCCAGTTCTCTTACCTTTTCCTGCTCTGTGGTTTCCTGATTTGCGACTTGGTCGGTGTCAGTCTTGGATGTGGGTGTATTTTTTGCCATGTTTTCCTCCTCCAAAGGGTGGGTATCTGGGGGTGTTTCGAGGGCAGAATCGTAGATACGCTTTAAATGCCCCAAAAACACCTCAGAATCGCATTTTAGCATCTGGTTGGTGTCCTTGTATGGCATGGGGATTTTAGCTATCGTAAAAGCGATATTAAGGGCGGTCAATTCTTCCGACAAGGATTTTATGGCGATCTCAGACCCTGTGGGTGTGTCTGGGTCTTTCCGCTCGTCATTATCGGGGATAATTATCAGGTGGGGGAGCTCAGGCATCCGCTCTTCGAGTGCGTCAATGAAATTCCTAAACCCACCTGTGCTGTTGGTAGCCAAACATCTGAATCCGAGTTGCCAGACAGACATTGCATCGATCGCACCCTCCACAACGAACACAGGCTCTCTGGTCTGATCCAGCTCCACCTCGTTGAACAGGGCGGTCTCCACCTTGTAGAGGTTTTTATACCTCTTATCCAGGGGATCGATGTATCTGGACACATAGTAGTGGGGGGTGCAGGGGATGACAGCCATGCACTTGTGCGGATCTTTGTTGTGGATGTAGCCCAGTTTAAACCAGGCGATGGTTTCCTTGTTCAGCCCCCTGTCCCAGAAATAGGTGCTCTCGCCCACCGCATTGTGCCAAACCTCGTAGTCTTTGGTGAAGTCCTTGCCCTCCACCACTCGCTTCTTCTTCGGTTTGGGAAGGGCGGTAGTGTCGATACCAAGACCCTCTGGTGGTGTGGTCTCTGTCCCTGTCGCAACCTTGCCTTGCGGGGTGTAGGTCTGTGAAGGATCTCCCGCCATGCCAAGCACCCTCATCACCTCAGCCTTCTGCTTGTTGAAATCACCGCCACAGCCAAATTTCCAGTCTGCCAGGTCGAAAATACCCTTGTTAAACCCACAGACGTGACACTTCACCCTGGGGAAGTCTGTTTTCTTGCTTTTGTAGTAATACATGGATGGGTGTTTGTCTCGGTGGTTGGGATTGAGGCACAGGAATGGCTTGCTGGTTTTATGGGGGTCATCGATGCGGATCTGCCAGACCGCCCAGAGGAAGTCTGCCAGTCTCCCCCTGAGGTCTTTGGTCAGTTGATCGTCAGCCATGAACTCTAACCTCCTAGACCCAGATGGGTATACAGATACCGACACCATAGGGTCTTGGGGTTTAAAAACGATTGACCGATGACCCCTTGGGAATCGGGCATATCGTAATTTATCTTTGACTTTACGAAATCGGGTCTATTTTGCAATGGGTTGCGAAATAAAATCATGCTAACCTACCCTAAGAAATCATGCTAACCTACCCTAAATTTCCCCAAAAATCATGCTAACCTACCCTAAATTTATCTTGGGTGAGTAGGCATGAAATTTGGTGGAGCAGGGTTGCATCATTTCTTCTTTGGTTTCTTCTTGGCGGTGGTCTTTTTGGGTTTGGGTTGTGGCAAATCCGCTCTGCTCTGCCCCTTTCTGGGGTGCTGTGTTAGCCACACCTGGATGCTTCCTTTGATGAAGGACTTCCATGTGTTTCCGTTTCCGTTGGCATACTTCCAGGTGATCGCCCCCATTTCAGATAGGTGATTCATGTTCTTCTCGAAGGGGATCACATAATCCTGCTTGGGGGTGGTGCTTCGCTTATCTTCTGTCTTCGGGTGCTTCTTGTATGGGGGCATATTGGCATCTTTCAGAAGCTGTTCGATCTCAAACTTCCCCACGCACTCATATCCCCAGTTCTGATCCATATCCCTGTCAAACAGCCATAGCAGTTTTACTGCGTATCTGTAATCGTTTTCGTTGATTGGGAAGGTTTTCCGTGAGATGTTCCAATCGGCTCGTGCTCTTGACAGCAGAGTTCTGCCAACATCTGATGGGTAAAGCCTGACATAGTTGTTTTTATAGCTTATGTTCTTGGAGATCGGCTCATCCGTCATGCCAAAGAAACGCCCCATGATCCTGCGTCCATTAATCTCTAACCCGAACTCCATTCCCTTGATTTTGATCAGCTCCTGGTTGTATGTGTTAATTGATCCATACGCATAATCCAGCTCCCTTTCGTCATGGTAATCAGCGATGTTGAATTCTATGTACGGCTTCCCCTTTTTTTTGTTTGTCAGGGTAAACAGAAGAAGTTTCCGTCCCTCACTTGTCAATGCTCCCTCCTTCCAGGCGATGATGGTCTTAGCCTTACTGCCGTTTTTGGTTATGATCTCTGTTTCCGTGCATAGACATATCTTTCCGTCAATCTCTTTCTCCGTGTTGGGCGGGGTCAGTATTGCCCTCACAATACCGTCCATTTCCAGAGATCCCTTCACCGTAATGTATGGCTGTAATGCTTTGTTTCTGCGTCTTTTTTCCGTTTTAAACAGAGCACTAAGGATAGCTTTCCCAAACTCGCTGTCCAGGAATTGCTTCTCTTCCTTAGCCAATTTAATAAGGGAGTCATACAAGTGAACTGCTGTGTCGGAGGCTATCTTTCCCTGTTTTTTCAGGTCATCTATCTGGCTTCTAATATCAGCCTGTGCTTGCTCAAACTCGCCCAGCCTAAACTTGATGTGTTGATGCTCTTCCTCTGACACTCCTGCCTCTTTGAATGCGGACAACAGGTCTTCAGTTGATGCCTCGCCCAACTTTTCCAAGTCTTTGGGGTTTTGTGGCTTGATATTCAGCACATCATGTTCCTCACCACGCACAAGCTTCACATCCCACTTTATATCATTAGGATTGTTTTTTTTCTTATCCATAGGGTACACCCTTCCTTTTCATAATCGCCCTGACTTGGTCTTCTGTAAACCGCCAATCGCCATTGACCTTGAATCCCATGATCCACCCATTCTTCATCCAGTTGTAGATGGTGACCCTGGTGACGCACATCATGTCCATCAGCTCCTTGGATGAGTAGGTCTTGGTATCCCCAACGATGGCGGGTCTGGGCGGGGGCATCGATTTCTTGCGTTGGAGGATGTCTTGCAGTTCGCCTGACTTCTTCTCCTTGATAGCCTGTTCCACCGCCTGGAATAGGGTTTTTATATCGCCCATGTTAGTACCTCATGCTATCTGGTCATGTGATATGGTTATGCTCTATGATCATGTATTGTCAACATCAGCACCCTTGAGAAACTCGTCAAAGATGGTGTCGATCAGCTCGTTGAAGTTCAGTCCGTATGCGTCTGCGATCCCCTTCAGCCTCCCATATTTGGATGGCTTCATCAGGATGTGGACATTCCTGGTCTTCCGCTCTGGCTTGGTCTTCTTCTCCAAGATCCTGGCGATGGGGGTGGGGGTGTCTGGGGCATCAGCCTCAGCCTGTTCTCCCTGCGGTTTGAGAAACGCTGTGGAGGGGTGTTTCTCTCTGAACATATCTTTCTTGTCTGGCATCGCTGTGCCTCCTGTTAGTAGGTGATTATGACTCGTCATCATCCCAAGGGAAGATGGGCGTGTTTGAGGTCTTTGCGCTTTTTGTTTTCCATACTTCTCCGATCTCAGCAGATTTCATTGTCATTACGGCATTGAATCCATCCTCCTCAAAATTATAGACTGCCAAACGAAGGTAGTCTATGGTCAGATTGTCGGTTGTTGGATTGGTTGAATAATGTGAGTACTCTGCCAAAATCGCATCAATGTCCAGGGTATAATTTCTCCTATTTGTTTCAACAAAATATCCCTCGTTATGCCCAACACCCGCATAATCCGTCACCCAGTAAGTTGTGTCACAATTCAAAACTTGAAGGTTTGCATTGTTACGCAGAGACCAAGAAACAACAACTGGAGAGGAAAAGTCTACATTTTCAAAATCGAAGGGGTCAAATACTGGGGTTGATGGATTCAGAACTATTTTATTGACTTCTTCAATGCCATCGATATGAAAAACGCAGTGTATTTTGTTTGAGTGAGGAACTGATAGGTCTCCATGGATTAGATCCCAATTTACTCGCAATTGAGGGTGCGATGCTGAGCCATAAACTTCTAATGGTATTTCTATGTCGTTAATCCACAGCTGATAATCATCGTTATAGCTAACAACCCCATTTTGGTAACATTTAATTGCGGGGTTAAGAATCATGGACGACTTGTCCTCTGCTTCCGACACTTCTACTCCAATCGCCCAGATATGTTCTTCAAGCCATTCGTCGGCATCATCCAGACTACCAAAATTGAAACTCGTGTTTGGTTTGGTGATTATATTACAAGCACAAACAATCAACATAGTGAATCCCAATGACGATATGACAATGATTTTGATAAGGTTATTCATGCGTTCTCCTTGGTTAGTTCTTTCAGCAGGTTACCATAGTCCTTGCTTGCGTTGCTCTTGGGGGCATATTCAAAGATGCTCTTCTGTAGGTACTGGGCTTCCTTGATGGCGATGCACTCCCTGATATATGTTTTGAACAGCCTGGTCTCCATCATCTCCGCTATCTTCTTGGACTCTTCTGCGACATCCCTGCTCAATATCGCCCTGGGGTTAAACCTGACAAGCAGGATGCCCAGGATCTCCAGACTGGGGTTGGCATATTTCCGCACCATCTGGATGGTATCGAACAGCTCCGCTTGCCCATGTAGGCTGTAGATGTCCGCTTGGATGGGAATAATGAGTTGATCCGATGCGGTCATGGCATTAACCGCCAACAGCCCCAGGGCGGGTGGTGTGTCGATTATAATGTGGTCATACTGGTCAAGGATGGGTTGCAGACCTTTCTTGAGCCTGTTGTGCATGCCCTCGCCAGTCAGCTTCACATCAGCCAGGCTGAGGGATTTATCGCCATCGTACATGGAGGAGGGTATGACATCGCCCTGTTTGGTGCGTTGGGTGATGCCCTGGGCAGGTGTGCCACCCACCAACAGGTCATAGGCATTCAGCCTGGTAGTGTCAGCCCCCAGGGAGTAGGACAGGTTGCCCTGTGCATCGAGATCCACAAACAGCACCTTCCTGCCCCTGCGTTTCAATCCCGCACCGATGGCATGGGCGGTGGTGGTCTTCCCGACCCCACCCTTCTGGTTGATTATGGCGATGGTTTTTTTCATGGCTAAAGTGGCTCTCCTGTTACCAGGGTGTCGACTAAAGGTATGTTAAGTGTGTCGGGGTAGTTAGTTTCACCAAAGAAAACATCCTCACGAGAAGAATACCTTATCGTGGCAATACCGCTGTTCCTGTAGCCTTCTTTAACCGCCTGTGCTTTGATTATTATGGGGAAGTCGAGCCCTTCCATGTTAATTTTATCTCCCCTCCTGAACAGATTGCTACCTGAGTGCGGATCGCTTGGTGGATCTCCTCCCTCTCTGTATGTGAAATAAATTTCTGCCCCATATGTCTGAGATCCCAGAGACACAGTCCCATCACCATAAGCGGAGGCTTGGGGCTTCTTGCACTTGGGCTGAATCAAACATGAAGACATGGTCAGCACCAAGACAGCCAACACCAAAAACACCAATGCTTTTTTCATATGTTCACCTCTCGTGTTATGAAAATTATATATGCTCATCTGTCAAGAAAATCTGCGTTTGCTATTGCCGATTATTTAACGCAGACAACAAAGCAATGGCTCTTGCTCATCGCCTATTACCATTAGCGGGATCAAGTCCAAACTTGTTTTCTCCCTTGTCTCCCCGCCTGAGCAAGAGAATCAAGTTGTAGATCGGCACTAAAAGATACCAACCGCTTTTGCCAACATCGTGCATCCTTCTGGTGCTATGGATAGGCATTATGCAAACATAGAAGAACGCCACCATTGCCATAGCACTGGTCAGGGCTCCGAATTGCAATAACGCACCAACGAGAAATCCTATCGCAATACCGCCCAACCATGTTAGGGTAAACACCCAGTAGTCACGCCTCCCAAGCCTTCCCTTTGAAGAGAAAGACCATATCGATTCATTGGTGGATGGGTTATTAGCCATTATTCCTCCGTATGTTTTTGATTAACGCAGATCACCGAACAGGGCATCTTCCACCTTGCTCTCGGAGTTGTTGTTCATCCTGTCCAGGTTGTGCAGATAGCCCATGGTGGTCTGGATGTTGGCATGCCTCAGCACCTGTTGGGCTTCCTGGATAGTTCCCCCATTCATCAGAATGGCGGTGGCGGTGGTGTGCCTGAGTGAGTGGGCGGTCAGCCTGGTGGAATTGTACCCTGCCTTCCGCATGGCGGTCTTGACCATCCTGCTGACAGAGATGGTGGTCAGCCTCCCACCCTTGCTCTGGTTGGCATCGGATGTGAACAGGGGCTCTTCACCCAAAGGGTCAACCCTGCTGTCCAGATAGCCCAGGACTGCCTTGTGCGTCAGGGCGGGGATCTTCACATACTCCTCCCTGTCCAGTTTACCCTTGCCCTGCACGAACAGCACCACATCGTTGCCAAGTGTGCGGATATCCTCGACATTGGCTCGCACCACTTCGATGCACCTGAGACCTGCGGTTACCATCAGCATGAACACCGCCCTGTCCCTGGGGTTGTCTATGGCATTGTAGATGTCGCACACCTGCTCTGGGGTCAGGTGATCCTTCTTGAAATTCTTGCTCACCTTCACATTGTCGATGCCCCTGCTGATGTCTGGATACAGCCCCTCGATCTCCATCCAACGGAAAAACACCCTGACCGCTGTCAGGTATAGGTTGACGGAATTGGGCTTCATCCTGCCCATCATATGGAGCTTGTACGCCTGGATATCGACCCTGTGGGGTGTGGTGTTCCCGCCCAGGTATTCCATAAACATCTTCAACGCCCTTGCGTAAACGCTGATGGTCTTGGGCATCTCATCCAGTTGGGAAAGGAATCTGGCGCAATACTCTGGGGTTATCCCCTGCCTTGCCTCGTCAAGCTGAATGACTCTTGCTGTCTCCATGGTCTCCTCCTTTGGGTCAGCATCTGGTTACAATATAAATCAACCCCAGAATCCTGTCAAGCTATTTGTATAAATTTATGTGTTAACCCCATATGTTAGGTGATATGGCTATATACAATCACCGTGTCAGGTGTTATGGTTTGTTAAGGTTTGATAAGGTAGTGCCCAGATGTTTGGGTTGATCCGACCCAATCTTTTTTTTCGATTTCCCCTCCGAGGGAGTAATTAGTAAAGACCTTTGCACATAATCCTCAGGGTCTGGTTAAAAAGTAAGAGCATTTAGGATCAAAAAGTAGTTTTTGAAATCTGCAAATAATTCTTGACAAAATAGATAGGCTCATATTTTGTCACTCTATCACAACGATGGAGTCCACCATGAGAACAGACAAA
>Ga0209717_1004741_pt1 | contig 11070 bp, 10 predicted proteins | sample AD_UKC048_MetaG_FD_184418 | JGI IMG/M metagenome (GOLD analysis project Ga0209717, IMG submission 184418) | Active sludge microbial communities of municipal wastewater-treating anaerobic digesters from USA - AD_UKC048_MetaG (SPAdes) (version 2) | ecosystem: Engineered > Bioreactor > Anaerobic >... | reverse complement strand
AATGCTTTATGGTTATGCACCGGAAGATGCGCAAGCGCGCTGGTTACCGCAGTTGCGTGCTTCGGCAGACCCAGAGCGTATTGACCGTTTTTTGCAAAAATCTAGAGTCGCGGTGCAGCAGGGCTATGTGCAATCCACCAGTGATTTTGTAGAGGGTGTAACGGATTTGTGTGTTCCCGTCCTAGGTTTGCAGGGCGCTACGGCGGTTATTATCGTGCCGTTTATTGCGATTAAGGGCCAAACCACCACCCATGAGCAGGTGATCGAAAAGCTCAGAGTGGCCACCCGCAAAATTGCGGATGCACTGAGTAATGAAGGGCGCTAAGGCGCCCTTTTTTATTGCCTCTTTATTAGTGTGGAACCTACATCAGGTTTACGAAAATAAACAAAAAGACATATATTAACTTTGACTACAATCAAGTAAAATTATTTCATTAGCAAAGCCGTTTTCAATTATAAAAAGAGGTGGGTAGTGCCAAAGAAATTTACAGCGCCAAGCTCCTTTCCGGAATCCTTTTCAAAGGCTTTAAGTTATTTGGGGAAAACCTCGCTCCGTTTGCCATCGCTTGGCTTTGGTGCCGCGCCCGTGGGCAATTTGTACACGGCAATAAGCGATGAAGCTGCCGCTGAGACCATCAACTCAGCGCTGGCGCAAGGCATTCACTATTTTGATACGGCTCCCCATTATGGCTTTGGCTTGAGTGAATCTCGTTTAGGGCAGGCGCTTGCGGGTAAGCGTAAAGATCTCATTATTTCTACCAAGGTTGGGCGCTTGTTAGTGCCCACCCGTTCTACCGAATCAGTTCGCCATGGTTTTGCGAATGCTCCAGCTTTAGAGCCAGTTTTTGATTATTCCTACGATGCTGTTATGCGTTCATTTGAATCAAGCTTGCAACGCTTACAAACAGATTACATTGATATTTTATTGGCGCACGATCTCGGGCCACTGACGCACGGCGATCAACATTCAGCGCGGTTTGGTGAATTTATGGATGGTGGCTATCGCGCTATGAATGAGCTGCGCGCAGCGGGTGTAGTGAAAGCGATTGGGCTTGGCACCAATGAGTGGCAAGTTTGCGAAGAGGCTTTAGCGCACGGTGATTTTGATGGCTTTTTATTAGCGGGCCGTTACACCTTGCTGGAACAAAATGCTTGCGAAACTTTTTTGCCGCTTTGCGCCAAGCGCGGCGTATCGGTGATTTTAGGTGGCCCGTTTAACTCCGGCATTTTGGCTTCTGGTGTGAGTGGTGTAGGGCCGTTATATTACAACTATGAAGCTGCGCCGCAACACATTATTCAGCAGGTTGCGCGTTTAGAAAAAATTTGCGCGCAATTTGAAATTCCCTTGGCTGCGGCTGCTTTGCAATTTCCTGGGGCGCACCCGCAAATTTGTTCGGTAATTGCAGGCTTGGCTTCGTCCGCGCAAGTAGAGCAAGCCTTAAAGTGGATGCAACAGATTATTCCCGCAGAGTTTTGGCTGTGCTTACGCGAGCAAGGGTTATTGCATCCCTATGCACCTATTCCTAATTAGTAGATTTGTTTTCTCGTTGAGTTAGTAAATGACCAATACAAAAAAAATTGCTCAGGCAATCCTGCTGCATCCCAAGGATAATATTTTGGTTTGTGTTGCACATATTTGCGCGGGCGATGAAATTCTTATCGATGATCATGTGGTAAGTGTGCAAAAAAACATTGAAGTAGGGCATAAGCTTGCGCGTCACGCATTGGCCGTTGGCGATAAAGTTTATCGCTACGGCGCACCTATTGGTTCTATGACCCAAGCTGCCGGTATGGGTGAGCATGTGCATATGCACAATATGCAAAGTGATTACATTCCCAGTCATACCCGTACACGTCAAAACAAAGATCGGAGTGAAACCTAATCATGGCCAACACTATTCAATTTAAAGGCTATGGTCGACAAGATGGCCGCAAGGGAATTCGCAACGTGATTGTGGTTGCCTATTTGGTGGAATGTGCGCACCACGTTACCCGCCGAATTGTTAACGTGGTGGATGATATTGATGTTCAGCTGATTGGTTTCCCCGGTTGCTATCCCAATCAATACGCTTACGAAATGATGCGCGCAGTTTCAACGCATCCCAATGTAGGCGGCGCTTTATTAATTTCGCTAGGCTGCGAAAGTATGAACCGCGATAAATTGTTAACAGAAATTCGCGCCAGCGGTCGCCCCGCAGAATTACTAGTCATTCAAGAAGCGGGTGGAACCAAATCCACCATCGCTGCTGGCGTTGCTGCTATCGCACGCATTAAAGCAGAGGCTGACAAAGCGCCACGCGTGCCTATGGATTTAAGTGAATTAATTGTGGGGACTATTTGCGGCGGTTCCGATGGCACCAGCGGTATTAGCGCAAACCCTGCAGTAGGCCGTTGCTTCGATGCCTTAGTTGAAGCCAATGCCACTTGTATTTTTGAAGAAACGGGCGAGCTTATCGGCTGCGAAACGATTATGGCGGATCGCGCGGTCACACCAGAACTTGGTGCTGAGATTGAAGCTTGTGTTGCTAAAGCAGAAAATTATTATCGCATCATGGGTTTTGGCAGTTTTGCACCGGGTAATGCGGATGGTGGCTTAACCACGATGGAAGAAAAATCCATGGGCGCTTATTCAAAATCTGGCTCATCGCCCATTAGCGGTTTAATTAAACCCGGCGATATTCCTCCCTCTGGTGGGCTATATTTGTTAGACGTAGTGCCGGATGGCGAACCGCGTTTTGGCTTTCCAAATATTTCCGACAACGCCGAAATTATCGAATTAATTGCTTGCGGTTCGCACGTGATTTTATTTACCACGGGTCGTGGTTCGGTAGTTGGTTCGGCTATTTCTCCCGTTATTAAAGTCTGCGCGAATCCAGAAACCTATCGCCGCTTAAGTGAAGATATGGATGTAAACGCTGGCCGAATTTTAGAGGGCGAAGCAACGCTAGATGAAGTAGGTGAAGAGATTTTACAAAACGTTATTGATGTAGCTTCAGGCAAACGCAGTGTGTCAGAAGAGTTGGGGCATCAAGAATTTATTTTGACCTATAAATCCTTTGAACCCATTGGCCCGAGTTGTTTGCCGGTTAGGTTGGTGGAGTAGTTGTTTTTTTTGAGAGTTGGGAGCTGGGTAAAACTTTGCGAGACACGCCGTAAATATTCGCAAGCGAAGCCTGCCAGCAATAAATTGCTGGCGTTTAGTTTAAGCACAAAACATGTTTTGTAAACGCTTAACTAAACCCATATAGGCTCGAGCCAACAGGAATCTTGTCGACGGTCTCGCAAATTTTCACCCAACTCCTATCGAATATTTAATTCATTTTAAAAGATTTAGCATCATGAATCGTCTAGAAGGCAAAACCGCAGTAATCACCGCCGCCGCGCAAGGCATTGGCCGCGCTAGCGCCGAACTTTTCGCCGCACAGGGCGCACGCGTTATAGCAACCGATATTAATATCGATGCGCTAAAAGATATCGTCGGCTGTGAAACACGCAAGTTAGATGTTTTAAAGTCAGATGAAGTCGCGGCTCTCGCCAAAGAAATTGGCACTATAGATGTTCTATTTAACTGTGCTGGCTATGTGCACAACGGTACTATTTTAGAGTGCGAAGAAACAGACTGGAATTTTTCCGTAGATTTAAACGTGACATCTATGTACCGTATGATTCGCGCATTCCTACCGGGTATGATTGCTAACGGTGGTGGTTCAATTGTAAATATGTCATCCGTGGCAAGCTCTATTAAAGGTGTTTCCAACCGATTCGCTTACGGTATGACCAAAGCAGCGGTAGTTGGTATGACTAAAGCCGTAGCCGCAGATTTCGTCGCTCAAGGTGTACGCTGTAATGCCATTTGCCCTGGTACAGTTCAAACGCCATCGCTTGAACAACGTTTGCATGCAACTGGCGATTATGAAGCAGCCTATAAAAGTTTTGTGACACGTCAACCTATGGGGCGTTTAGGCAGTGCGTTAGAAATGGCGCAGCTCGCACTTTATTTGGCGAGCGACGAATCTTCATTTACCACGGGCACTATTAATATTATTGATGGTGGGTGGACTAATTAAATATAGGCGACTCCTCCCTTTTTCAAAATGGGCAATGATTTCCTTCTTAATTTAAAAAGAGAAACAATTATGAAACTACTGAGATACGGTTTGCCCGGCCAAGAGCGCCCAGGGATTTTAGATTCAGATGGTAATGTGCGCGATTTGTCTGGCGTAATTGCAGATGTTAGCGGCGTTACGCTTTCAGATGAAAGCCTTAAAAAAGTTGCATCCGTAAATATAAATTCATTACCGCTGGTTGTAGATCCTGTGCGCTTTAGCTCCTGTGTAAATAATGTGGGTAAATTTATTTGCATTGGCTTGAACTATGCCGATCACGCTGCAGAGTCTGGAGTGGCAGTGCCTGCAGAGCCGGTGGTATTTATGAAAGCCACCAGTGCAATCACTGGCCCCAATGATAATGTGATTAAACCACGTAACTCCACCAAGTTGGATTGGGAAGTAGAGTTGGGCATTGTTATAGGTAAGCACGCCAGCTATGTTTCAGAAGCTGATGCAATGGATCATATTGCTGGCTACTGCGTGATTAACGATGTGTCTGAGCGCAACTTTCAGTTAGAGCGTCCGGGTGGTCAGTGGGATAAGGGCAAGGGTTGTGATAGCTTTGGTCCGCTTGGGCCATACCTCGTGACTAAAGATGAAGTGCCTGATCCACTGAATTTAAATTTGTGGCTTAAAGTAAACGGTAAAACTTTCCAAAATGGTTCTACCAATAAAATGGTATTTGGCCCCGCATTTTTGGTGCACTACCTCAGTCAATTTATGAGTTTGCAGCCGGGCGATGTGATCAGTACTGGCACGCCACCAGGCGTAGGTCTTGGCCAAAAACCGCCGTTGTATTTAAACGAAGGTGATATTATTGAGCTAGGCATTGAAGGTATGGGTACGCAAAGGCAAGTTGTAGTTCAGGCGTAGATTATATTTTTTCAACAATTCCCGCATCGCGGGAATTTTGCCTTTTAATGGTCTTAAAACTTAATAAAAATAACGGGAAATTAAATCATGCTAAAAAAATCCTCTTTAATGAATTCGGTCTTTATTGGGTATGCAAGCTTGGTGTTAGTTGCATGTAATCACGCTAATCCAAAAGCATTGGAAGATAAATCGGTAACGACGAGTTCTGTATCTTCGCTTGCGCCAGTTCTTAGCTTATCTGGTCAGCGCATTGATAAAGTTCGAATCGTGATTGAGAGCCCAACGGGGCAGCAAGTACTCGAAGATGCGCAAGCGCAAGTACCGAAAGTCGCTGGATCGTCAGCGCCGAATGCGGACGTCTCTGTTATGAAATCCGATAAAAGTGGAAGCAACGATGCACTCACTTTTGCGTGGAAAGACTCATGGCGGGCGGCACTGAATTTTGAAGCAATAACGCCGCTTGATCTTGGGGATTATATGGCCGCAGGAATTGTTGAATTTGATTTGAATGTGATTGAACTTGCGAAAGGTGGTTTGGCATTCAAGTCAAAGTGTGCGGGTAATTCGTGTGAGCGTAAGATTCCTTATTTGCTAGAAGGCCGCAAGTTGATCGGAAAAGGTTGGCAGCACCTTAGTGTGCCCTTGAAATGTTTTATGCATGAAGGCGATAATTTCTCTGCAGTGAGTTTACCTTTTTCAGTTGAAGTTGGCGGAGAAGGTAAGGTCGCTGTGGCTAATCTGAACTTTGCAAAGGCTGGCACAGCGACTGTTTCTTGCCCTGATTATAAAACCCTGTCGGTAACGCCCGATTTGTTAAATGAATGGTGGTCAGTAAGTTGGTGGATGCCACGTCATTTACAAAAGCTGGAAGAAGTAAAAACCAAGAAAAATGCGCAAGTTATATTTATCGGTGATTCAATTACTCAAGGCTGGGAAAAAGATGGCTTTAATGTATGGAATCACAACTACGCACAATACAATGCAGTTGCTCTAGGCTTTGGTGGTGATCGCACAGAAAATGTTTTATGGCGTTTGCAGCAGGGTGAAGTAGATGGATTAAACCCTAAAGTGGCGGTGCTTATGTTTGGCACCAACAATACTGGGCATCGCCAAGAAACCCCTAAAACAACTGCGGCGGGTATTAAGCGCAATCTAGAAGAACTTCAACAGCGTTTGCCCAACACAAAAATTTTGTTGCTGGCGGTTTTCCCGCGCGATGAAAAACCCGATGGTGAGTTACGCCAAATTAATAACAGGGTGAATGCGATTATTTCTGGTTTTGCCGACAATAAAAAAATATTTTTCCTCGATATCAATAAATCCTTCTTGGATGCCAATGGAGTTTTATCCAAAACTATCATGCCTGATTTGTTGCATCCTAATGAACAGGGATATGAAATTTGGGCTAAGGCTATGGAGCCCACCCTAAAAAATCTGTTAAAAAAATAGCTTACAGTGCTGGCTAATGTTCCTGGCGCTATAAATTGCATGTTTATCTTGAAAATCAATCGCCCAGCCTAAGAAACTGGGCGATTTTTTTATCTCTAGGCATAATGCTCAGTTTAAGCAGGGTATTGCATTAGATCGGTGAGTTGTGAGGCCGTATGAAAATTCATGGTGGTAGAAAATAAGGATAAGAGATTATTAACCTCACTCTTGTGCAAGTCACTAAATTCATAAAAGTCAATCGAGAATCACATGAATATAAAATTGAAGCAGCTGATAGCTTGCCTGACGCTCATCGTTACCCCTGAAATATGGGCAAGCGCTACCGATACTCAAACCCAATTCCTGAGTGGAGTCGATAAAGACGATACCGTGTTGTGGGATTTTAAATTAAATGCCGGGCGCAATAGCGGCCAATGGAAAAAAATTCCGGTTCCCTCCAACTGGGAAATGCAAGGTTTCGGCACTTATCGCTATTGGAACGATTGGCAAAAAGACCCTGTGCCGGATACCGAAGGTTTGTATCGCACGCATTTCAGACTGCCAGCGGATTGGAATAATAAACAGATTGAAATTGTATTCGGCGGAGTTATGACCGATACCCAAGTAACCTTAAATGGTAAGCCGATTGGCAAGATGCACCAAGGAGGTTTTTACGAATTTCGCTACGATATTTCTGCCGCAGTGAATCTTACTGGCGATAATTTGTTAGAAGTAAAAGTTAATCGCTACTCTGCAGATGAATCCATTAATCGCGCTGAGCGCAGTGCAGATTTTTGGTTGTTTAGTGGTATCTATCGTCCAGTATGGTTAGAGGCCAAGCCGCTCGATAATATTGATCGCGTTGCTATTAATGCCAAACACACTGGTGAGTTTTCTGCAGAGGTAAATTTAAATCGTACTGGGAAGTTAGCTGACAAAATTGTTGCACAGCTGGCAACTTTAGACGGTAAAAAAATCGGCAAGCCGATTGTTAAAACTATCGCTGCCGATCAAACCAAAATTCAGCTACAACAAACATTTGAAAAATTAACTCCTTGGTCAGCGGAGAATCCCCAGCGCTATCAAATGGAATTTTCTCTGGTTGCCAATAATAAAACCTTGCATAGCATTACTCAAACGATTGGATTTCGCACAGTTGAACTGCGCAAGGGCGATGGTTTGTATGTGAATAATGTCAAAGTGCGTTTAAAAGGTTCCAATCGCCATACCATTTGGCCAACCTCTGGCCGCACCACCAGTAAGGCGCTGAGTTATCAAGATGCGCGCCTGATGAAAGAAATGAATATGAATGCGGTGCGTATGGCGCACTATCCACCCGACCCACATTTTTTAGAAGTGGCAGATGAAGTGGGTTTATATGTAATGGATGAATTAACCGGTTGGCAGCAAGCTTATAGTGCAAAAGCGGGAGAACCTTTAGTAAAAGAATTAATTGAGCGCGACCATAATCATCCTTCAATAATTATGTGGGCCAACGGTAACGAAGGCGGTTGGAATACAGAGTTGGATGATGACTTTACGCGTTGGGATATTCAGGCGCGCCCAGTGGTTCACCCTTGGGGTTTATTTGGTGGTATTAACACCGCGCATTACGAACCTTTAAATTGCTGCCCCGGCCGTTTTTTTGATGGCGAAGATGTGTTTATGCCCACCGAATTTTTGCATGCTTTGTACGATGGTGGTGCAGGCGCGGGCTTAAATGATTGGTGGAATAAAATGTTGGCGAATCCACTTAATGCGGGCGGTTTTATTTGGGCCTTTGCCGATGAAGGTATAGTGCGTGATGATCAAAATGGCAAAATTGATGTTGCGGGTAACCGCGCACCCGACGGCATAGTGGGTCCTTATCGTGAAAAAGAAGGCAGTTTTTTTGCGGTAAAAGAAATTTGGTCGCCGGTATATTTTCCGCTATCGGAACAAGAGCAATTACCTGCAAGTTTTAATGGCAGTCTCTGGGTAGAAAACCGCTATGAATTTACCAATCTCAATCAATTGAGTTATAGCTGGAAGTTAATGCGCTTTGCGGCACCAGGCTCAGCGAATTCAGCAGTGCTTAATCAAGGTGATTTTAAAACGGCATCAATAAATCCTGGTGAGCGTGGACGTGTGCAAATAAATCTACCGCAAGATTGGCGCGATGCAGATGGATTTTATTTAACGGCGAAAAATCCACAGGGCGAAGAAATTTATACGTGGTCGTGGATGATTGCTGATGCATCACACATTGTTGCGCGCGCACAAGCGAATCAAGTGGTAGACACTGAAGCTGCGAATGTTAGTGAAAGAAATGACGCTATTGAATTAACCAACAAAACCTTGAGCGTTGTTATTAATAAAACTACTGGTTATTTGCAAAGCATTAAACGTGGAGATAAAACTCTGTCTGTGCAAAATGGCCCACGTTTAGTAAACGGTAAAGGCAACTTAAAGAACATTCGCGCGTACACAGAGAAAAATGAAGCAGTAGTAGTTGCGGATTACGAAGGCGAGTTGCGTAACATTGAATGGCGTTTGAAAACCAATGGCTGGCTCAAACTCAGTTATGCTTATCAACTGAAAGGTGGCTCTAAAGCGGATTATATTGGTGTGACTTTTGATTACCCGGAAGCGCAAGTTAAATCTATGCGCTGGTTGGGCAAAGGCCCTTATCGCGTGTGGAAAAATCGCACTAAGGGCGTTGAATATGGTGTGTGGCAAAAAGACTATAACGATACGGTTACCGGCTTGTCGTGGAATTATCCTGAATTTAAAGGCTTCCATGATCACGTTTATTGAGCTGAAATAAATACCGGTGAGTTACCGCTGACGGTATTGATTAATGATCCCAATATCACTTTGCGCATGCTAACGCCAAAGCAGGCGAGCGGTGACTTGGAGAATCCCATGACGACGAAAGTGGAATTCCCCGCCGGTGACATTTCCTTCTTGCACGGCTTTACGCCTATAGGTACCAAGTTTGACCCAGCCACTAGTCATGGGCCTGAAGGTGAACCTAATTCGGTACCTCGCTTGGGGCAGTGGTATCAAACCGAAGTTTATTTTTATGTGGGCGATTTACAATAAATATTGTGGGAGACTGCTATATTGTCGCCCATTCATTTAATCCCACCATTCAAAAGGAAACGATCATGAAATTAGGTTTAATTGCAGGTCTAGTTATTATTTCATCCATAAGTCTTAATGCCTACGCGCTTAAAGTTGATATGAAGCCAGGGCTTTGGGAGCATAGCTTTAAACTCGATAACAGCAGCATGAGTGCGATTACGGGGGGGCAGCAAGAGCAAATGACTGCTGCTATGGAGGGAATGAAAAAGCAAATGGCTAACTTGCCGCCCGAGCAGCGTAAAATGATGGAGGATATGATGGCCAAACAGGGTATTAAGGTCACCGATCAAGGCATTGATATGGGCGCGCAGGGGTTAAGTATTTCTAAAGATGGCACTAAGGTAAAAGCGTGCATCACTCAGGCGGAAATTGATCGTGGTGAGATGCCGCAAGCGGATGAAAATTGTGAGCAAAAAATCACTCAGCTATCGCCCAAGCATTTTAAAGCCACTTATGTTTGCAAGGGCGAGCATGCCAGCCAAGGCGAAGGGGAAATTGTTTTCCAAAACGATAAGGCTTATACCGGCAACATGAAGATGGTGACTCAGATTAATGGTAAGCCTCAAACAATTCTGGGTGAACAAATAGGAAAATGGTTATCGAGTGATTGCGGCACTATAAAACCTGCAACACAAACTAAGCTGTAATTTTTAAGGCTCGCTTCGGCGAGTTTTTTTATTTCAGATTTACTTAAGAATTGTCTGTTAGAGTAATATTTGTTTGTTCATCTTTGTTATTCTATTGCGAGGCTTTTATGGGTGATAATATTTCTCAATCCACTAGGTTTAACCCCATTATTATTGCGCTGCATTGGTTTATGCTCTTATTGATGGTGGCGGTTTACGCATTCATGGAGTTTCGCGGTATTTTCCCTAAGGGGAGTGAGCCGCGTGAGTTTATGAAAGCGTTGCATTTTATGTTGGGAATGTCGGTATTCTTTTTAGTGCTCTTACGCGTGGCAGTGCGTTTTTCAACCAAGGCGCCAGATATTATTCCTGAACCAAAACCCATTGAAAATTTGCTCGCCAAAATTATGCATATCGCGCTCTATGTTTTTATGATTGGTATGCCTTTGCTCGGCTGGTTAATGCTCAGTGCGAATGGCAAAACAGTACCGTTTTTTGGTTTGCAATTACCTATGCTCATCGCTGAAAACAAAGATTTGGGTAAACTCTTGCATGAAGTTCATGAAATCGGCGGCAGCGTAGGTTATGTTCTTATAGGCGGCCATGCGCTTGCAGCACTGTTTCATCACTATGTGAAAAAAGACAATACCTTGCTGCGCATGTCATTTCTGAAAAAATAATTCTAGTTAAACCTTAATGAACGGGTTTTTATAATGCGCCACGGTGAATTTCATAAAGTTCAACATATCGGCTGGTTGCGTGCAGCAGTGCTGGGCGCAAACGATGGCATTATTTCGACCGCGAGTTTGATGATGGGAATTGCCAGCGCGCAGGCTGTTCCCAATACAGTACTCTTAACTGGCGTGGCCGGTTTAGTCGCTGGCGCCTTGTCCATGGCTGCGGGTGAA
>Ga0209717_1004733_pt1 | contig 11082 bp, 20 predicted proteins | sample AD_UKC048_MetaG_FD_184418 | JGI IMG/M metagenome (GOLD analysis project Ga0209717, IMG submission 184418) | Active sludge microbial communities of municipal wastewater-treating anaerobic digesters from USA - AD_UKC048_MetaG (SPAdes) (version 2) | ecosystem: Engineered > Bioreactor > Anaerobic >... | reverse complement strand
TTTCTAACTATATTTTTGATAGATAGTATTTCAATCCAATCTCATCCTTTCATGTAATTAAAAATTAAATACTTGTTATTTTAATTGTATTTTCCTTATGTGTTGGTGGATTTAATATCTCAGATGGCAATGCAAAATTAAATTCACCAAAAGATTTGTAAAACTATCGTATAAAAGTTTCATCATAAGGTTCTTCATTTTCAATTTTCTATGCAATTGTTTCAAAATATATTTTTAATTTATCATAAAATTGAATATATGATGAATCTATTTCATTTGAAGTATCAAAAGATAAATTTTGTATTGGTATAAAATATGTTTGCCTGCTAATAATCTCATCTTCTTCATCATCTTCATTTTTATCATCTATTAATCCATTTTGAGAGGTTGAACTTTTTTCTGTTGTACTATCTAAGGTCAATTTTCTAATAATTGGCATTAAGAGATTGTTTAAATATTTTTCTATCCAAGCATAAAACTAACAAAATATTTGTATATCAATAGACGAATTTGTAATTTTTTGTGTATCACCTATATTTATATCTAATACCTATAATGCTTTTACCTATTCCTGTATCAAATCATATTCCAATTCATTTAATGTTGCATATTTGACACCCTCTGTAATTGATATTATAAATTCAGGAAATAGTTCTAAAACTTCTTCTTTTTCTATTTCAGGATTAAATATTTTTATAATTCTTCCAAATACATTTATTGCTTTTGCTGTATATTTTCTAAGTATTAATATATCTTCAATTCTTGGAATTATCATTATTGCACCCCTTTAATTACTAATTAAAAAACGGATCATCTGGATTAGAATTTACTTTTTTTGTATATTGATTTGTATTGTACTTTTTATTTGTTTTGTATGTATTATCATCTTCCTCTTCTTCTATACCCTATAATTCTGCTAAATCATAGTTTGTTCTACCAGTATCAGTAAATTTCATTATATCAAAATCTACTTCAAATAATACTTTTGTATAAGATTTTCCATGTCTGTTTTTCTATACAAATACTTCAACATAACCATTTTGAACCAATTCTTTTGTTCCATTTAAAATTATAACAGAGTCCTATACCCAAGATTTTCCAGATGATTCTGCAATATTGTCTAAATCCACATCTTTTTCTTTATATGCTCCCCTGTTTAATTGTGTTGGAGTAATAACAACACAGTTTTGCTCTTGAGATAATTGCTTCATTTGATTCTAAAGTCTACCCAATCTAATACGTTCTTCTAATTTTTCTGGATATAACATTAAATCCATATAATCAATTATAATTACATCTGGTTTTTTTCCAGATTGATTCATTCTTATTTTAACAAGTGTATCAACCATTTGCTTAGTTAAAGAATTCTATGGCACATGCTCTAACAGTAATACTCCATTATTTTTACTAAAAAAATTAATAATTTTTTCTTTTGATTTTTCAACATCCATGTATAAATCTTGTATTTTAACTTCTGAAATACAAGAAAATAATCTATCATTTGTTTCTTCAATAGTATTTTCTAATGTAATAAATAATACTGTTTTACCTTGTTCTAAGAAATTCTTAGTTAAATTAATTAAAAACTAAGATTTACCAAATCCTGTTTTACCAGATATAAGATAAAATCGTGATTTTTGAAACCCCCCATTTGAATAAACACAATTATCTAATGTATCAAATCCTGTTTTTACTGTTTCGTGCATTTTAAAACTATTAGAATTCGCTTGAATAACTTCATCTAATACTTGTTTTGCATTTTCTGAATCCATAACAATAGAATTATTTTTAGATAATACAGTTGACATCTTTTCAAGATATGAATAAATAATATTTGTAAACTTTTTATTTACCATATCTAAAGTTCTTACATTATCAATTTTTTCATAATTGTCATATAAAATCCCAACAAAATCTTGTATATGATTAACAGTGATAAATTGTTTGATTTTTTCATCAAATAAAGAAACAAAAGAATCCATACTAATAATTGGTTTTTCACATATTCGCATATATTCAGATTTTAGATTTTCTCTTTCATCTTTATTCATTGATGTAAATTCAGGTACTAAATCCTGTATTGAATACCATTCAGAATGACCTTTATCTTTTACCTATAAAATATTACTTAATATTGTTTTAATTTTCTTAACATTTTGAGTATCAGTATTATTTGGAATTAAAAAATATTTTCTTAGTGATTTTTCTTTTGTAATAATTTGTTCAATATACCTTAAATAAATATTATTCTAAAAAAGTGAATACTACGTCCATTGTTTCATAAACTCTTCTTCTATCGGTATTTTAAATACTTGAATATTTGTATCCTTCTGATATGCCATAACATAAACACCATCCTTCTGGGGTTTGCTTTCTATTTTCTAAATTATACCATAAAAAATCTGATTTGTCAAGTTGTCACACTTAGTAAATTTAATCAAAAAAGGTGGGATTTAATCCCACCTTTTATTTTTTAATACATAAAATTATTTATTTTGTTATTCCTACAAATTTTATGTTACTTCCTTGCTATCCAGTTTCTGTAAAATACCCAGAAGATAATTGTTTATAAAATGCTTGCCCACCTTTTAATGTTATAGAATTTGTAGTATTTTTATAACGAATAGAAATACTATTAAACTAACTGCTTTTAAATCCATAATTTCCAGTTGATTCTTTTAATGCTAACTATATTCTAAAGTAAATCATTAAATTTTGGAAATTTCCTATAGAAGTATTATATTGCTTAATCAACTAATCAACTGCTCTAAAATCATTATACTGATGCTCAATAAGCATTTTAAAGATATTATTGTTGTTTGTTGTTTGCTATTTAAAATATTGCATAAATAAGTATGATAACGCATAACTATACAAATCTGAATTCCATTGGGTTGGAGATTGAACATTTTCTGTACTATTAAATGTACTAATTCTACTTGTTAAAGTTCCATAAATCAAATGTTCCTACTACATAGCCAATCCTTCATCAAGAGAAGTGTGCATTTGACCAGTACCCTCAATAATATAATTTCTATTAAAATTTACAAGATGTTGAAATTCATGCTATATAGTTGAATATGCTTTCTAAACATCACAAGCTCCTGTAGTTGATGTTTTCATCTATGGATATGTATCAATATTAATAAGTTCCATTCTATTAGAATACTGAATATTTAATAAATCTCCACCATAGAAATATCCACCAATGTATCCACCACTTCCACTAAATCCATCTTGAATATCATAACATAAAATTGCAGTTCTTCCATTTGAATCAATATCTGATGGTGTATAAAAATATTGTGAAACATTAGGATAAATTCTATTATTAAATTCATTCTAAATAGTATTCTATTTTGTTGTGTTAATGTCTGTTGCAGATTCAACCCAAACTTCACATTTGCTATTTACCTATTGTAATGTTGCAGTAATTTGATAATCTTGATATGTTTTGAAATTATAAACCCAAAACTTTTTGGTATCCCCAACATTTGCTCTTTCACTTATTGTGCTATACGCAATAGACTAATTTCTATCCTCTTCTTTTATATCTCTAATTGGATTTAACTAATAAATATCATCTGGATATAATTCTGCTGACTCTTCTATAATCTCTTGTATATTTGTCAATGCTCCTGTTGATTGACTGTTTGTAATATCAGATGATTGATTTGTTACCAATAACACATTACCATAATATAAAGGACCTTCAAAATCCAAATTTCCAGTATTATCAGATTCTAATTTTTCAATTTTTATATCATCTACCCACTATGAATCTGAATAATTACTTACACTATGATCTTTTATATATTCAAACAATAAAACATATTCTGTATTCTATTCCAATACACAAGAATAAAATGCCCAATCATTATCTCCATAAACAGTTTTCTATATACTATTATTAATTTTGAAATTGAATTTATCATAATATTTTTCTGTACTTACTTTGTACCAAAAAGATAGTGTAGATTTTTCAGTTGGCTTAACAGTAATGGATGCTCTGCTCTACTGACTATGTGTGATTGCTCCAAATTTCATCTAATAATTTCCAGATTTTTTAATTGTTGATTGTACAATTGGATTCTAATTACCACTCAACACCCATGTATACTTAGAAAAGTTTCCTGTTTCAAACCCTTCTTCCAATATATTTTGTGTTTGTGGTTGAGTATTTTGCTTTGTTATAAATGTATATAAATATGAACTTGGTTTAGACCCCTAACTATTCTTCTATGTAACTTTCCATTGATATTGCGTATAGTAATCCAACCCTGCATTTTGATATGTAAAACTAACTGTTGTTGTTTGCGGTTGTTGTACATTTCCAATAAGTCTATAATCAGATTCCATTACTTTTTTAAGATAAATATCATATGATGCCTATCTACTACTTTTGTTCCATACAAATGTAACTGTATTTATGTCTACATTATGTGTATCATTTGCTGGTGTTATATATGTAAAATCTTCTGGTGGTTGTTCTTGCTGCTAATAAACAACTGAAATGTCGTCTATAAAACAAGTATCTTGATATTGCTATGTACTTCCATCTTTATTGTATGATATTTTGATTGTATGGGTTCCCTATTGCAATTGGTATTCATATTTTTCAAATGTTGTTTGTAGCCCACTCCAAGATTTAACCCAAGTATTGTTGATATACAATCTCATATAATCTCTATTTTTTTCAGAACTTAGCCTGTTATAAAAAGAAAAAATCTAAGGTTGTGTTAGAGTTATAGTTATCTGGAAATAGCTTGTTTGATTATTTGTAATATTTCCAAATCTAATAGATTTACTCCCAGAATTTTTATAGTCTGTTGTAATGTAAGGTTGACTATGTCCACCAAGAATCCAAGGTAAAGACGTCAAACCATTTTCAAACCCTTCTGTAAATTCACCAACTGTTTGCACAGGCAATGAATTTTGAACAATATTTATTACATCAATATACTATCTATCCAAATATCCAGTTGTATCAGCATCTTTTTTGTATTCCCATTTGATAGTATATGTACCAGCACGTTTGAACTTATATTCAAAATAAACAAACTAACCATTTTCCCCAGACCATTTAGAAACAAGTTCATTGTTGATATAGAGTGAGAATGTATCATAGCCATACTCAGATGAAACACGATAATAAAAACTTAATACACCAGTTGTTTGCAATGTAACATTAATACTTGCATAACTTATACCATTGTTTCCTGCAGTAAATTTTAATGAACGAGAACCAGATTTTTTGTAGTCTGTCTAAATAGTTGGTGCATTTGAAGAGGACAGTGACCATTTAGTTGTATCAAGCTATGATTCAAACCCTTCTGTAAATATATTTGTGTCAAAAGAATATTTTTCAGGGGATGTTGTAAACAGAGATAGATCGTAATATCCAATATATCTATTACCCCAAGATTTTACCTTAATTATATAAATACCATCTTGATTTACTTTATAATCAATCTAAGAAGATACATCAAGATAATCATCATTTGAATCTAAAAGTGTTCCTGTTGCATCGTACAATTCAATTATTGTATCCTATCCTGACAATAGATTAGATGTATATGCTATAATTGTATCTTCAATTCCCTAAAAAATATTAAATGATTTTTCATTATCTAAAGAAATTTGTCTGTATTCATAGGAATCCATTTGGGTATTAGTATTATATGAATAAGAAATATCTAAATTAGTTCCAATATTAATCAAATGCTTGCTTTTCCCATCGTAATATCCAAACAATACATTTGCAATAGAATCAATTCTTATCTCAGATAATGGAATACCAACAATAATTGTATTATCAACAATTTTCAAATCTACTAAACTTCTTGTTTTTAATTCCCAAGTCTTATTTGTTTTTGCTTTATAAATACCATACTCTAATTTTTTATTAAATAAAATCATATGGGACACATTATTTACTGAATTATTTAATTTATACCCATCTTTCAAAGAGAATGTGTTTTCTGATTGATTTGTGATAAATATCTAATATTCATATTTCGAATTATATTCGCTTTTAACCCACAATGTATCATTAATAATTTGAAGTTTAGTTCCTGTTGATTCATTAGTAAATTCTTTTATAACCTAAGAGTCTTTAAATTTACCAATCAAATCATTTTGATATGTATTAGTTTTTTCATTCAATGACCATTTAAAATTTGTTGATGGTTTTTGTTGATCTATAAACATATCCAAATTAGTACAATTTGTAAAAATAAAAACTAAAATTATAATAGAAAAAAGTATTAAAATATTATTTTTGTTTTTCATTTTTCACCTCTTCTAAAAGTTTTTTTTCTTTTTCAGATATTACTTTGGGTATCTCCACTTGTATTTTAACATACATATCCCCTATATTATTACTTTGAAATTGTGGAACTCCTTTTCCTCTTATTATAAACGTTTGTTCTGGTTGAGTTCCATTTGGGATTTTTAATTTCGCCATAGTATCATCCAGTGTTTTAACATCTATTGTAGTTCCTAAAATTGCTTCTAAATATGATATTTTTTTAGTTGTATGTATATTTGAGTCAATAAGTTTAAATTCATTTGGAATTTGAACCTATATATCTATGTGTAAATCCCCATTTATATCCTATTCGTTTCCTCCACCTCTAACAGTTAGAGTCATTCCATTTTTTGTTCCCCTTGGTATTGTTATTTCAATTTTTTCTAACGTAGTTTCAAATCCTGTTCCATGGCAATATGAGCAGTTTGTTTCTATAATGTTTCCTTTCCCTTTGCATTTAGGGCATGTTTCACTTACAATAACATTTCCCATTGGTATTTGCTTTTTAGTTTGTATAACTCCAAAACCATGACATAAATCACAAAGTTTTGTTTTGTTATCCCTTGAACCAGTACCTTGACAATGTGAGCATTTTTTTGCTTTTTTATATTCTATATTTGTTGTTTTATCAGTTAACGTATCTTTTAGAGACAAAGTAAATTTTAATCGTATATCACTTCCTCTAACCTTTTGTTGATTACCACCAAATCCCATGTTAGCTTGAGTATTAAAAAATCCAATATCTTCAAAAGGATTTCTACTATTACCAAAAAATCCCTGAAAGAAATCGTTAAACATACTACCAGAACCACTTTGCTAACTTGTATTACCAAATGGATTTGTTTCTGAACCAAAAGAATCATAATTTTTTCGTTTGTCTTTATCAGATAATACTTCATACTATTCTGCTATTTCTTTAAATTTTCTTTCCTATTCTTCTTTATTCTAATTCTTTTGTGTATCAGGATGATATTGTTTAACTAATTTTTTATACTATTGCTTTATTTCCTAATCACTCTATGATTTACTTACCCCTAAAACATCATAAAAATTCATATTCATTACCCCACCTTACTTTCTGTTATTTCTAATAAGAAATAAATTCAAATCTATCTATTTTTAAAATTTTATGAGATTCTAATTTTTCTGTTATATAAATAGGAATTGCTAATTGGAGTGTCAATATATTTGAATGTTTTAGAAAATATGACCATATTTGATTTGGAAATACACCACTAACTAAATCAATATTATGCTCATCTATTTTTTGCTTCAACTGTTTATATGCCTAATACATATCTGCTTCAAAATCAATCTATTCATTTATTACAACAATATTCTTATCTGTTCTTTTTTTAATAATAAAATTAGGTTCTGGCAAATTAAAAATTATTTCTTTTAGTTTTTCTAATACATCAGTCTACATGGGTTTATTACTAATCCATAATACTTTAATAGACGTTTTCATTATTCAGTTTCTTCTCCTTTCAATTCTTCAAAATCTTCATCAGTCAATTCTTTTAATGTTTCTTTATCTAATAGTTTTTCATATGATACTTCATAAACAGTCTTTGGAATCCAATTGTTATATGTTTTATTTTCTATTGCAGATACAACTTCTTCAAATGACTATTCCCACAATTCCTATAAAATATTAGAAGGAAACAATACTAAAGTTTTATTGTTATTTACATCATACACAGTATAATCTTCGTCTTTAATTTTCTTCTTTTTTAAATTATTCAAATTAAATAGCATAAATAATTCCTTTTCTGTTACTCTAATTGTTTTAACATCCTACTTATTTTCCATGTTCAAATCTCCTTTTTTATTTTTAATTTAATTGAAATCCTTTAATGTAAATTTTCTTACATCTGTATATCTTACAATTTCCCAGCAATTTGATTTTATAGTTTTTTCATATGTATTAATTAAGTTAACAACTTTTTGATACAATTTAACTTTCAATTCTCCAGAACCATTGTTAAAATCAAATTCTTCCAAATCCCAAACAACATTGTAATTACCAACTTTTCTGTATTTACTTTTAAATTCTTCAAAATTAATTTCTTTAAGAGTTTCAGTTGTAAAAGGTATCCCCATATAACATCACCCCATTCAGAATTTTTTATTTCGTTAGACAAGTATACCATATTTTTTTAGTTTTGTCAAGAAAAAAAAACCACCATTTGGTGGTTTTCAATTTATTTAATAAATCAAAGTTCTACCCAATCTAAAAAAACACCTTTTACTTTATCATTTCTGCAGTACAAAATAGGATTGGGAATTTCATATTCTTTAAAAAAGTCTTCTAATTCTTTCTCTGACATGTTTTCAAATACAAGTTTTTTATAATCAGATTCATCAATCTGAATAAATAATTCTTCTTTTAAAGAATTTATTGGTATGTATTGCCTGAAAAACACAGGTGTATCATTATAAAATAAATTACAATCGTATTCCATTTCATCAATTCTAATAATCATTTTCAATTGCTCCTTTCTTCTTTTTCAAAATTAAATAATGTTAAACCCTCTTCTACTGCATCTTTGTTTAATTCTTCTCGTAATTCTTCTATAATAGGCATAAGATTTGTAAATTGTTCAAGTTTCATAAGAATATGTTTATTAAATATTTCCTAAAAATCTATTTTAATATAATTAAGAGTTTCAATATATGAAATTAAATCTTCTACCTTATCCATTGGATACGAAATATTTATTTTTTGAATTGTTAATTTTTTCTTGGTAAATTTGAAAATATTATTCTATTCATTGTACATCATATTATTACGTTCTTTATATATTTTAATTGGTAATATCAATAATTTATCAGTAATGTATTCTGGTACTTGTAGACCAATTTTTTTAGCAAATATAAGACCTCTGACATGATATGGTATAACTTTATAATCTTCATAATTGTTTTTACTTATTGATTTTGTTTCCCCAAGAGTGATAAAATCTTTTGTATTTTTAATAATCTTAAAAGCATCTAAAATATTTTCTCTTGTGATTGTTTCCATTAATGCTTTTCTAAACAAATCAGTTAAAATTATTTTCTAAAAGTCTGGTGTATCTGTTCTAACTAATTCTACACCGTGCATGATTTCCTTATCATCAAATCCAATTCCATAATATCTTTTCTTTACTCCAAAAAATCTAACCTTTTTAAATATCTTATCTATATCAGTTTTTAAATAATTTTTATATTGTTTATCCTCAATATTGATAAAATAATACCTAATACGTTGAAGTATTGAACTATTTACATACTCCTTCTATAACTTCTATTCACTCTCAATACTTTTTTCTTCTGTTAATTGGGATATATTATCATTTGAAAAGAATACTGAATCAGTATCCCCATAAATAATTTCTTTATTATCTTTACGTAATTTATCAATCTAAAACTATAACATAAATCTCTAACCCTATGTAACACTTTCTGCAACTCTTATATTAAACAATGGAGAATATTTAAACCCTAAAACCCCATACATACTATTCAATACAATCTTATAATTCCATTGTTTAAGATAGTATTCTTGTTTACTGGGATCACCATCAGCCTATTCTTTGTATAATTTTTTATTTCTGATTCTTTCTGTAATTAACATATTAACTGTTTTAGGGATAACACCTTCCATTTCAAGTGAAAACCCAATTCTCTTAACTTCTCTTCGTTCTTCTTCTGGCTTATCCATATAATATAATTCAGTAAAATCTATAAATGGTAAACCTTGCTTTTCATATTCATCAACTTGCTCATTTAATATAAGTGTTTCTGGTGAAATATTGAATGTTCTAATTACGTTTGGATATAGACTTTCATAATCTAATACTATGACATTATTATAAAATTTATCTTCTGGTTCTAATACAGTAGCACCTTGAAAAGATGTATCCATATTATTTGAATCTAATACATTTGAAGGAATAACAACACCATTATTTATGGTTGTGTGATAAATCATCTATTCAACTGTATTAGACATATGAATAAGTTTACCTAATGGTATTTTTGCAAATTCTTGTAATTGGCATAACATTTTAAGCAATGAATTTTTCTTTTCCAATTCTTGAATAATTTCTACATCTTTGAAAATATAGGCAATAAAGTCTTTGAAATTAGACAAATACTTCATAAAGCCTTTCTTTTCTGTTTTACCACCTAATCCTTCGTATTTCTACACATAATCTAATCCAAATGATTGTGGTGTCTACATCTAAAACTTTTTATAAATCTACATGTAATCTATTAGTTCTATTCCTGGCATTTGTACAATCCAGTCTGTTTCTGAATTGTACATTCTTTTTGCATAACAACCAATTTTATCTATTAAAGAAAACATTCTTTCTGTTGAATTTTCATCTATATCAATATTACTTGAAAGTTTGTAATATCTATTTATAATATATGGCATATCAAAGTTATTGCTATACCAACCTGAAATAATTTCAGGTCTTAATCTTTTCATTAATTTATCAAAATAAACTAATAAATCTTCTTCTGTTTTATAAAACAAATATGTTTGCTTTTCATTATGATTGTAAATAGTATTAGTTTTTAATTTTTGTACATATTCTTCTGTATTCCCTTTTGGTAATAATATTAACTAAATATACATATCTTCTATATTATCATAGATTGTGATAGATATGATAGGAAATTTCTATTCTTCAACTGCTTTGTCAAAATTAGATGATTCTTCGGAATCATCTGTTAACACATTACTAAAATTATCTATTTCTATATCTAAGTACCAAATT
>Ga0209717_1004731_pt1 | contig 11083 bp, 20 predicted proteins | sample AD_UKC048_MetaG_FD_184418 | JGI IMG/M metagenome (GOLD analysis project Ga0209717, IMG submission 184418) | Active sludge microbial communities of municipal wastewater-treating anaerobic digesters from USA - AD_UKC048_MetaG (SPAdes) (version 2) | ecosystem: Engineered > Bioreactor > Anaerobic >... | reverse complement strand
TCAAATGGTGGTAATACTCAAAACATTTCTATCAATGGTGTTAGTATTAGAGATAAGAGCGATATCGACGCTTTAATTCGTCAATTAGGATTTAAACTATCAACAATATGAAAACAATAAGAATAACTGAAACTACTAAAAACAAATACTTTGAAATTACTGGCAATCAGATTGGAACGCTAGAGGGTTGGGAATATCCAAGTGTTATAAGTGCAATCGATGACATTCCCGGAAACAAAGGTGCGTTATATGTTAACTCAAAATTTGGTAGACGTAGATTATCAATCGAGGGTTATATTCCTGGTCAAACTTTAGCTCAAAGAATCGCTATGGGATTGGCTCTAAGACAAACAGGAACCATTAAGACGATGACTTTCACTACTTTAAACGATTTGGCATTACAGGCGTATGTAGAGGTGCTTTCTTTAGATTATAAATACAGTAATAAATGTACTTCGTTTTTAATTGAGTTAGTAGCTCCCGATCCACGATTTTATTCTCAAACTTTACATGATACCGAATTAGATGACTCTGATTCAAAGGCAGTAACAAATGCTGGTAATGAAATAACATCTCCATCAATCAAGCTACTTGGTGCTGGTTCTAACTGGGTAATTTCTAACGCTACTACTGGAAAATCATTTACACTAGCTAAAACAATTACTGGAACTGATTATGTAACTATAAATTGTGCAGATAGAACGGTATTGCTTAATGGCACAACTAGCGTATTTCCTGATTTTGATGGTGATTTTTTTACTCTCGATCCAGGTGCTAATACTATAACTTCAACCGTAACTGGTGGTGATGCAACAACTGAAATACATGTTTATTACAGAGATGCTTATATCACACTATAATGAACAGCGAATATCGAATACTAATTAAAGAGACTAGGGAAATAAAAGGGGGTACTTGTATTCCTATGTGTATTCCTGCGTGTTTTAGACCAGATAAAAGTAGTTTTTTTATTGGTGAAATTAATAACTTTAAGAATTTATACTTTAACAAACGTCTTAATAACTATGGAACTTGTCGGTTTGATATTTTAGTCGATGATACCGAAGCCAATGCTTTGATAAGTTTGTGCGAATATGAAGTTTATATTTACAAGGTTACTTCGACTGGTGATGTATTAGTTTGGTCTGGCGAACAGCGGAGAAGAACAGGTAGCTTAGTTGAAAATCACGATGATTGGTGCACTATTTATTGTTATGATTGGTTTTATGCTTTAAAAGATAGGTATACAGCTGAATCGGTTATATATAGAGATTTAGATACTGAATTTAATCTTACTTATTATGGAACCGATAGTAATGCAATTGGTACAGTTGCATGGACAAATCCTAACTATATACAAATTGATGATACGTCATCTCCGTCTTATATTGACTTTGGTGGTAGTGAAAAAGTAACCCATTATTTGTCTGCTTCTGATTTTAGGTTTTCAATTCCAACTGATGAAACAATAAAAGGGATTGAGGTTATTGTTACTCTTGATAATGATAAAGGTATTTCTTCTCACTACGCAAAGGATACAACAGTAAAAATAGTAAAAGGTGGTGTGATATCGACTACTAATTTAGGGAATAATATTGACCAACCAGTTATAATCACAAATGTAACCTATGGCGGAAATAATAATCTGTGGGGAGAAACGTTTACTCCTGCTGATATAAATTCTGATAGTTTTGGTGTAGTTTTAAGTTATACAGGATATGGTTCGATAATAAATGTTCACTATGTAAAAATTAGGGTTTATTATGGAACTGGTAATATAGTTGAAGTTACTGACGCTGGTGCAATAGCATGGGATTTAATTGAAGCATCTCAATTAAAATCTAATGGTGATTTTGGTATAACCGAAGGTACAATAGCAACTACACAAGATAGGACCAGAACATATAATAATCAAAATATAATGGAAGCTATTATTAATCTATCAGATGTAATAAATGGTTTTGATTTTGAGATTACTAATGACAAGGTATTCAATGTTTATACAGTCAAAGGTACTGATTTGACTGACAGTTTAATCCTAGAATATGGTCGCAATTTACAAACAGTTTCTATTGATGAAGATTTTACCGAACCTTGTAACAATGCTATTGTATTAGGTGAGGTTATAGATGAAACCGAATTAACAAGGGTCGATAGACCTGATACCACTACACAAGCTAAATATAAGCTACGTGAAATGGTTTTAAGTGCCGATAATGTAATAGATGAAGATACACTAAATGAAAAAGGCGATGCCATGCTTTACAAGTATAAAGAGCCACTAATTAAAGTTACATTTGAAGTTATTAGAGGAATGGTAGATATAACACAATTTAGTTTAGGTGACTTAATAAGATTAATTATAAAAAAGGGTTGTTATAATATAGACAGTACATATCGTATTTTTGAATGGACTGTAGACCACGAAAGCGATAATACTGAAAAATTATCATTAATATTAGGAGAGTTAGGTATATGAACGCAGGTTTAAATACATTAGAAAGAGATGATTTACTTAGAAAAATAGCATGGTCAAATGCTAGGATTGATAAGATTGAACGGATGTTAAAGGGTGAACAAGTTGGAACTGCTAGAATTGCCGATGCTGCGATTACCAATGCAAAAATTAAAGACTTAACTTGGGATAAAGCACAAGGTGGAACTGCAACATTGGGGGGATTAAATAATGTGGATGGTATATTATCAATTTTAGATAATGCAAATGTTGAAAAAGTTGTATTAGACAAAGATGGTGTATTAGTAAAAGGTGGTAAGATAGTTATTCAAAACGATGGTAATGAAGTATCAATTGATTCGAAGGGGATTGTTGGTGTTAATAATTTTGCAACTGGAACTGTTTCAAGTGGAGTACTTAACCAATCTTTTACTGCAGATGCTGATGTTACAGATTCAGAATTTGATATTGTAATACCAAGAACACAATTAGTTTTAATAAGTTTTCATGTTAGTGGAGGTACATTAAATACATCAACATCTTATGCTGATTTTCAAGTTGGATTATATATTGATGGAAGTAACTATGAAGCATTAGATTTTCAATCTATTCCCGATAATGATTGGAGTGCTAGAAGTGAATCTGGTCATTTTCTAACAGTTTTTGGTGCTGGAACATATACAATTAAATTAAGAGGAACACTAACAAATGTTGTTGGAGCGAGTCCTTATGCTTTTATATATAGATATAGAATGTCAGTTATTATTTTTGGTACTTAATATGGAAAAAACATTTATAAAATTAAATAGTGACGGTAATGCAACTTCTGTTTTTACAACTAATAGTAAAAACATAATTTTGAAAAAAAATACTAATGCTATTGAAATAACAAACCATAAATATAAAGATAAAATACTTAATAAACCTAATTATTTTAAATTAAAAGACAATAAAATAATTGAATTGAGTAAGGTTGAAAAAGAAAAATCAGATAAGCCATTACTACCACCAAAACCAGTATCAGAATTAAAATCTATTTTAGATGAAATTAAAAAAATAAATGATAGGTTAAATATTTTAGAAAAGAAAAATGAAAATATTAAAAACAATTGAAAGTTTTGTATTTGTTATCGGTTTAATGTTTATAACAACACTAATTCACGAGTATATCCATTATTTGCAATGTGGTGGTGATTTTATTGCTGGGTTTTATTGGATTAAAAGTGAGTGGGGTGTCGGAGTTACTTATTGTGCCAAAGGCGATGCTAGTGAATTATTGGCATATTCTTTGTCATCAATCTTTACAATTATCGTTTTTACAATTAGATTAAAAATTGATAGAATAAAATATGACAATAAACGTTAGAGTACGTGATGGAATGTGTCCCGATCCAACAACTGGTGAAGGCGGTGCAACAGAGGGTGATATTAGAGGTTCGTTTTCAGATATTATAGGTGTAATCGGTGTAAAAGATTTAGCTGGTGGTCATTTATTAGTTACTCAAAACTCCCCTGCTGCAATGTCAGTTTTAGTTGCTCCCGGTGTTGTTTATATCCCAAATGCTAATTATGATGAATTAGATAGTAACCAAGTGAAATTTTGGGAAGCTGTTATAACTGTAAGCACAGCAGTTACAATTACTGCCAATACTTCTGGTTCGACTAGAATCGATTTAATTTGTGCCAAAATGGATACTGCCATTACCCCTGATGAACACGCTAGTAATATAGCCACGTTAGTCGCTGTTGCTGGAACTCCTGGTGCCGGTGTCCCTGCCACTCCTGATAACCATATTAAATTAGCCGAAATTGCAGTTGCCAATGGTGCTGCCACAATAATTACTGGTAATATTACAGATAGAAGGGTACAAAGTAGTTTTGATTATAAATATTTAGGAAGTATCGCAAAAACAACTCCAGTAGATGCAGATTTTATACCAATTACTGATACCGCTGACTCAAATATTTTAAAAAGATTATCTTGGGCAAATATTAAAGCTACTTTATTAACTTGGTTAAAACTTGGAACTACTATTTTTCCTCATAATGCACCACGAGGATATTTAATTAATGGTAAAATAGTTCCTAGTGTTGCTTCAAATAATTTAACGGTGGCTATAAAGGGTTTAGATGGGAATGACCCAAGTGCTACTAATCCAGTTTATTGTCGTATTGGAGATACTATAAGAGCAATTACTTCAGCTTTATCAGTTACTAAAAATGCTGGAACTAATTGGTTTAATGCTGGTTCTTCTGAATTAGCTACTTTTGGAATAGATTATTTTGTATATTTAGGTTATAATACTACTGATGGAGTAGTAATAGGTTTTAGTCGTATTCCTTGGGGAAAAGAATATTCTGATTTTAGTACTACATCTAGTAACGAAAAATATTGTGCTATCTCAACAATAACTAATGCTACTTCTGGTGATGATTATGAACTAGTTGGAAGGTTTGCAGCAACTTTAAGTGCTGGTGCTGGATATACTTGGACAGTTCCAACATTTACTAATATAAATCTGATTCAAAGACCGATTTATAATACTAGAGTATTAACTTATGCTCCTGTTTTAACTAATGTGACTGTAGGAAGTGGTACAAAAGTTGGAAAATATCAAATATTTGATTCTAAAATAGAATTTTATCTTTCATTTACTTTGGCAGCTGATTCTGCTATTACAAATTATATTCAAGTATCACTTCCAATAGCTCAAATAAATCAAAATTCTTTTCAATCTATTGCTACTGACGCTGGAACTGGATATGTAGATTGTAGAGGTGTTTATGAAAACACAACGGCTGTAGTAATAAAAGCTCCATACCCAAATGCGACTTATTTATCTTTTGCAAATACTTCTTCAACAGTTCCTTTTACTTGGACAACTTCTGATTCTTTTAGAATATTTGGTAGTTATTTATTAGCTTAATAATTATGAAAATAATAGAAGAATTAATAAAAAATAACTCAATATTGATAATTGAAAAAAAGAAAATAAAAATTATTTCTTATAAAATTGATGATATTGAAGATGAGGATATTGATACTAAAATTGAAAAATACTTAAATAATAATGGGTGTGAAATAATAGGTAGTGGTGTTGGAAATGGAATTAAAAATTTTACCTATAGCAAAAATAACCCTTAATAACACTAAAGAAATAAAAAATAAAATCTGAAATATCAATAGTCTTACTAAAAAAACTATGCCTAAAAAACAACAAACTAACAATCAAATTTCAGTAGATATAGCGGTGATGGCTGAAAAAGTTAATAATATAGACAAGGTGGTTAGTGAAATTAAGGGTAAACTAGAGAAAAACTATGTGACTTTAGAACAATTTACACCAGTAAAAAATATTGCTTATGGAATTGTATCTACTTTTTTATTAGCAATTATAGGAGCATTAGTATCATTAGTGCTTAAATAAAAATATGAAAAAATTATTACCATATCTTGCCTATTTAACAATCGCTATTACTTTTGGTTTAGTTTCTTTATTTATTTATTGGGGTGTCTATCCTTATAATCCATTGGTTTTAAGTAATGTTAAATTAGATAGAACCGAAGTAAGTAGGGGTGAACATATTTTAATCTCGGCAGAATATTGTAAAAATACTGATAAACCAGCCGACCTCTTTATCACATTTATTGACGGGATTATCTATAATACTTCACCTCAAGTAATTGATTTACCAAAAGGTTGTAGTAAGACAACTTTGTCAGTTTATATCCCCAAAGCACTACCAACAGGTGAGTTTATGTTAAGAGGAGTATTTAGATATCACGTTAATCCAATTAGAAATATAGACGTTAATCATTTATCAGGTAAATTTACTATAATTAAGTGATTACTTTAGATGAATTTATAATTAAATATAAAGACAAACAGGTTGAAGTTACTGGAAGTTCTAATGCTAAATATCAGTGTGTAGATTTAGCCAATGCTTATATAAAAGAAGTTTTAGGATTACCAATAATTGAATGGACTAATGCTCAAGATTTTCCTAAAAAATGTTTACCATCAAATTATGAATATATTAAAAATACTGAAAATAATTATCCATCAAAAGGTGACATTGTAATCTGGTCATCATTGGATAATATTGGACATATCGCTATTTGTATTGAAGATGGAAGTATTACTAAGTTTAAATCATTTGATCAAAACTGGTCTAAACCTTTATACTGCACGATTGAAACTCACATTTATACAGGTTCTAATCACAAAGTTATTGGTTTCTTAAGACCAAAGAGTATAATTAATGATATGACTGATGAGCAAAAAAAAGTATTGGAATTACTAGAAAATTATAAAATAACTGCTGGGCATGGAAACTTAGAGGGTGCGATGAATACCTTGATAGGAAATGTAACCGAACTTAGAAACGCTACCGAATCAATAGAAAATTTTAAGAAAGATATTGAAACATTAAAAGCAAACATTAAGTCATTGAACTCAAAGTATAGTGAATTAGAGGCTAAGTTTATTGAAAACCAGAAAATCAATGAGAAACAGCAGAAAGCATTGGTGACTGCTAACGATAAAATCTTAGAATTAGATAAAACGATTGAGAATATTACAGCTGATAAAAACTCTTGGCAACTCCGCTACAACAATAAGAATGACGACTTTAACAACCTAAGTAAACTATTTGAAGAATATAAAAAATGTAATCCTCAAACAGAAACCAAAACTACTTTAATTAAAAATATTATTAATTTTATTAAAAGTTTATTCAAAAAATGAACATTGTAGAAATTGCATCTCAATTAGTCTGGGTACTACCAGTCTATGTCGCTATTAATGAGTTAATTAAAAAGGTATTACCTAATCTAAACACTAGGTTTATCCCGCTTATTAACTTAGTCTTAGGTTTTACTGCTTATCCAATGATTGAAGCAGAGTCTTTATACATCAAGATATTTGCTTGTATAGTCTTAGGATTATCAGCTGGTGGGTTATTTGACCTTGGTAAAAGGACAATTTTAGATAAATGAAATACTACGACAATCCGTATCAGACTGAAAAATGGAAAGCTGAAAAATGGAATGTCGTAAATGAAACTCAAAAAACCAAAGACGAAATAGACAACGAGATTGTTTATGCTCTTGCTAAAATTATGGCTTTTTTTATGGCTATTGGAGTTATTTATTTTCTATTTAGACAATGAAAGAAAAATTGAGTCATCAAGTCAGAAAGGAAGTTTTTGAAGAATCTGGGATAGTCCAAAAGAAAAGAAACGGTAGATACAATATCCATCACGATATATTTAAGTCAGATGTAAAGCGTGGTTTAGTTCCGAGAAACTTCCTTGTAAATGGAAAGAGAAACCTAACTCCTCTACCGATAGAGGTTCATAATGAGTTACACAAGTTAGTAGAAGAAACACCCGCCTTTAGAAATAATATTGAGTGTAGGAAGTGGCTAAGTAATATGGCTTACAATGGCGATTTAGATTTAATATGATCGAGATTAAAAACTTATTTCCATACGAACACAAAGACGGTAAAAAGTTTGACGAACTAGAAGTCGGATATGCTGTGGCTAAACTTATCAGAAATCAAAAAGAAATTATCGAAAAACTAGATATATTGATTAAGTCTATAAAATCTGTATAATAAATGTTAGATTGGGCGGTATATGGAAACATATAACTGCCCCTTTTTATTTCTCGACTAATTCAATCTCACATAACCAATCCTTTGATCCATTTTCTTTCCGGGCATGAATTTCAATACATAAATCATCATCGCTTATTATTTGATAGTGCTGTAAGCAGTCTAAAACGCTTGTAACCGCATTATCTAGGTCAGAGTGGTAGTTACCCTTGATATGATAGAAAACGTGCAGTATAAACGGTTTAACGATGTAATTTTGCCTCAATGGTATTAGATATTCACCAGCTAATGACTGGAAATTCATATATGCCTTACTTGGTAACGATACTCGATTAAAATTTCTTCTACTATTTTTTTTTGATATTATCCTTAATGGTAATTTAATAATCATATACTGACAGTCTAATTTAGACTGTCAAGTATGACTATTTTTTGAATAAAGCGTATGTAGCACAAGTTAGTGCTGCCATATTCCAAAAAGCATAGAAATCAAAAGTGCCATCGTTTAGTAATACCAAACACCCAAAGAATGTGATGATGGTTGTTACTAATACGAAATATTTTATGAATTTCATATTTTTTTTAAACTAATAACTTTTCTTGGCTTACAACCTAGTATTGATCGTCGATACTCCCTATCTCTATCTTTGTCCTTAATTATTTTACAATCATCACAATATAGTTGAGACAAGTGGTATCTATCAACTTCAAACTGTTTATTACATCGTTTACAAATTCTCATCTTATTCCACTTAACAAATAACACCCACCAACAACAAAGATAAATCCTAGTATTGGGGTTAGAAAGGCTTTTAATTCTTTAGTCATTTGTTTAATAAATTAATAATATCTTCAAGTGCTTCATTATACCCATCGTTCCAATAGCAACCTTCACATTTAGGTTTACAACTTTCATAACATTGTTTCATTTCCTCTATCTTCTCTTTTAATTCTTGTATGGATTGTTGGTTGTATTGTTCTATCCAAGACCAAACTTGTTTGTCAGTAGCATTTATCCAAGTTTCAACACCTTTCCTAATTATCTTTCTTTGTAGCCTTTCGTTGTATTTATCATATCTAAAATTAGAATAAAAACCATTAGCTTTATATTCTAAGGCTTTATGCCATTTTCCATTTGGTGTCATTCCCCATATTCCTTTATTCATATCTAATTTATCTTCTACCACCATACAAGATGTTCCTTTTTCTTTACTATATAAAATTTCTCCTGTTAATAAGTTTTTACCACATGGATATTTTTTAGATTTTTTTAACTCTATCTCCCCGCTATTATTTGGTTTGGTCATAATTTATTAAAATTTATAAAGTCCACAGGCTTGACATTTAATAATAGTTTTAGGAACACCGACAACTGTATTATTTTCTGTTAAATAACTTTCTTTAAAACCATCAAATTGTTCAATCCACTTATGCTTACCACTTGTAGTATTTTTACACATTTTTTCTTCTCCTATTTGTTTAGATTTATAAATTGATGTTCCAATAATTCTTCCACATTTAGCACAAGCAAAAGCATCTTTATGTTCAGGACTTCCTGTTAATTTTATTTCAGCTTTACAGCAATCTGATAATTGTTTCATTTTATATAACTTAATAAATAACAACCATAATAGACAAAGATAAAACCACCGACTACTTGGAGGAATGATTTGAGTTTTTTAGGTAATCTCATTTTTGTATTTGCTCTAATTGAGCTTGAGTAACTAATGTTTCTAATTCTAGTTTTAGAATTTGTTTATCGGCTTCTGTTTTGGCATATTCATTAGTAAGCCTATTGATTTTTTCTATTGTTGTTTCTTTCATAATTATTTCTCCCATTTTGATCGACTAGCGTTCCAATGGTTTAATGCTTTTGGATAACCGTCGGTTTCTAATACTTTGTAAAAGCAGTCAATATTATCGACAAAGTTATAAACATTCTTCCCGGCACAATATCTGTGAAAAGTACCGTTTATAAATTGATATATACCAGTAGCTGTTGATGACTTGTTTTTAGCCAATGGATTAAAATTACTTTCAGCTCTGGCAATTCTAACAAACACACTTATATCAGTATCTTTATAACCAAGCTGTTGACCTCTACATCTTATATATGTTATAGCGTCATAATCGCATGGAATTTTTGGAGTAGTAACTTCTACCGCTTTTACTTCAATCGTTTGTTCTAGGTGTTTTGGTGAGCCAATTTTAACCTCTCCAAGTCCTGTCTTAGAAATTACATAGACTAATGAACAAATAATTAAACACAAGACAAAACCGGCTCTGCGTTGTCTAAATATTTCACGTCTATAAGTTCTTTTTTGACTATTACCTAATAGATTTTTGATTTCCATAAACTTAATTAATAATTATTTGTGCTCCACCTGCTGTTCTTTTCTAGCTTACTGCTATAAGCTAGGTACGATTATTGTTTAAAGATGTTATTTCGTCTCATCTGCTTTAATAATACAGGAGTGTTTAATCGTTGTCAAGTGGTCAAATAGATAACTTACCACACTTGGTACAAAGTAAGCCTGATAGCATAGTTTTGCAACTTTTGCATCGATGCAACCTCATCCAGTCGGCTTTATTGCCTTTCTTTTGGGTAGCTTTTGGTTTGTAAGTTGATTTTGGCATTTGAGTTTTAGGTCTTAATCTTTTAAATGTTTCTAACGTTAGCTTTTTATCATATTCTAATTTTTCGTGACAGACTGGACACGCCAAAATCCATTGATTAAAATCCGATAACAATTCCGGGCATGACCGATACCATATCCTTTTATGTTTATGAGCCGGATGTAATTCGCTACTACCCCAGCAATTACTATCGAGTTTAATTTCGCAACTATGGATACCTTTCTCATCACAAATTTTTTTAATTTCTTTGTTAGCTAGAATAGCATTCTTGCCAACCTTTCCTATTTTCATAGTGGGATACTAAGGAGTCGAACCTTAAAGCGACAAACCCAATGAAAGTCGCACAGAACCGATCTGTATATATCCCGGAA
>Ga0209717_1004730_pt1 | contig 11083 bp, 9 predicted proteins | sample AD_UKC048_MetaG_FD_184418 | JGI IMG/M metagenome (GOLD analysis project Ga0209717, IMG submission 184418) | Active sludge microbial communities of municipal wastewater-treating anaerobic digesters from USA - AD_UKC048_MetaG (SPAdes) (version 2) | ecosystem: Engineered > Bioreactor > Anaerobic >... | reverse complement strand
TTCGTCCGTCACGTCGAAGGCCATGTTGCTGGTGCGGACGATCATCACTTCCTGGTCGGCCGCCGGCACCGAGGCGCCGGTGAAGCCCTGGCGGGCCACCTCCATCTGGGCCGCGGGGTAGTTGTCGAGCTTGATCAGGTAAAGGGGGAACTCGTGCTCGACGCCCCGGCGCGGGTCGGAGTTGATCTGGGTCTCGATGAGTTCGTCGATGCTGTGCTCGCCATCGCCGACCACGGACACCATGTCGCCCTTGTTGGCGGCGACCATCTTGCCGCCCACCACCAGCAGACGATGCTCGGCGCCGCGGATGAAGCGCTCGACGATCACCTCGGAACCTTCGGCCGCGGTCAGGGGGTAGAGCTCGCGGATCTCGTCGGCGCTGCGCACATTGGTGAACACACCGCGGGCGTGGTTACCGTCGCTGGGCTTGATCACCACCGGGAAGCCGATGTCGTCCGCCGCCTCGATGGCATCCTCGACGCCATCGACGATGCGGCCCTCGGGCACGGGCACCCCGCAGGATGCGAGCAGGCTCTTGGTGAGATCCTTCTCGCGGGAGATGCTTTCGGCGATAGCCGGAGTGCGATCGGTCTCCGCCGTCCAGATACGACGCTGGCGGGCACCATAGCCCAACTGCACCAGATTGCCTTCCGCCAGCAGGCGGATGAAGGGGATGCGGCGGGACTTGTCGGCGGCGGCCTCGACGATGCAGCGGGTGCTCGGGCCCAACATGTAGCTATCGACCAGATCACGCAGGCGCAGCACCGCAGCGTCCACGTCATAGGGGCGATCCTCGATCGCCGCCATCAGCAGGTCGTGGCCCATGTGGAGGGCAGCCGTGGAAACATCCTTCTGCCAGGCGCGGATGACCACCTTGTACACACCACGGATTGACGTCTCCCGGGCCTTGCCGAAACCGCCGGTCATGCCGGCCAGGTTCTGCAGCTCAAGCGTCACGTGCTCGAGGATGTGCCCCGGCCAGGTACCATCCCGCAGCCGCTTGAGGAAGCCACCCCGCTCACCGATGCTGCAGCGATGCTCCACCAGACTGGGGAGCATCGCAGTGAGCCGCTCATAGAAACCGGGGATGACGTTGGACGGGCAATCTTCCAGGTCGTGGATATCGACCCACGCCTCAAGGACGGAACGGTAGGTCCAGATGTTCGGACCCCGCAGATGGAGCACGTTCAGGAATTCGATCGTTTTGTTGGTCATGGGCAAGGCGGTGGAAGTGACGAGCTGGGTAGCGGCACGGTGAAACAAAAACTGAACTTTCGCTTAACGCGGTAGTTGCCGGTTGGATTACCGGAGAAAAAAATATCGATCAGCCAGCGATTCTGCCTGATCGCCGGGTGTACGCGCCTGTAACGAGTCAGTAAACTTCGAACGCAATTTTGCCCCACGCCGGCCCTTTTCTGTGGCCCTTTTGTTAGGCCCTTTTCCCCGGCCACATCGCGTCCCCAAATGAATTCCGTGTCCACACACCTGCCTTCCGCCTATTCCGACTACCTCGGACCAGCCGTTCCTGAAACCTGGCGCCCCCGGCTTGACGCCGCACTGGCCGCCGACGAGAAGGTTCTGGCCAGCCTGAGCCTCGATCTGGACACCCAGCTGCAGTTTCGCAGTGGCATCGTGGCCCTGACCGATCGCCGCCTGATGGCCTGGGACGACGCCGCCGGAACGTGGCAGTCCTGGCCCTTCCAAGAAGGGATGCAGCTACGCCACCGGGACCACGGTGGTGTCGCCGCCCTTGATCTGGTCAACCCGGCCTGCAAGCTGGGAGGCTGGCGCTTCACCCTGGCCCAGGACCCGGCTGCGCGCAACCTCTCCGACCGCTTCAAGGCCCAGCTCGAATGCGTGCTGGCGGGCCGTCAGCCGACTCCGCCGGAGCCCCTGACCTGCCCGACCTGCGATGCGCCCCTGCCGCCGGGCACCGATGAGTGCCCCACCTGCGCCCGGGAGATCCACACCCCGCCGTCCACCTGGACCTTGTTCCGTCTGTGGCGCTTCGCCCGCCCCTACCGGGGGCAACTGCTGGCCGGTTTCCTGCTCACCCTGCTGTCCACCGCCGCCACCCTGGTGCCCCCCTACCTCACCATGCCGCTGATGGACGAGGTGCTGATCCCCTTCCAGAACGGCGCGCCCATCGACGGCCACCGGGTCACCCTGATGCTCGGCGGCCTGCTGATCGCCGCGGTCTTCGCCTGGGGCCTGGGCTGGGCCAAGACCTACATCCTGGCCCTGGTCAGCGAGCGCATTGGCGCCGACCTGCGCACCACCACCTATGAACACCTGCAGGGCCTGTCCCTGGAGTACTTCGGCGGCAAACGCACCGGCGACCTGATGGCGCGGATCGGCGCCGAGACGGACCGGATCTGCCTGTTCCTGTCCATGAACCTGCTGGACTTCGCCACCGACGTGCTGATGATCACCATGACGGCGATCATCCTGGTGTCCATCAACCCCTGGCTGGCCCTCGTCACCCTGGTGCCGCTGCCCTTCATCGCCTGGCTGATCCACACCGTGCGTGACAAGCTGCGCTACGGCTTCGAGCAGGTGGACCGGGTGTGGTCCGAAGTCACCAGCGTACTGGCCGACACCATCCCCGGCATCCGGGTGGTCAAGGCCTTTGCCCAGGAGAAGCGCGAAGTTGCCCGTTTCCGTGAAGCCAACGGGCGCAACCTGGCGGTGAACGACCGTGTGAACAAGGTGTGGTCGGTGTTCTCGCCCACCGTCACCCTGCTTACTGAAGTGGGCCTGCTGATCGTGTGGGGTTTCGGTATCTGGCTGGTGTCCGAGAATGACGTCACCGTCGGCACCCTGGCCGCCTTCCTGGCCTACATCTCGCGCTTCTACACCCGCCTCGACTCCATGAGCCGCATCGTCTCGGTGACCCAGAAGGCTGCCGCGGGCGCCAAGCGCATTTTCGACATCCTCGACCACGTCTCCAGCGTGCCCGACCCGGCCACGCCCCAGCACCTGCCCAAGGTCACCGGCGCCATCGAGGTCAAGCGCGTCGGCTTCCGCTACGGTAACCGCAGCATCCTGCGCGGCGTCGACCTGAACATCGCCCCGGGCGAGATGATCGGCCTGGTGGGCCATTCGGGCTCGGGCAAGAGCACCCTGGTCAACCTGATCTGCCGCTTTTACGACGTGACCGACGGCTCCATCCGCATCGAGGGCATGGATATCCGTTCGGTGCCGGTCTCCGAATACCGCCGCAACATCGGTCTGGTGCTGCAAGAGCCCTTCCTGTTCTTCGGCACCATTGCCGAGAACATCGCCTACGGCAAGCCCGACGCCACCCGCGAGGAGATCATCTCCGCCGCCCGTGCCGCCCACGCCCACGACTTCATCCTGCGCCTGCCCCAGGGCTACGATTCACTCGTCGGCGAGCGCGGTCAGGCCCTGTCGGGGGGCGAGCGCCAGCGCATCTCCATCGCCCGCGCGCTGCTCATCGACCCGCGCATCCTGATCCTCGACGAGGCCACCTCGGCGGTGGATACCGAGACCGAGATGGAGATCCAGGCCGCCCTCGAGAACCTCATCCGCGGCCGCACCACCATCGCGATCGCCCACCGCCTGTCCACCCTGCGCAAGGCCGACCGGCTGGTGGTGCTGGACCGGGGGCAGATCGTCGAGATCGGCAACCACGATACCCTGATGGAAAAGCAGGGTGCCTACTTCCGCCTCTACGAAGCCCAGACCCGCAAGCTGGACGACGACGCCATCGGCCCCGAGCCCCGCGTCCCCCAGCACCGCGAACACGCTCCCGCCTGAAGGCCCGTCATGTCCCAGCAGAATCTCAACATTGCCCGCAACAGCTTTGGCCAGCTCGTGTTTACCGACCCGGACGGCAAGGCCCACCTGGTGACCCCGGTGCGCGCCTTCCCCATCGCCGCCCCGGCCGAGAACATCGGCCTGATCAACACCGAGGGGGAGGAAGTGGCCTGGATCGAGCGCCTTTCCGACCTGCCCGACGACAGCCGCCAGTTGATCGCCGACGAGATGGCCAGCCGCGAGTTCATACCGGTGATCCAGCGCATTCACAACGTTTCCAGCTTCGCTACCCCCAGCACCTGGGATCTGGAAACCGACCGGGGCCGCACCAGCATGGTCCTGAAGGGCGAAGAGGACATCCGCCGCCTTGCCGCCCCTGCCCTGATGATCACCGACAGCCGCGGCATCAACTTCCTGATCCGCGACCGGTACGCCCTCGACAGCCACAGCAAGCGTCTGCTCGACCGCTTCCTGTAGGCGCCACCCGCAGCCGGAAGGCAGACGAGAAAGCCCACCAGCCGCAGCCCGCCCGCTGGGGATGCCGCCGGCGGGCTTTCTCAACTGACTAGCACGATAAAGGCCCGCCGAGCGGGCTCGGTTACCACACCTGGTTTCGATCTCCTCAACCTGGGCATAGCCGCCAGAGACTCGTCACTTTCACGATGGAACGGAATATCAGAAAATCGTGATACTGCGACAATTAGTCGCATGCTCTTTTTAGCGGTCGCCCATCAGCCCTGACTGATTATTGGCTATGATTGTAAGTAACTTATTACATACAAACAGCCATGCCCGTCAACTCTCGCCAATCAACCGAGTCCCGGCAGGCTGAGATCATTGCCACGGTCGTGGCCCTGGCAGCCGACCGAAACCCAGCCGAAGTGACGACGACGGATATTGCCAAGGCGATGAATGTGACGCAGGGCGCGCTGTTCAGACACTTTCCAAACAAAGAGGCGATTCGACTGGCCGTCATAGAGTGGATAGAGACGCAGCTGATGAGCAGGCTCGGGGATGCGCAGGTGTCGGCCCCCAATGCCTTGAAGGGGCTGGAAGCGATGTTCCTGGCGCATGTGATATTCATTCGCGAGTTTCCCGGTGTTCCACGCTTGGTCTTTGCCGAACTCCAGCAGCCGGAGAGCACCCCCGTACGGCAGCGTGTTCATGAAATCATGCGGCACTATCGACAGACATTGGCTGAAACCTTGGGTAGAGCCAAAGCTGCGCAGCTGATAAGAGATGATGTCGACGTTCAGGCTGCCGCAGCGCTATTTCTCGGCGCCATCCAGGGTCTGGTGATGCAATCCATGCTCGGGGGCGTCCCATCAGATACCGAGGATCCGGTAGTTGGTGTTCTACACCTCTACCTTGCCGGCCTGGGAGCCAGACCATGAAACCGGGCCGGCTCTTCACCCGCAAACTCGGACTCGGGCTCTTTGCCGCAATACTCGTTGGCGGATTTGGCTGGGTTGTCGCCCGCTCCGGGCCCTTATCTCCCATCCAGGTCACAACACTCCGGGTGGAGGCCGGTTCGCTGTCACCAGCGATATTTGGCATCGGAACTGTCGAAGCACGACGTAGTTATCTCATCGGGCCAACAGCCGCCGGGCGAGTAAAGGCCGTACATGTGGATGTGGGTGAAATGGTGAAGGGTGGGCAACTGCTGGCCGAAATCGACCCGGTTGACCTGGATGAGCGCCTTCGTTCGGCGGAAGCCGCTTACGCTCGGGCCGCCAGTGCCGTCAGCGCCGCCGAAGCGCAATGCAAGGATGCGCGAGCCCGGCGGCAACTCGCCGAACTCAATGCCCAACGCTATCGCGATCTGGGTGGAAAGCACTTTGTCAGCGCCAGCGCGGTAGAAGGCAAGCAGCAGGAGCTCGATGCGGCTCAGGCACTGGTTGAGGTCAGCGAAGCCAGCTTGCAGGGTGCTCGCCAGGAACAACTTCGACTGAAGGCGGACCAGGATGGCATACGAGAGCAACGCGGCAATCTACGCCTTCTCGCCTCACGGGATGGCTTAGTGATTAGCCGCGATACGGAACCTGGCTCGACGGTGATTGCCGGCCAGGCGATCCTCCGCCTGGTTGAGCCTGACAGTCTCTGGGTCAAGGCACGCCTGGACCAGGGGCGCTCGCGGGGGCTGGCAGTCGGGCAAGCAGCAGAAATTGTATTGCGCAGCAATGTCTCGACGCCCCTACCTGGCAAGGTGGCGCGCATCGAGCCGGTGAGCGACAGCGTAACTGAAGAGCGCATCGCTCTTATCGCGTTCGAGCACATTCCCAAAGGCCTGAGCCTGGGCGAGATGACTGAAGTTACGGTGAAGACCGGGGCAGCTCAATCCGGACTGATCGTCCCGAATGCCGCCATCAAACAGATGCCCCGGGGCAGCGGCGTCTGGACGCTCAAGGAAGGCAAGCTCAGCCTGACCCCGGTGAAGTTGGGCAACACCAGTCTTGATGGCAGCGTCCAGATTCTCGATGGCCTGGCTGCTGGCGACGAGGTGCTTGTTCATAGCGATCGTGAGCTCAGCGAGGGCGCACGCATCCAGGTTGTCAACCAACTCGTTGGGAAGCCCAAGTGATTAGCCTGGCCGGGCGGGACATCCTGCATTCGTGGTCGAAGTTCGTCCTGACCGGCATCGGACTGGGCCTGTTGATCGGCGTGACCCTCACCATGGCCGGCGTTTACCGTGGCATGGTCGACGACGCCAAGGCGCTGCTTAACAACAGTGGCGCTGATATTTGGGTGGTGCAGCAGGGCACCCAGGGGCCTTACGCCGAGTCATCAAACCTGCGTGATGACGTCTATCGTGCCTTGCTGACGCAGCCAGGGGTTTCCCGCGCGGCCAATGTCACTTACTTGACGATGCAGGTTCGCGTTGGCAACACCGATGTGCGGGCCATGGTGGTCGGCTTTGAGCCCGGGCAACCTGGCGAGCCCGGTTACCTGGTCGCCGGCCGACAGATAACCCGCAGCCATTACGAAGCGGTGGCCGATATGAAGACCGGCTTTCAATTGGGCGACACGCTACGCATCCGCCGCCACGACTATCGCGTGGTTGGCCTGACCCGGCGGATGGTGTCGTCGGGTGGCGACCCGATGGTTTTCATCCCGCTCAAGGATGCGCAGGAAGCCCAGTTTCTCAAGGATAACGACGCCATACTCAACGAGCGTGCCCGCACAATTGCCAATCCGGTCCTGAATCGACCCGGCGTGCCGGGCCTGCTTGATGCCATCCTGGCTTCGCAGAACGCCAATCACAACGTCAATGCAGTGCTTGTTCAGATTGCGTCGAACATCGACCCGGAACATGTGGCGAGTGAGATTCGCCGCTGGAAGCACCTACAGGCCTTTACCCGTGCTCAGCTGGAAGACATTTTGGTATCCAAGCTGATTGCCACCTCGGCCAAACAAATCGGCATGTTTCTGGTCATCCTGTCCATCGTAAGCGCCGCCATCGTCGCCTTCATCATCTACACGATGACGCTCGGCAAGATACGGGAGATAGCGGTACTCAAGCTCATCGGCACCCGCAACCGGACGATTGCCGGCATGATCCTGCAGCAGGCCATGGGGCTGGGCGTCATTGGCTTCATGGTCGGCAAGACCGCCGCAACCGTCTGGGCGCCATTTTTCCCGAAATTCGTCCTGCTTGAGCAAGGGGATACGGTACGGGGATTCATCGTTGTGATGTTCATCTGCGCACTGGCCAGCACGCTCGCCATCCGAGTCGCTTTGCGCGTCGACCCCGCTACGGCCATCGGAGGCTAATGTGAAAGGTTTTGGAATTCACATCGAGGGCCTGCGGAAGCGCTATGGGGAAGGCAATGCCGCGGTCGACGCCCTGAAAGACGTCAATATGACCGTTGCACCGGGCGAGGTGGTTGGTCTGATTGGTCCGTCGGGTTCGGGCAAGAGTACCCTGCTGAAATGCCTGGGTGCTGTTATCGAGCCAACGGCCGGCCGGATGACCCTGGGCGACGAGGTGATTTTCGAAGACGGCTGGAAAATCCCCGACCTCAGAGCCCTGCGCCGCGACAGGATTGGCTTTGTTTTTCAAGCGCCTTACCTGATTCCTTTTCTGGACGTCATCGACAACGTGGCCCTGTTGCCAATGTTGGCCGGCAAGCCGAATGGTGAAGCGCGGAATCGGGCAAATGAACTACTCGAGGCATTGGATGTTGGTCACCGTGCCAAGGCACAGCCTTCCCAGCTTTCCGGTGGCGAGCAGCAACGCGTGGCAATTGCACGCGCCTTGGCAAATCAACCGCCGGTGATCCTCGCTGATGAACCGACGGCCCCATTGGATAGCGAACGGGCACTGAGTGTCGTACGCATTCTCAACGACATGGCCCAGCAGTTTCGAACCGCCATCATCGTCGTTACCCACGATGAAAAAATCATCCCCACCTTCAAACGCGTCTATCACATTCGTGATGGACAAACCCATGAAGAGAAGGGGCTCGGGGCTGGCAAATCCGAATTCTGATACCGGAGTCACCCCTCCATTTACCAGGACACAGCGCATGTTCTTTGTACTCGTTTTCTTGATTCTGGTGACCACGACGTCTTACCTATTCCCGGAGTGGTCTTGGGTCACGGTCCTGGTGGTGTCGTTCGGCTGCGTAGCTGCACTGCGGATACTCCTGGCAGTGACATCTCGTTCAGGGAGTGGCCCGAGGGAAACGGAGTAGCTGAGGTCCAGGCCTGCCGGATAAAGCACCGGCTCCGAACCCAATACGTCCACACCATTTCATCCACGGCCGGATGGCAGGCCGCGTGGCCGCTGACCAAAAAGTCCCCCGACCACGAAAAACGCCCGCCCTGCACGAAGCAATTCGCCATCTCGCCATGGGGCCACTCCTCGTCCACAAAGGCGACGCCGAGCCCGGAGTCAAGCCCCTCTGGCAGGGCTTCGCCAGGCACACCCGTTTCGTCAGAAGAGTGCAGCTAATGCGCTTGATGCATGCGTTACGAATTGTGTGGAATGATGTCTCTTAAACCCCAGGCGAGCTCAGTCACCGCCGCCGCAGCCGCCCCCACCGCATCCACCACCGTCGCCCGCGTCGCCACTGCCACTGTCAGACCCACCGGCGCAGCCCCCGCCTCCGCCCCCACAGCCAATGTCACTGGCGCAGTAGGCATCGCCTGATTGCGCCCCGTCCGGCCCCATGCAGTTGAGGGCATAGCGGAAACCGTCAGGAATCAAAAGCAGGCCATCCAAGGCAAAAAGCAGGGGCAGACGGTCGGGCTTGCGGGGGTTGATACCGTCGAGGTGACACGCATGCAGCCATGTGCGCCGCAGACCGATCTGCGCGCTCCGGGGGGTCGCCATGTACTCCGCCGGCGTGTGATCAAGAAAACGCCCCAGGGCCTGACGGCAGAACAGCCGATAGCCCTTGGTGAACAGGATGAACTCGTGCCAGGCCACATCCACTGCCTGGCTCGGCATGGACACCATCTGCCCCTGCGCCGCCAGGGCCACCAGGAAGAAGGTGCGTAGCTCCCTGACGACCAGCTCGGCCTGGGTGTCGCTGAGGTGGGGGTAGCGTTCGCGGACCTTGCGCACGAGGCCCACCGGGAAGCGGAAGCCTGCCAGAAAGCGTGCCCGTGCCCGCTGCCGCCAGCGCCACCAGGCAAGACCGATCAGGGACAGACCGCCAGCGGCAAGCAATAGCCGGGGGATCCATTGACCGGTTTCCGGATGGCGGTGGGCAACAACGCCCCCGACCACCGCGAGGGCCACGGGCAACCAAACAAGGCGGCGCAGTTCCTTCATCGCATCCCCCTTCCCTGCCCCGAAGATGAGGTCGGCATTTTACCCACCGCAGCCCGGGTCAACACAGGTGCAGAAGATCACGCGGCCTTAACAATTTCGCAGCCGCCCGGTAACGCGAGCTTCTTAATCTTGCCGCGAAGGCCATTTCGACACTCAAGGGAGACTCCATGAAAGACTTTCTGTGCGCACTGCAGACCCAGCGCTGGGACGACCACCGCTTCTATCACCACAGCCGGGTGAACCAGACCCTGCACCTGATCAGTGCCATCAGCTTCCTGATCGCCTATTCCCTGCTCTTTGTAGACCCGGTCAAAGCCGCACTGATCGGCTGGCTGATCTCCATGGTCACGCGCCAGTCCGGCCATTTTTTCTTTGAGCCCCTTGGCTACGACGAGGAGAACAAGGTCAGCAACGAGTACAAGGAAGCCGTGAAGGTGGGCTACAACCTCAAGCGCAAGGTGGTGCTGCTGTCCATCTGGGCCTTCATCCCGCCCGCCCTGTGGCTCAACCCGACGATGTTCGGTCTTTTCGACGCCCACACGGACATGGGTGGCTACATCGATCACCTGGGCATCCTGTGGCTCAGCCTCGGTGTCGGCGGCCTGCTGTTCCGCACCGTGCATCTGTTCTTCATCCGCGACGTGCAGACCGGGCTGGTGTGGCTGACCAAGATCCTCACCGACCCCTATCACGATATCAAGCTCTACCACCGGGCTCCGCTGCTCCTGCTGCGCGATCTGCGCACCCGCGAAGCCACCTGATCCCTTCCCCGGCGCCGCCCTCCTTCCACAACGGGAGGGACGGCGCCGAACCGCTTACTTCAGGAAGCGATGGACCAGCATCTCCTTCAGGATGCGCCGGCGGATAGCCTTGTCGGTGAGCCTTCCGTCACTCCACCACCAGCCATCCGCATCCATCTGCCGCGCCGCAGCGACGACGCGCTCCACCACTTCGGCGAAGTCGGCATCGGTGTAGTTGAGGCTGAAGATGAAGCGCCCGCTGCCAACCCAGCTCAGGGCCAGCCCCTCGGCACGCATGTAGTACTGGAGCATCCAGTTGTAGCGCCCTGGCCGCGTGAAGGTCACGGTCCAGATGGTGGACAGGTTGGCCACCCGCAGGGGCAGGCCCGCCTCCTCGAAACGCGCGTTCATGCAGGCCGCTCGTGCATTCCATCGGGTGTCCAGCCCGTCGTACAGCGCCCGCACTTCCGGCGATTCGATGCGCTCCAGGAACTCGGCCATGGCCCCCATGACCCAGGGATGGGAGTTGAAGGTGCCACGGGCAAAGCAGATGTCGGCCGGCCGGTCATCCCGGTAGCGTTTCATCAGGTTCCGCTTGCCGCACACCACCCCCACGGGCAGGCCGCCACCCAGGGTCTTGCCGTAGGTGACCATATCGGCCTGGACACCGAAGTAGGCCTGGGCGCCCCCGGCCGCGAGGCGAAAGCCGACGAAGACCTCGTCAAAGATCAGCACGATGCCCCGTTCATCGCAGACCTGGCGCAGCTCGCGCAGCCACGCCGAG
>Ga0209717_1004729_pt1 | contig 11086 bp, 4 predicted proteins | sample AD_UKC048_MetaG_FD_184418 | JGI IMG/M metagenome (GOLD analysis project Ga0209717, IMG submission 184418) | Active sludge microbial communities of municipal wastewater-treating anaerobic digesters from USA - AD_UKC048_MetaG (SPAdes) (version 2) | ecosystem: Engineered > Bioreactor > Anaerobic >... | reverse complement strand
CCGTGAATATCAACAGCGGCATCAAAAATACCTGGGGCAGTATTTTAGAACAGGGTTTTACCTCCAACATCAATTTTGAGAACAAACTGCCCTCTGTAAAAATTCATGGCAAAGGCAATATTCTGCCCAACAGCGGCCGGCTGGTGCTGCCGTTTGAGGCAGTGAACCTGAATGCAGTGGATATCAGTATCATAAAAATTTATGAGAACAATGTTCCCAGGTTCCTGCAGGATAATTCACTGGCAGGCAACAGTTCCCTGAGAAGAGTTGCCCAACCGGTAGTGGAAAAAACTCTGCGGCTGGATAATGACAAGACACTCGATCTTCATAAAAGACAACGTTTTTCCCTTGATATTGATAAATTTTTAAAAACGGAACAAGGCGCAATCTATCGTGTTACTATTGGCTTTAGACCTGAATATTCTTTGTATAGCAAAGTGGACACCTCACAAAAAAACAGCAATGAGGAAGATGAGGAAGACTATGGATACTATGATGAAGATTCACAAAGTGGTGTGGATGACAATGAGGAATTCTGGAGAAGGTACGACACTTATTATCCTTATGGCTACAACTGGAGCAGGCGTGATGACCCCAACAGCAAATCATACTACAATAAAGACCGGTGGGCTACCAGGAATATCTTAGCCAGCAACATCGGCCTTACTGCCAAACGGGGAAATAATAACCAGCTCACCGTTGCCGTTAGTAATATCCTTACCACCGAGCCCATGGGCGATGTGGACATTGAAGTGATGGACTACCAGCAGGCCATTGTTGGCAATGGTAAAAGCGGCGGAGATGGATTTGTCAATATTGACATGAAACGCAAGCCCTATTTACTGGTTGCAAAAAAAGGTAACGAAAGAGGCTATTTGAAACTGGATGACGGAAGTTCTTTAGCACTCAGCCGTTTTGATGTGAGTGGCGAAGAAATAAAGAACGGTATAAAGGGATTCATTTTTGGTGAGCGTGGGGTATGGCGACCTGGTGATACCATGTTTATCAATTGCATCATAGAAGACAGGGAAGGTAAATTGCCAAAAGACCACCCGGTTGAATTCAGCCTGTACACGCCCAACGGCCAATTGTATAAACACACCGTACAAAGCGATGCAGAAGATGGTTTTTATCTCTTCAAAACCAATACAGATGCCTCCTCTCCAACCGGCAACTGGCTGGCAAAGGTAAAATGTGGTGGTGCGGTTTTTGAAAAACGCATTAAAGTAGAAACGGTAATGCCCAACCGCTTAAAGATAAATGTGGACTTTGGTAAAGACCCATTGCTTGGTACTGGCGGTACTACTGCTGGCACCATCAATGCCAAATGGTTGTTTGGAGCCGTGGGCAAAAATTTAAAAGCAAAAATTGATGCTTCCCTCTATGCAAAACAAACAAGCTTTGCAAAATTTGCCGGCTATATATTTGATAATCCCACTGCTGATTACTCTACCCAAACAAAGACGATGTTTGATGGCACACTGGATGACCAGGGGAATGCAACATTGAAACCGTCATTTGAAACTGACGAAGCTGCACCGGGTATGCTGAATGCCAACCTGCTTGTAAAAGTGTTTGAACCAGGTGGTGCATTCAGTATTGATAATGTAACGATGAGCTATAGTCCCTATGCCAGTTATGCCGGGCTAAAACTGCCCAGTGGTGAAAAGCCCTTCAACTTTTTACTGGCTGGCAAAACACATACTGCAGAGCTGGCTGATGTGGATGCAAAAGGAAATCCTGTTGCCGGCACCTCCACATTGGAGGTTCAGTTCTACCGCATCCAATGGCGCTGGTGGTGGGATGACAATGGAGATAACCTCAGCAATTTTACCCAAAACTCTTACAACAAGCTTATCAAAAGTGAAATCGTAACCCTTACTAACGGTCGTGGACAGTGGCAATTTAAACCCTCCGCCAACGAATGGGGCCGTTATCTTATATTGGTAAAAGATACCAGGAGTGGTCACATGACGGGTTCTGCCTTCTACATTGATGAACCAGGATGGCAAAGCCGCAGTGGAAATGATGAGGACCAAACAGCCGCCACCATGTTGTCGTTCAGCAGCAATAAAGAAAAATACAATGTTGGGGACGAGATCGTACTCAATATCCCCAGCAGCAAGGGTGGCCGTGTACTGGTAAGTTTAGAAAACGGCAGTAAGGTGATCAAATCTTTCTGGAAAGAAACAGAACAAGGGCAAACACTTATCAAGTTTGATGCAGAACAGGGCATGGCACCCAATATCTATGCAACGGTAAGCCTGCTGCAGCCCCATGCGCAAACATTAAATGATCTTCCCATAAGAATGTACGGAAGCATCCCGCTATTTATAGAAGATAAAAATACCATCCTCAAACCGGTACTGAATATCCCCGGCAGCATCCGGCCCGAACAACAGGTAAGCTTTACCGTTAGTGAGCAGTCTGGAAAAGAAATGACCTACTGTGTGGCCATTGTGGATGAAGGTCTGCTGGATCTCACCCGGTTCAAAACACCTGATCCGCACAGCGCCTTTTATGCCAGGGAAGCGCTGGGTGTAAAAAGTTTCGACCTGTTTGACCAGGTGATCGGTGCCTGGAGCGGGGGTTTGGAAAGAATACTTACTATTGGTGGTGATGGCGAAGGAGGTCCGGTAAAACAAAAAACAGCCAATCGTTTTAAACCAGTGATTGCTTATCTCGGGCCATTTCATTTGGACAAAGGCGAAAAACAAACGAAGAACTTTACCCTGCCATCTTATATTGGTTCGGTAAGGGCCATGGTAGTGGCGGCACACAAGGGCAGTTATGGTTTTGCAGAAAAAAATGTAGCTGTTAAAAAACCCTTGATGCTATTGGCCACCATGCCAAGGGTGCTGGGTCCTGGTGAAACGATCAAATTACCTGTCACAGTTTTTGCCATGGAAAACAATATCAGGAATGTCAGTCTTTCGCTGCAGTCTAATCCATTTTTAGAGGTAGTGGGCAGCAATGCACAAAATATCTCTTTCACCCAAAATGGTGAACAGATGGCATATTTTGATGTTCGTGTAAAGTCAAACGTTGGTATTGGAAAAGTAAAATTACTGGCGAGCAGCGGCGGAGAAAAGGCCAACTATGAAGTGGAGCTGGAAATACGCAATCCCAATCCTCCCGTTACGAGTGTTTCAGAAATGGTATTGAATGCTGGACAGCAATGGAATATTACAGCCTCTGCCATTGGCACACCCAATACGAGTACCGCCACGATAGAAATATCCAGTGTGCCGCCGATGAATTTGCAAAAACGCCTCGACTACCTGATTCAGTATCCGCATGGTTGTATTGAGCAAACCACGTCTTCTGTGTTTCCTCAATTGGTGTTGAACCAACTGACCGACCTGGATGATTATAAAAAATCATTGGTTGATAAAAACATAAAAGCAGGTGTATTGCGGATACAAAATTTCCAGCGGCCGGATGGTGGTTTTAGTTACTGGCCGGGTTTAAGTGAAAGTGATCCCTGGGGCAGCAACTACGCCGGTCATTTTTTACTGGAAGCGCAGGCCAGTGGATACCTGGTAAGCGACTACCTGCTACAGCAATGGAAAAATTTCCAGAAAGGGAGAGCCAATAGCTGGACGGTGACCAGTGAAAATTATTATGGCGCTGATCTTGACCAGGCCTACCGCCTTTTTACGCTGGCATTGGCCAAAGCACCTGAGCTCGGAGCAATGAACCGTTTGAAAGAATTCAAATATTTATCTGCAGAAGCCAAATGGCGGCTGGCGGCGGCGTATAAGTTAGCTGGCCAGGAAAACACAGCGCTTTCACTCATCAGTGGATTACCCACCACGTTTGAAACCCGGGCAAAACCCGGTTTCACTTTTGGTTCTGAATTAAGAGACCAGGCAATGGTGTTAGAAACACTTACCCTCCTGGGACGAAAAGCACAAGCGGCAGCGTTACTCACCACAGTGGCAGCAAAACTATCACAGGACTATTGGTACAGCACCCAAACAACTGCCTATTCTTTAATCGCGATAGCGAAGTATTGTGGTAAAAATCCTTCGGGCGCCAAGATCGTGGCGAAAACAACTATTGGTGGTAAGGCAACGGATATCAATTCCGCAGCCTATATCAGGCAATTACCGGTGAATATTGAAAAAGGCAGCAGCAATGTTGTGGTGAACAATAAAGGCAGCAATGTGCTGTATGTACGGCTGATAACACAGGGTCAGCCATTGGCTGGTGACAGTTTGCAGGTAAATAATAATCCTGCTGTGCTGAGCATGAACGTGAGTTATATCTCACAGGATGGAAAAGCACTGGATATAAGTAAACTAAACCAGGGCTCAGACTTTGTGGCGAAGGTCATCATCACCAATACAGGTAAGCGTGGCCGTTATGATGAGATGGCGCTCACCCAAATCTTCCCCAGTGGCTGGGAAATATTGAATGCCAGGATGATAGGTGGAGAGGGTGCTTTCAAATCTTCATCTTCCACCTACCAGGATGTGAGGGATGACCGGGTATACACCTATTTTGATATCAACGAAAATGAAACCCTCACCTATTATGTGCAGCTGAATGCATCTTACCTCGGCAGGTTTTTCATGCCGGGCACCTATGCTGCGGCGATGTATGACAATACGATCAATGCGGGTGTGAATGGTAAGTGGGTGGAAGTGGTGAATTAATTATTTATAACCAACCCCGCCAACGGCTAAGAGTCCCGGCGGTGGTTGGTTGATTTCACACACACAATCCCGTAGGGACGACAGACTGGTAGCAACCACGAAGCCGGTTACAAAGTCCCGTAGGGACGACAGATTGGTAGCAACCACGAAGCCGGTTACACAGTCCCGTAGGGACGACAGATTGGTAGCAACCACGAAGCCGGTTACACAGTCCCGTAGGGACGACAGATTTGAAGCAATCATGAAGCCGGTTACACAGTCCCGTAGGGACGACAGATTGGTAACAACCACAAAGCCGGTTACAAAGTCCCGTAGGGACGACAGATCGGTTGGAACGACAGATCGGTTGGAACGACAGATCGGTTGGAACGACAGATTTTCTTCGATGATTAGTGAAATTATTATTTATGCCAAACACCTACACCCAAATTCACCTGCAGTTTGTATTTGCCGTACAAAACAGGCTATCGTTAATTCAGAACGAATGGAAAGACAGGTTGTATCAATATATTACGGGCATAGTACAAAACAACAAACATAAAATGATCATCATCAATGGCATGCCCGATCATTTGCATATTGTTGTTGGTATGCGGCCTACACAATCTATTGCAGATCTCTTGCAGGATATAAAGTGGGATTCATCCAGGTGGATAAACAAAGAGAAACTGGTAAAAAGTAAATTTGAATGGCAGGAAGGATATGGCGCTTTTTCCTATAGCAAATCGGCTTTGCCAAAATTGATCGAATATGTGAAAAACCAGGAAACACACCACCAAAAGAAATCATTTATGCAGGAATACAGGGAATTTTTGGATGCGTTTGAAATTGAATACGATGAACGGTATATTTTTCATGAAATTGAATGACGATGGAACCTGCCGTCCCTACGGGACTTTGTTTATTCGTTTGAACGTTTCTACCGGTATGTCGTGCCTACGGCACTTGTTTCGTAAAAGTGCATTCCTTTGAGGCAAAGTAAATGATCTCAAATATTAATAGAGGCGGTCAGGCCGATAGTAAACCCAAAAGCAATGTATCCCTATACCTGGATATACAAAAGTGCCGAAGACGAACAGGTTTTCCCAGGTCCCGCAGGGACACTACATAGGTAAAAAGAGACCCTTGTTCAAGAGTCCCGTAGGGACGATACAAAAAGCCGGTCAAAAAAATTGAAAAAAAGAATCTCCACCATATCATCCAAACTCAAATCACTTAAAACCAAAACCAAGGTTAAACTGGCTATGTTGGTTCTTTTCCTGGTATGGTTTTATTTCTCCCTGCCCAATGTATTATTCAACAAACCTACCAGCTATATACTAGAGGACAAAAACGGGATCTTACTAAATGCCACCATTACATCTGATGGTCAATGGAGGTTTCCTTACAATGAAAAAGTGCCGACAAAATTCATTGCCTGTATAACCACGTTTGAGGATAAACGCTTTTTCTATCATCCCGGCGTGGACCCAATAGCATTCGGCAGGGCTGTGATGAAAAATATCAAAGGCAAGGGAAACACCCAGGGTGGCAGCACTATTTCCATGCAGGTGATCCGCATTGCACAGCAAAACAACCGCAACATCTGGAACAAAATAAAAGAGAGCATACTGGCCGTTCGGCTGGAATGCCGTTATTCAAAAAAGAGCATACTGGCACTCTACGCAAGCAATGCTCCTTTTGGTGGTAACGTGGTAGGACTGGATGCAGCAGCCTGGCGGTATTATGGAACGAGTCCGGACAAATTAAGCTGGGGACAGATGGCAACATTGGCGGTATTACCCAATGCGCCTTCACTGGTTCATCCGGGAAAGAACAGGGATGCCTTATTACGAAAACGAAACAGCCTGTTAGATAAACTACAGGCAGAGAAAAATATAAGCCAGCAGGATTGCGAACTGGCTAAACTGGAGCCTCTGCCGGGTGTTCCGCTTCCGTTACCACAAAATTCAACCCATCTTTTTCAGCGCATAAAAAAAGAAAGTAAGGAACCGGTAACCAAGGTCGCAACCACGATAGACAATGCATTACAAAAAAACGTGGCGGCCATTCTGCAGCAGCACCAGTCTGTTTTAAAAGGAAATGGCATCAACAATGCCTGTGCATTGGTATTGGATGTGGAGACAGGTAACGCATTGGCATACGTGGGTAATATCAGTGATCGAAACAATAAAGAAATGGAAAGCGATGTGGATGTGATTGGAGCCAGGAGAAGCCCAGGCAGTGCATTAAAACCAGTGCTGTATGCAGCGATGCTGAGTGATGGATTGCTGTTGCCCCACTCATTAATAGCAGATGTGCCAATGCAGATCGGTGATTATGCACCAAAGAATTTTGACCTTGGATATGATGGAGCAGTGCCCGCCGCCAATGCACTGGCAAGAAGTTTGAACATTCCCGCTCTAAAAATGCTGCAGCAATACAAGTACCAGCGTTTTTATGAAACACTCAAACAGTGTGGTATCACAACGCTTAACAGAAGTGCAGAAAATTATGGATTGAGCCTGGTGCTTGGTGGCTGTGAAGTAACGATGTGGGATATGGCAGGATTGTATGCATCCATGGCAAGAACACTCAATCATCAAACGGCCAACAAAGGAATCAGTAACCCTAAAGATTTTCACCCGCCGAATTATCTAAAACAAACCTCAAACCTTAAACCTTCAACTTTAAACCTTCCGCTCGATGCCACTTCCATCTACTTCACCTTCCAGGCAATGAAAGAAGTAATGCGGCCCGGCGAAGAAGGTTTGTGGCAACAGTTTTCTTCCTCCCAAACCATTGCCTGGAAAACCGGTACCAGCTTTGGTTTCAGGGATGGCTGGGCTGTAGGCGTAACACCTAAATATGTAGTATGTGTATGGGTGGGCAATACCGATGGTGAAGGACGGCCGGACCTGGTGGGCATTAAAACAGCTGCGCCTATACTGTTTGATATTTTCCGGCTGTTGCCAACCGGCAGCCTCAATGGCGGACAGACCAGCTGGTTTCAAAGACCGCTCTATAATTTCAGTTATGTACCGGTATGCAGGCAAAGCGGTTACAGGGCCAATATGGATTGTGATGTAACTGATACACTGTTTATGCCGCCCAATGCAGTCAAGGCTCCCCTATGCCCTTACCACAGAATGATAAATGTAGATATAACAGGCACCTATAGGGTCAACGCCAATTGTGAAAGCCCATCTTCCATGCAGCATAAAAGCTGGTTCGTATTAAGTCCCGCAATGGAATTCTATTTTAAACAAAAAAGTGCCGACTATAAACCCTTACCGCCTTTTAAACCGGGATGTGAATTGAGTGATGCAGGTAAATCCATCGAGATCATTTATCCGATACCTGAAGCAAAGATCTATGTACCGCTGGAAATTAATGGTGAGAGAGGAAAAACCATCTTTTCTGCCACACACCGGAAAAGCAGTTCAAAAATTTTCTGGAGTATGGATGATAATTTTTTAGCCACCACACAGCATTTTCACCAGGTAGCGGTAAGCCCTTCTGTTGGCAAACATGTTATTACATTGGTGGATGAAAACGGGGTGAGTGTATCAAGAGGATTTGAAATCGTAGAGAAAGAAAAATAGTTAAGCGAACATACAGGACAACATTTCATTGGCAGCCAATTCCATTTTATCTGCAGGCTGCCACCCCAACCCGTCCGCTTCCATCATCGCAGTAATATCCCCTGAAGTATTAAATGCAACAGGCGTCACAACAGCTGGATCTCCCCCAATCATCACCGGAAAAAATTCATCGAGATCCGTCTTCTTGATCCTGCTTCCATTGAAGGGCAGGCGCAGCAGTTGCCTTTCCGGCAAACCAAAACAGGCCACTAAAAATTCTTCGATAAATAATTTAAAAGTGACAAAAGTGGAGAAAGGATTTCCAGGCAGTGCAAATACAACAGGTCCGTTTGCAAACTTTCCAAACCAGGCAGGTTTCCCCGGCCGGATCGCAACTTTATGAAATATTTTTTCTGCACCTGCTTTTACCAGTACTTCGGGAACAAAGTCTGCATCACCTGCTGACACAGCACCGCTTAAAATAATAATGTCAGTTCTTTTATAACTATTAATGGTTTTCAACAAAGCATCTGCATCATCTTTTACATGGGTTTCTGCAGCAGGTTTTATTTTCCAATGCTGCAGCAAAGCCTTTAATAAATGCTGGTTACTGTTTCTTATCTGCACATCATTAACGGCAGCTTCCACAGGCTGAACTTCATCACCAGTGGTAATGATGGCCACCGATGGCAAAGAGGCCACTTTCACTTCATCATAACCTAATGAAGCCAATGTAGTGATGGTGCCAGGTTTGATATAAAAAGGCGGCGCAATAACGGTGATCTCTTTTTTGATATCAGTTCCCTTTGGAGCAATATTCTGCCCCGGAGTAATTGAACTAACAGTAATGCTAAGCCGGTTTTCTATTTCATCAATATCCTCCTTTCTTATAATCGTATTGGCACATTCCGGTACAGCGGACCCGGTCATAATTTTATAGCATTCGCCTTTGCCAATAGATTTTATAGCAGCTTTCCCTGCGAAGACCGTTTCAATCCACGTAAAAGTGCGGATGCCATCATTCCAGTCAGCCATATTGATCGCCATTCCATCCATGGTAGCCCGGTTAAAAGGAGGATAGTCCCTGTCGGCTGCTACAGGTTCATTCAATACCCTGCCCGTTGCTTCTTCCAGTAATACAATTTCCTTTCCGAACGAACGGGCTTGCTGTTTTACTAATTGTTGTGCTTGTTGTAGTGAGATCATTTTGTACACTTATTGAACGATTTAAACGAATGAAACGATTTAAACGTTCTTCAATGCCCCTCTCCTTTTATCATACTGGCTGCATGAAAAACGGCGGGCAACACCGCTTCTAAACTTTCCCTTACACCGGCCACACTTCCCGGCAATGAAATGATCAGCGTATCATTGATAGTACCTGCCACAGACCGGCTAAGCATGGCCAGTGGAGTACGCATTTGTCCATAACTACGCATGGCTTCCGCAATACCCGGTACTTCCCTGCTGATGATCTCTTTCAATGCTTCTGTTGTAACATCATTAGGTCCCAATCCTGTACCGCCGGTGATAAAAACAAAGGGGATGTCATCATTCACCCACTTCATTACCTGGTGCTGTATGCTTTCAATATCATCCGCCACCACTTTAAAATCTTTCACCAAAACCTTTAATCCTTCCAGCGTTTCTTGTATCAGCTTACCACTTTTATCTTCCCGTTCGCCTGCTGCAGTAGAATCAGAACATACCAATATTGCACAAAATGGATCTCCTTTTATAAACCTGTCACGGTCGCTTTTACCGCCTCTTTTTTCTAACAATTTAATATGGCCAATCTCAAGGTTCCTGTCCACCGGTTTTAGCATATCATATATTTCCAGCGCCGCCACACTTACCGCCGTGAGCATTTCCATTTCAATTCCCGTTCTGCCAATTGACTTAGCCTCACCCGTTATTACAATACCTGTCCTTTTAAACACCGCTTCATCAAAATATTCCACATGATCATGTTTGTCTAAAAAATCAAAATGAAGATCCATCCCATCGATCGTTACTGGATGGCAATGCGGTAATAATTGAGGGGTGGCTTTAGCACCAACAAATCCGGCTGCCCTTGCCACGTCAAATAAATTGCCCTTGGGCAATTGGTTATTTTTTATCAGTTCTATGGTGGCAGGTGAACAAAACAATATGCCAATGGCTTTCGCTGTTCGCAGCGTGATCTGTTTATGTGTAATGTCTCTCATGGTTGAAATATGGTTTCTTTTGTTTTCAAAATGGTCAATTCGTCTCCAACATGTATGATGCCTGTTGATGAGGCAATCACATTTTCCCCAAAATAAATTTTATTATTCAGGCTTCTATATTTTGAGAGCGTCATTAATGGTTCTTTTCCTTTAGCACCGCTGCTCTGGTCAATTGTTGTGATCATACACCTGGCACTTGGTTTAGCGCCATAATACACAACGCCGTTGATCATAAACTCCTTCATCCTGTCTTCTTCAAATGCACCGGCACCATTTATCACAAGGTTAGGCCGGAAACGGTTCATGGGCAATACTTCTGAAGCCCTGCTATTTAAATCATCCAGGGAGGCTTCGCTGATCATTAAAATAGGAAATCCATCTGAAAAACTGGTGAGGCTGTTATTAATATTGTACGATTCACTGATCAGCACCTGCGTATCATCATCCATGTATACCAACCTGCATTGTGTTTGTAATTGTTCCGAAAACCATTTGTCCGCTTCATCACTTACATGCAACGGCGTACAGGGAACGCCCCAGATATTGGTTGCAATGCGATCATTTGTTGCTGGTGTAAATGGAATCAAAATAAAATCACTATCCTGTTTTGTACCAACAACCCTGAGCCCATCCGAAGTAAGGGCAGGTTGCAACA
>Ga0209717_1004727_pt1 | contig 11087 bp, 9 predicted proteins | sample AD_UKC048_MetaG_FD_184418 | JGI IMG/M metagenome (GOLD analysis project Ga0209717, IMG submission 184418) | Active sludge microbial communities of municipal wastewater-treating anaerobic digesters from USA - AD_UKC048_MetaG (SPAdes) (version 2) | ecosystem: Engineered > Bioreactor > Anaerobic >... | reverse complement strand
AACAGGTGGAACCTCAGTGCGCAAACAGGTTTTACCTCCGACACCCACCACGGGCACTTTTGCGGTGTTTTTGCCCCTGGTTAGGTCAAAAACATACCCACCACGGGCACTTTTGCGGTGTTTTTGCCCCTGGTGGACTTGGCTAATCAAGGGGATGTTTTGTAAAGTGCTTTATATTAGATGTTTAACAAAATATACGTTCTTTGGAAATTATGACCACGGGCACTTTTGCGGTGTTTTTGCCCCTGGTTAGGTCAAAAACATACCCACCACGGGCACTTTTACGGGTTTTTTGCCCCTGGTGTGTATTCCGGAGAACACCATACAACCGGTATTGAAATCACCAAGGTTTAGCAGGTGTGTTCAGAACATTACTGTTGCTGAAGCAAATGAACCAGAAGCCTCGGCGTACCAAAAAAGCTCCCGGTTCTTAGTGGTGGCAGCACCAATTCCAATAGCGGGGCCCACCTATTGCCTGTCTGGAATATATATCTACATTTGGAGGCGATTCAGTTTTTATGACAGAGCTTGCCAAAGACAATAAATATATTGACATTGAAAAAACCATCCGTGAAAGTAATTCAGAATTACTGGCTCGTATCCCGCCATTTACAATAAAATGGATCCAGTCAATTGTCAAACAAAATGAAATCAATCATATCCTCAATAAATATTCAGGTTGTTCAGGAAAAGATTTTCTGGATAAAATCCTGGAAGAATTCAACGTCACGATTGAGGTTGAAGGGAAAGAAAATCTTCCTGAAAACGGCAAGTGCTTTTTTGTGGCGAACCACCCGTACGGTATATTGGACGGATTGGTACTGACCCATATTGTGTCGGGAAAATACGGCCGTCTGAAAGCCATTGCCAACGATGCTTTCATGTTGGTCCCGCAATTGCACCCGTTCATAGCGGCAGTCAACGTATATGACAGGTCTTCAAAAGCCTATGTCAAAGCCCTGGATGATACTTTTGCTATGGATATTCCCATAACACATTTCCCGGCAGGAGAAGTGTCAAGAGTGTACAACAAAAAAATCCAGGATACTGTCTGGCGAAAGAGCTTTATCAGGAAAGCCATTTCAAATGACAGGGCCATTGTACCCATCTATATTTACGGAAGGAACTCGGTGTTATTCTATACGATCTTTTTGTTTAGGAGATTGTTCCACATAGAGGTGAACCTGGAGCTTATGCTGTTGCCCAGAGAGATATTCAGGAAAAGGAATAAAACAGTAAAAGTTGTCATAGGAAAACCAATCCCGCATAAAGTGTTTGTCAATTCAACGACTCACGAGGACTGGGCACAAGAGGTGCGTTCCAGGGTGTACAACTTAAGGAACATAAACTAAAACCTGCTTTTATGACTTTTAAAACCAGTCTTCGTGAAAACTGTTTTCGTATCTGGTATTGGTACGTAAATAAAGCAGACAAGAACGGCGAGATACTCTTCATGAACTTTGGGTATCATGACCAGGACCAGCTCATGACAACAGATGAAAAAAGTGAACCTGACAAGTATTCCCTCCAGCTTTATCTCCATCTGATAAATGCCGTCGAAACCGGGAATAAGGATATCGTGGAAATAGGCTGTGGCAGGGGTGGCGGCCTTTCCCATATTGCCCGCAACTTCCCCGTTGCATCTGCCCTGGGGATAGACCTGAATAAAAGGGCAGTCCGTTTTTGCAACCGTAATTATAAAGTAAACGGTTTGACCTTTGTACGGGGAGATGCCCAAAAGTTAGGACTGGAGAACGATTCCTGTGACATAGTCATTAACGTGGAATCATCACACCGTTATCAGGATATGATCCTGTTTCTGAAAGAAGTCTTCCGTATTTTACGTCCGGGGGGATACTTCCTGTTAACAGATTTCAGGTATGATCACGAGATGGAAGGACTAAAAAAAGACCTGGAGGAGAGCGGATTATCTGTAGTCCTTGAAAGAAACATAAATCGGGAAGTTCTGGCTGCCCTTGCATTGGACGACGGACGCAGGCGCGATCTTATCAAAAGACTGGCGCCCAAATTCCTTCACAACCTAGCGCTGAATTTTGCCGGGACCGTAAGGTCGGATACGTATAACAAATTTGCATCCAACAGATTTGTTTATTTCAGTTACGTATTAAAGAAATAAAAAAAAGAGACGAAAGAATATCCTTCGTCTCTTGTGCGGGTAAAGGGACTCGAACCCCCACGCATTGCTGCATTAGATCCTAAGTCTAACGTGTCTACCAGTTCCACCATACCCGCAATATCCTGTAAAACAAATGGCTGGTAACTGCTTTTGCTTCTGCAAATGATTTGCGGATGGCAAAGGTAAATTATTTTTTGGAAACAGCCGTAAAAGTCCTTCACTAAGGTTCCACCTCTTGCCTAGGTGACAGTCGCTACTGCAGGCACTACTCCCGGTAGGCAGTCGCATACACCATATGGAACGGAGAGCCTCGGCAAAAAGGAAAAAGCTCTCCGTTCCATATGGTGTATGCGACTGCAACAGAAAGCAAAAGCGAGGAGCACCCCGGCAAAAAAGGGGAGCCTCTGTTTAAGCTCCCCTTAATTGCAGCGCCAACGACTAAAAGCGTCAGCAGTTCTATCAGCTCCTATTCCGTATACCCGGGATTCTGCTGCAGTTCGGGATAGGACTTCCTTTCTGTGTGAGAGATCGGAAGCACTATCTTGAAATAGCTCCAGTCAATGGTTCCGGGGCATCCGGCAGACTCGGCAAAGTTATGCCCGTCGGAATCAAGCCGGATGATGGATTTGCCCAGACGCATCTGGTCAAAGAAGCGGTGTCCTTCACCCACAAGCTCCTTGCGGCGCTCTGTCTGGATTAGGTCGTCGGTGGCCACCACATCGGCCACATTGGGATTGGCTCTTTTGCGGATGGTGTTCAGGTATCCGCTGGCCACAGCGGCACCGGCACTTCCTTTCAGGGCACCTTCGGCTGCAATGAGGTAAGCCTCGGAAAGCCTTAACACCTTGGGGTTGTTGTAACGGAAGTTGACTCCGCCGTTACCCGGGAATTTGTTGAACCATGCCTTTGAGGGGTCGTACTGCGAATCGGTCCTTACAAACTGGGCCCGGATGTCATTGGGATCGCTCTGAATAAGGTTTATCCAGCTTACTGTGGGTATGAGCGAGGCGCCCGACGAGGGAGCTCCGTGCCACAGGTTGTGCCAGTACGAGACGTAGCCTCCGTCATCATCAATGCCGGACTGGGGCGAGACAAAGAACTCCAGGATTGTTTCCAGTGTGCCTTCCTCTTTCCAGTAATTGATATACTGATCCCGGGTGGCCAGCACATACGGCGAATCTTTGATGACCTCTGTGGCAGCGGCATAGGCATTGTTCCATTCGCCTTTATACAGGTACACCCTGGCCTGCAGCAGTTTTGCTGCCCAGTAGTTGAAGTGGCCGGTGTTTTTTGCCTTGGAAAGCAGAGGCAATGCGGTATTCAGATCTTCAAGAACACGGTCATAAGTCTGGGCAACGGTGCTTCTGGGTTGCCTGGATTCGGAAGGGGAGGTGACTTCTGTAATGAGCACTGCCCCAAGCGAAGCCCCGTTGTCTTTCAGGTAAGGATAGCCATAGAGTCGGGCCAGGTCAAAGTAAACCAGGGCCCTGACAGCATAAGCCTGGCCCAGGTAGTCGTTCTTTTTGGCAATATCGGAAGTAGTGGTTACTTCCAGGTTGTCTAAATTGGCAATCAGGGTGTTGCACCTCATGATGGTCTGGTAACACCTTTCCCAGGTAGAAAAGTAGGTACTGCTTTCAGACTCATAGCCGAGTGTATAGATTTGCACCCAGCCGGTACTCATGACCCTTGGCTGGATGTTATCACCCCGCTCATCGCCCAGGAGTTGTATTGTGCCCCCGTAGTAATCCTGGTATTTCATATCTATATAGAGGCCGTTTACCGCCACATTGGCATCGTAGAGTGTCTGCATGGCAGTCTCTGCAACTACCTCGTCGGTAGGCTTGGTGTCCAGGAAGCCCTCACAAGAGCTGAACAGGAATATCAATCCCGTAAGCAACAGAATACTTAAATTATATCTTTTCATATCTTTAATTATTTACAGGTTAAAGTGACAATTCCAGGCCTATGGTCAGGGTACGCACTGCCGGGAATGTAAAATTGTAGTATCCGTTAGCCTGCACCTCGGGATCAAAATTGAGCCCGGTGAACGTGAGCAGGTTGTTTCCTGCCACGTAGATCCTCGCATTGGATATTCTCACCTTGCTAAGCAGATTCTGTGGCAGGGTCCAGGAGACGGTGAGGTTTTTGAGCCTCAGGTAATCTCCTTTCTTGAGTGCGCGGCTCGAGTCGTAGTAACCGCCCTGGCTGTTGCCGGCAACCCTTCGAGGCACATCGGTTATGTCTCCGGGTTTCTGCCACCTTCGAAGTTGCTCTTTGGACGTGTTTTTATATGAGTTGTATCCGTCATCTTCCAGGTCATCCACGGCATTATCCCATACGTAATGGCCATACTTGTAGGACCAGGCCATAGAGGCAGAGAGCGATTTGTAGCTAAAGGAGAAATTGAATCCCCCAAAGCCCTTGGGTATGGCGGTCATTCCCTCCAGGATGGTAGAAGATGCCTTTGACCTGGAAACCAAGGTACGGTCACGGGTGCCGTCAGGCAAAATGGCGTTGGAGTAGTAGAGCGGGTTTCCTGTTTCGGGGTCCACGCCGTAGTATTCACGTGTGTAATACTGCACATAAGAGTAACCGGCTTTCCAAATATGGGGTCTGCTAACGATCTGTTCGCCTTCTTCGGAAAGGGCCAGTACTTCATTTTTTAGGGTTGCCCAGTTAATACCTGCTTTCAGGGACATGTCCCGGGTCTTGATAATGTCAACGTTCAGAGACAGTTCCACCCCCTTGTTGACCATGGAGCCAATATTGGTAAGGGCACTGGTGAACCCGGTGGTAGAGGGTACGGTTGCGTTGAGCAGCAGGTCTTCTGTAGTCCTGTTGTAATATTCGGCAACAAAATCAAACCGGTCAAAGACACGTACATCCAGCCCTATGTTCCAGTTGCGGTTCTTTTCCCAGGTCAGGTCACTGTTGGCCAGGTTGGACGGGTATCCGGCTGCCTGGGTGCCATACAGCCCGTATGAAAAGACCGCCATGTAGCCAAAGTAACTGGAGGGCAGGGTACCGCTTGTTCCATATGAACCCCTGATTCTTAGATCATTGATCCATTCAATGTCCTTGATGAATTCCTCGTTGCTCAGCCTCCAGGAACCGGCAACAGACCAGAAATCACCCCAGCGGGTTTTGGGGCCGAGCCTGGACGATCCATCCCGGCGGTAAGAGCCCGATATGTAGTACTTGCTATTGTAGTCATAACTTGCACTGCTCACAAAAGAGAGCAGGTTGGAGTTGCTTCTGTAGGTGTAGCCCGATTCAAAATTCGAGGCAAGAGCCGATTCGGTCGCTCCAAAATTGGAGAAGTCAATCTTGGCCAGGCGGGTGTAGAGGAATTCTTCCTTTTCCGCTTCCCAGCCGGCCATAAGAGCGATGTTGTGCTTTCCCAGTGATTTGTTGTAGTTGGCAATGGTACTGCTCACAATGCGGTCAATAAAGCGGTGTCGGTCCGAGGCATATCCCTGCCCGTAGGCCGTGAAGTTGATGTGGCCGTAGAGCCAGGCAAACCGGTCGTGCATCTTGAGGTAGTCTTTGCTCAGAAGGCTCTTGATCTTGAGGTTTTCGGTTATGTTGAGCTCTGCCCATCCTTTGAGCATGACCCTCATCTGGGTAGCGTCGTTGATCTGCAGGTCAAACTGCGGCACGGGATTTACCCGGGTACCGCCATCGTAGAATTCCATCCAGTAGGAACCGTCTTCGTATTTAAAAGGCCAGCGCGGGGTGAGGTGCACCTTCCACAGGTAAAATACGTTGTCTTTTGCCTCTCCGTCCTGGTGGCCGCTCTGCTTTTGGTCCGAGAACTGGATAGAACCGCCCACTCTAAGGAATTTTGACATCTTATGTTCTGCATTCACATTGGCGGTGAAACGTTTCATGTATTGGATGCGGTTGATACCGTTTTCATCTGTGTAGGCAACAGAAGCAAAGACCTTGGAGTTCTCATTCCCCCCGGATATGGACACTTCGTAGTTCTGCAATACAGCCGTGCGGAAAAGCTGGTCTTCCCAGTTTTCGTAGATCAGGTTGCTTTTACGAGAGGGATAATACTTTTCAGTCATGACATCCACATAGTTGTCCAGGGAACCGTATTTCTGCCATTGTGCAGGATTGTCTGTCCCGTAGTTGCGCCAGGCTTCCCTGGTGAGGACTTCTCCTTCTTCTTCAGACACCAGGGGATAATTATCAACGGCAAAATACGATATTCCCACATTGCCCTTGAATGTTGTGACCGGTCTGCCGGCTTTTCCCTTTTTGGTAGTGATGATGACAACACCGTTGGATGCCCTGGACCCGTATAGGGAAGATGCGGCGGCATCCTTGAGCACGGTGACAGATTCAATGTCCCCGGGATTCAAGAAGTTCATGGAACTCGTGTAGATGTTCCCGGAGCTCCAGTCTCCACTGGTGGCAGGTACACCATCAATAACATACAAGGGTTCATTGCCTGCATTGAAGGAGCCAAAACCGCGGATGCGGATTTCGGGCAGGGAACCCGGTTGTCCCGATTTCTGGGAGATCTGCACCCCCGGAACAGCGCCCACGATGGCTTGTTCAAAGGTCAGCACAGGCACATCCTTGAAGCTCTCCTGCCTTAGCTGGGTGGCAGAGCCGGAATAGGACCCCTTGGTAGTGGTGCCATAGGCAACCACCATGATTTGCTCCAGGCCCACAGCCTGCTGGATGAGCACTGCGTTCAACTCGGCCCGGCCATTGACAGGGATCTCCTGTGTTTCATAGCCGATGCTGGAGAAAACCAATGTCCCGTTTTCAGGAACGTTGTTAAGTACATAAAGGCCGTTGGCATCGGCTGGAACACTGGTAGCAGTTCCTTTGATCACCACAGTAGCGAATGGGATCGCAGAACCATCGGCTGCATCGGTTACCTTTCCGGTAACCCTCATTTGTGCAAAAAGCTGTACCATTGACAGGGACAGAATGCACAAAAGCATGAAAGTCCGTTTTAACATTTTTTGATAGTTTAAATGTTGGTTAAAGGTCTGTGGAACAAAAAAAAAGCCCTCAGGGACGAAGGCTCACTAAAAGAGTAGGCAGGTATTTTTTCTGCCGGCAGAAGATGCTACGTTATAGCTTATCATTGGTGCCAAAATCGAAAAGTTTCATAAAAATAGGGAATGTTTTCACAAAAACAAGGCAACTTGTCAGAAAATCCAAACATTATACGATATTTTGACAATTTTATTGTACTCAGTTATAAAAAAATCAGGTTATATGCAGGTGTCCACGACAGCAGCAGTGACACATACTTAATAGCAGAAGGTTATTCTGTTCGTTGTGTGAGGGTTTAATGAAGTAAACAAAACCTATCTTTGTACTATGGATGGGATGCTTACCTACAGCGTAGCTGGTCATGTATTTGGGATTCAGACTCCGGACAAGGCGGTGACCAGGGGTATCCTCTCCAGCTATGCTTCGTTTCATGTAGAAAAGAGCGTGGACAGTGACCTTTTGTTCTGCTTGCAGGGCAACCGCCGGGTGGATATTCCCGATGCACCCTGCGGTGACGCAGTACAAAGGGATGCAGTGACTTATTATTTGTATCACACAGAGCAGGGTTTGACGGTCTCCATGCAATACAACGGCCGCGAACACCGGCTCTTTGCCTCGCCCGGCTTTCAGGAGATAATATCCGATGTCACCTCTTTTTCCAGGAGTGAAGCCCTGTTCATAAACAGTTTCCTGAGAATGGCCTTTGGCCTGACGGCGGTGCGTTATCAAACCATAAAAGTGCACGCATCGGTCATAGAAATGAATGGAAAGGCATTGGTGTTCCTGGGCAAAAGCGGGACGGGAAAAAGCACGCACAGCCGCCTGTGGCTGCAGCACATTCCGGGTTGCACCCTGCTGAATGACGACGAACCCGTACTGCGGACCTTTGATGACGGGTCTGTGAGGGTTTACGGGGCACCCTGGAGCGGTTCCACCTGCTGTTACAGGAACGATTGGGCAGAGGTGGCCGCCATAGTGCATTTGCACCAGGGCCCGGACAATAAACTGGACAGGATGACAACCCTGGAAGGATTGGCGTCGTTATACAAATCGGCAGCCCTGTTGCGTTCAGACCGCCAAAACAAAGACAAGGTGCTGGACGTGGTGATTCGCGTTATTGAACGCATCCCCATGTATAGGCTCGATTGCCGGCCCGATCATGAAGCGGTGTTGTTGACCAGGGGATTATTGCCAGTGACATGGGACAGCTGATCATACCCAACGAAGTTTTCTTTGCCCATATCAAGGGAGAGATCAATGCCGGGAACAGCGTGAGGATACCGGTAAAGGGCAGCAGCATGCTGCCCCTGATCCATCCGGAAACGGACGAAATTGAACTGAGTCCCCTGGACAAAACGTCCCTGCAGAAAGGAAATATCGTGCTGGCACTATTGGAAGACGGAAGGTATCTTGTTCACAGAATTGAAAAGGTGAAGGACGGGGAGGTCTTCATCCGGGGTGACGGAAATGCCTCGGCAAGGGAAACCTGCACCGTGGACCATGTCTTTGCCCAAGTGACGGGGATCTTCAGGAAGGACAAAAAGATAGGGAAAAACAGTTGCCAATGGAAGTTCGCGCAATACGGCTGGCCGTCTTCCGCTTTGTTGCGGCGGATTTGCCTGGGCGCGTTCCAAAGGCTGCGGTCTTAATCCCGGAGTAAAAAAAGCGATTGCGATGAAAATAAAAGAGAACATCAGAATCAAGCAAATTGGGGATGAAAAAATCCTGGTGTCCGACAACGACAACAACCTGGATTATACGCGGATAATTTCCCTGAACCAATCCGCTGCCTTTCTGGTTGAAGAAAGTATGGGTAAGGAATTTACTGTGCAGGAGTGGGCACACAGGCTGACAGGCAGGTATGGCATTGATCACGCCCAGGCTTTGTCTGACGCACAGAAAGTCGCGGACAAGCTGATGCAGGCTGGTGTCCTGTGTGAATGAGTGCTGTGGGTGCTGTGGGCGCTGTGGGTGCTGTGGGTGCTGTGGGCGCTGTGGGCGCTGTGGGCGCTGTGGGCGCTTGCCTTACTGCCCGGGGATGACTGGGCCGGAAGCAGAGCCGGGTTCTTCCAGAAGCTCCGTGTCTGCAGGGAAGGCTGCTGTTTCCCGGAGCTCCGTGTCTGCAGGGAAGGCTGCTGTTTCGGGGAGGGTCGTGTCTGCAGGTAAGGCTGCTGTTTCGGGGAGGGTCATTGCACTGAGGGTCGGATCAAACTCGCCCGGTTTATTCGGATCCTCCTTCCCGTCGGCGGGATCGTCGGGCTTGAGACAACTGTTCAGGCCCGTCACCAATAGCAGAGAGATTACCAGCCAGGACAAAAATGCCGTTGATAGTTTTTTGCGTTTTTTCATGGTACAAATTTATAAAAAAGTAAAGAAATCACATTAGGTTATGCCTCAACGTCAATCGAAGAAAGAGGGATCTTTGCGATCAAATTGGCTGGCGCCTAAACTTGTGCAACTGGTGGAGCGGTTCTTGCAACTGGTGGAGCGGTTCTTGCGATTGGGGAAGCGGTTCGCAAGGTACGGCCTGGATGGATTTGTTCTGGCCCTTATTGCTTCCATAGTGGTGGCTTATCTTTGGCCGCGACCCGGCGTGTACCGCGGTATAGTTGATTTACAGGACATCACCCGTATTGGGATAGCCCTGATCTTCTTTTTCTATGGGCTGAGGCTCAATCCGGCGCAGCTAAGAACAGGCCTGGCAAACTGGCGCCTGCACCTTGTTGTACAGGCGGTTACTTTCATAGTCTTTCCCGCGTTGGTTTTGCTGGCAAAAATAGTGGTCCGGGGGACCTGGGATGCGCCCTTGTGGGTGGGAACCTTTTTCCTGGCCGCCTTACCCACCACCATTTCTTCTTCCGTGGTCCTTGTTTCCATGGGCCGGGGGAATGTGCCTGCAGCCATTTTCAACGCGTCTGTATCCAGCCTGCTGGGGATACTTCTGACCCCTTTGTGGATGGGGATCCTGCTCGCTGGCACCAACGGCGGCTTTTCTCCCGCGCAGGCCATCCTGCAACTTTCCCTCCAGGTTGTACTTCCCGTATTTGTGGGGATGACGCTGCACAAAAGATTTGGCATACTGGTAATCAGACATCCACGCCCCTTCAGGCTTTTTGACCAGGGCGTCATCCTGCTCATTGTTTATATTTCTTTTGCCGAGTCGTTTTTTAACAAGATGTTCCGGGACTATTCCTCCTGGCACGTCCTGCTGCTTTGTGTTGCCATGCTGGCCTTGTTTTTCGTGGTTTACGGCCTGACAACGCTCTTGGCTAAAATTCTGAAATTCAACACCCCCGACACAATAACCACGGTATTTTGCGGTTCCCAGAAATCACTGGTCCACGGCACCGCCATGTCCCGCGTGCTCTTTCCCGGCTACACCGCCACCGCTGTCCTCCTCATGCCCCTGATGATTTACCACACCCTGCAACTTATCGTCACCAGCGCCATTGTCGGGAAGCGGAGCCTCCCTGCACCTGAGGATAACCAACAGTTGTAGCTTCCTGCACAACTTACACTTTCACTTTTGCCGAGGCTTCCCGTGCATTAGCTGCCCCCGGTAGTCACTGACACCCCAAGACTGGGAAGCTTTTTCCTTTTGCCGAGGCTACCCTTGCTTAGCTGCCCCCGGTAGTCGCTGACACCCCAAGACCGGGAAGCTTTTTCCTTGTGCCGAGGCTACCCGTGCCTTGCGGTATCACCGACCGACTGCCCGGAGCAGGAGTACCGCGTACACTTGATGTATTGTGCTGGATATCAGTACCATATCAAAAGAGCTACCTTATAGAGCTCTTTTCTTAATTACTTGTTAAACAGGATAATACATCAAGTGTACGCGGTACCATGACCTGCGTTACTTACCACCTCCCCCCAAAATTGACAAAATACCGCAAAAACAGGGGAGGGTGGTAAGTAGTGAAAAACC
>Ga0209717_1004724_pt1 | contig 11094 bp, 4 predicted proteins | sample AD_UKC048_MetaG_FD_184418 | JGI IMG/M metagenome (GOLD analysis project Ga0209717, IMG submission 184418) | Active sludge microbial communities of municipal wastewater-treating anaerobic digesters from USA - AD_UKC048_MetaG (SPAdes) (version 2) | ecosystem: Engineered > Bioreactor > Anaerobic >... | reverse complement strand
ACAACTCCGACGCAGTCAACGGCGCACCTCGTTGATCCGCGCCTTTTGGCAACAGGCCGAGCTTTCTTTGTGACCAAATGTTACCCATTTATGCGAGTCTCAATAATGCAAATCTATCGTGCCCCGCGCCGGAGCAAGTGGGTTCGTCCGGATCGCTCCGTGCGGCAGATCGGGGTTGTCGCCCGGCTTGGCTCTCGCGGCGGCAAAGAGTTTACTAACGACCATCGCAAGCGGATTACGCCAAAGCAAAATTATGAAGACCGTTGACCATTGTTCCATGCCCTCTGCAGTTCAGTCTAAATCGGGGGCGAATCAATTCCCGTCCACAGAGATCAATGAGGACAAAATGACACCGACCCTTCCCCCGCGAGCGATTATCGCCAGCTTAATCTGGCTTTGCCTTGCTTTCCTCAACAGCGCTATGGTTTCCGGGCAGACCGCCACACCAGGCGCGAACCCCGAGGAGTCCGGGATTCGCTGGCTGCTTGATCCCGGGCGAAGCCCCGTGCAGGTCGCCCATCAAATACAATGCACTTCCGGGAACAGCAACCTCTGGGAGGGCATCGTAACCAACACGACGGATCCCTTCCTCGTCTTCCCGCCAGTGCGGATTGATGCCGACTCCGAAAAGATTCTGTACCTCAATATGGCCGTGGAGACGGGCCGGCGAGTGCAGCTATTCTTTTCCGCGGATGATTCTTTTCAGGAGGAACTAAGTTGCCATGCCCGCGGCCTCGCCGCCGGCAGTGAGCTGTCGCTTTACGCCCTGGATCTGAGCGAGTTCCCGAAGTGGCGTGGGAAAATCACGTCTTTACGCCTGGATCTGGATGGCAGCCGCAATGGAACCCGCGTAAAATTTGCCCGCATCGGAAGCGGTAAATCCGGCATAACCGCCGGGGCGGTTCCCCTCGAAGTGGAAACCGCAGCCACTCCCTGCACCGCCAATCGCCGCCGTAACGCCGCCTTTCAGGATACGATTGTCGCCACCGACGAATGTTATGGGTCGTCCGCGGTCATGACGTTTGTGAAAACCCACTTCAGCTACGTCGAACTTAATGTCCTCGCGCGGCTGCTGGTTCGCGCCGAAGCCGAGGGGCGACAATTTGAAGCGGCTACGGCCGCGCGCGGGTTGAAAGTCGAAGATCTGCCGGGCGGAGTCCGCGCTCAGTACCAGCTCGCAGGCGCGCAAATCACCAGTGAAATCCTCCCGCTGCGGATTGGCCGTGACACCCCCGGCCAGGACGGGGCCGCGCTGTTTACCATCCGCACCGAACCGCCCGTGCCGGTGATTGTGGATTGCGGCGACAGCATGGTCGAAAACCCCTTTGGCGGCTTGTTTGCGCACAGCGAGCCGACGCTGCTAAATAGCACCGACCAAATCACCCTGGAATCCGGCACCGCGTTCCTGGCGAGCAAAGCCCATCCGCTCAAGGTCGCGATCCGCGGCGATGCCGCCCTGACGGTTAAAACCAACCTGAACGGCGGACAGTATCTGAGCTTCCGTGCCCCGAGCGGCCAGTTGTCTGTTTTGGTCAGCTACGCCGAAGACGACGCCCGGCTCCGCGCCATTGCGGCAACCGATTTCGCCCAGGGCGCAAGCAGGTCGAGGACTACTACGCCGAGCTGCTGCAGGCGCGGGTGCAGACGCCGGTCAAGAACATTGACGCCGCCTTCCGCACCGCGCTCTACAACCTCGAATACGCCTGGAACGCCCCCTATGGCTGGACCGAAAGCATCAACTTTTGGCATGCGCTCTGGCATATGCAGCACACCGCCGGGGAGGAATGGATCGGTCATGCCGACCGCTCGCGCCTGAGTAATGAGACCCACGCGGAAAACCTCATGCCGAATGGCGCGGTGCCGCAAATGATGCAGTATGCCCACAAACGCCGCGACTTTGGCGGCTCGAACCAGTTCTTCGCCTGGCAGGTGCGGCACTACTGGCACTTCACCGGCGACCTGGAATTCGCGCGCAAACTGGCCCCGGTGCTGGATCGCGTCATCGCTCAAACCTTCCGCGAAAATGACCCCGATGGCAACTACCTCCTCGGCTGGGGGCAGCAAATCGGCAACCAGGAGGACTTCATCTCGACTCCGCACGACGGCACCAGCCCGGCCATCGAAGGCATCAATATGTTTCGCACTCGCCGCGAACTCGCCCTCGCGCTGGGGGATCATGAAACGGCCGCGCGCTGTGAAGCGCGCATCCATCAAATCCAGGCCGGGCTCTGGGAAAAACTCTGGCTCCGCGACCTGGGCCGGTTTGCTTTCTACCGCGACCCACTGGGAGAACTTCGGCTGGATGGCCAATACCACAGCATGCTCTATCCCGTGATCTGGCAGATCGCCGACCCCCTCGACAGCTATTCGATGCTGCGCCAAGTACGCGACCGCCTGACCGGCAAAGACGGTGAAGTCTTCTGCTCGGATAATTTCGTCACCCATGCCGTCACCACCACGGGCGTGCAAGCCGGCATTGCCCAGCAACCGTGGGCCGCCTGGGCCCTGGCCACAGCCGGCCGGCGCAACGAGGTCGTCCGGCCGCTGCAAGCCGCCGCCAACTGGGTGATGGACGACAACCATCGCGGAGCCTGGCCCGAAATTTCCTACGAGCCAAGCCCCGCCTATTTCTCGCCTCCCATCGGGCTCTGGGTGGCCGCGACGGTGGAAGCCTTGTTCGGACTCAAAGTGGACAAGCCGGCCGGCCGGCTGCAGGTCGCCCCCTGTTTCCCGGACCACTGGCCCGCCGCGTCATTGAATCTGCCCGACTACCAGGCGGAATTCACCCGCCAGGGAGATACGCTCGAATATGTCGTCCGCAGCCGCGAACCCCTCACACGCCAGGTCCGCTGGAGCCTCCCGCCAGGCCGGGTCTCGGACGTTTCGGTGGACGGGAAGCCGGTGGAATATCATCTCGAGCCCGGCGTCGAATGCCTGTTTCTCGCGCTGGAAACCAAGCCCAGCCGCGCATCCCGCATCCGCGTCAAAGTTCAGCCGTTCAATCTGGCCGTGAATGCACCGGCTTCCATTGCCGAGGGCGACCCGATCACCGTGAGCGTCAACGGGATCGCGATTGAGGGCGTTGAAGACCACTGCGGCCTGCTGGCGGAAACAACACTCGCCAGCAGCCAACAACTTCAGGGCCGCATCAGCACCGGCCTGCTGGAGGCGTACCGCGGCTACGGACGGCTCGGCCAGATGACTTTCGCGCGCCGCACGTTCTTCCTGCGTTGCCTGGGACCGGACCAAACGAAATACTGGCTCCCGGTGGACCTGGCCATCCTGCCGCGCTACGAAGCCGCGCCGGCGGCCAACCTCCACCTCGACGGCGACACGATCAGCGCGAAGCTGCTCATCCGAAACAACACCGTCCTTGCCCTTAACGGCACGGCGTGGTTGCAAATCGCCCGCGACGAATTCCCCTGCGCGGTCAGCATCGCCCCGCGCTCGCAGGCCGAGGTGAGCGTATCCATCCCCGCCCGCCAGGCGGCTTGGCTGTCCCCCGGCGATAACGCGGCCTTGCTGGTCTTGCCCGGCAAGGCCACCGTCAACCTTGTCTTGAACGGTTCGCCGCTCTTCCGGGAACAGGAACCGCTTCGGCAGTATCAAAAAGCCCGGATAAAAGCCATCGCGCTGCCGCGCGAAAATCTGATCCCGGACACCCAGTGGAATACACTGCGCTCATTTAAGGCTTATGTGCATCCGCCGTGGTCGGGTTTGCAGCCGCCGCTGCTCGCCCTCGGCAACCAGACCGAAGTCACCGCCGGCGGACTGGAGGAAGTACGCTTCCAGCTCGCGCCGCGGCAATTCGTCCCCATCTCCCATGCGAGCGGCCGGCCCAGTTGGAGCCTTTCGCTAAGCAACCTGCCGTGCAAAAAACTCTATCTGCTCGTCATTCCTTTCACGGACAACCACGACGTGTATTCACCCGTGGCCCAGGTGGCGGTGGAAACCGCGGAGGGCGCCGTGCTGGCCCGCACCCTGCGCGTGCCGGGCGACCTGGATTGGTGGGCGCCCCCGGCCATTGTGGGCGAGTTCGCCTCGGCGCGGCAGCCTCGGAAAGACCGCTTCGGCCTGCTGCCGCTGCTGAATCCGGCGCAAGGCGACTGGGAGGAAGGCCAGCCGCCCGCATTTCCGCAATCCGCTTATTGGGCCACGTGCCGCCAGCTCCACCTGAGCAGCGCCGTCCTCAATGTTGTCGAAATGGACCTGGGCCGTCCACGGCTGCTGAAGTCGCTGACCGTCTCCACGCTGGGATCCGACCCCGCTTTGGGAGTGGTGGCCCTGGCGGCAGAAACCGACCAGGGCCTCGAAGCGCTCGACGGCACCCCTTACGCCCCGCCAGCGAAGTTCGCCGCAGGCCGGGTATTGTTTGCCTTCCAGCAGCCGGATGACACGCTGGGCTGGCAACTCGAGGGCGACGCCTTCAGCGTGTCCGCCGACCCGCAACTGTTTCCATCGTTCCCGACCCTCAACTCCGTCGCGCGCGCCGGCGAAAAAGCGACTGGCCGGGCCACTTCCCCCGAGTTCACCATCCGGCCCCATGAACACTGGATGCTCCTGGAAATGCACGGCGGCCGCTCGGCCAGCCCCGGCGGCGAGTGCAACCTCTGCATTCGCCTGGTGGACGCGCAGTCCGGCGCGGTCCTCCGCGAAGTCCTGCCCACCGGATCCCATCTCATTGCCGAAGAGCGCGTCGGCCTGGAAGGATTGCAAGGCAAGCGCGTGCGCCTGGAGCTCGTGGACCGCAACTCGGCCCCCACCTATGCCTGGATTGGCTTGCGCCGGGTGACCCTTACCGGAAACGAACTATGAATCGCCCGAAATCCCGAAACGGAATTGTCCGCCGGCCTTCGCCCGGAGTTCAAACGCGCCGCTTCATCGCCGCCGCCCTCCTCGCGCTCGGCCTGGCTTGCTGGCCCCGGCCGTGCCCCGCCCAACCCGCCGCCACCAACGGAATGGCGGCGACTCTGGCGTTTGCGGCCGGCACGCTCGAGGGGTGGGTCGTCGAGGGGGAGAATACCTGGCGCATCGGGACCAACCCGCCGCTGTTTACGAGCCCGGCTGACCCGATCCGGTTCGTGGTAAACTCGTATGAAGGCGGGGAACGCAACCGCGGCGTGCTGCGCTCGCCCCCCTTTGTCATTGAGCACGAACGGCAACGATTCTCGATCGCCGGCTGGGACGGCACCACCAACGGCGTCAATGACGCCATGCTGAACTTCGTCCTGCTCCGCTCCCACCCCGACGGCGAAATCCTGCGGCGCACCCACACGCCCGGCGGCAACAAACTCACCCCCGCCTCCTGGCAAACGACGGACCTGATCGGCCGGCGCGTATTTCTCGAGGTCGTGGACGCCAACCCGGTTCTCCGCCCGGACGGCGGTTACGCATGGATCGCCTTCGCCGATTACCGGCAGGAGTCCGCGGGCCTGTTCACGAAGCCGGTGCGGCGGGATGATTTATACGGCCTGCGCATTGACGCAAACTCGGAGCGAATCCTGTGCCGCACCGTGCCTTTCTTCGCCGCGCCGCCAACGCAGCGCATGCGGACCACGCGCTCGGTTCAGGGCCACCGCGAGACCATTCCCGTCGGCGCCCGGGCCGAAGCGCTGTGCCTGCTCGGCATGATCAATCATGGGTGGGAGGCCGGCACCGCGCATTGGGGCGAACACCCGGAATTGCGGCCGAAGCGCGACGACCAACTCTACGTCGGCGCAAACATCGGGGAGATCGAACTTTGTTATGCCGGCGGCGCCCGGGACCGCGTGCCGCTGGTGATCGGCGCCACGGCGTGGTTTGCGGGGTTCTGGGGCTATAGCCAGTTCAGCGACGTGCGGGTTCTGCCCCGGGAGCCTTTTGCCTCGCGGCCGGAATACATGGCCGTGCTTCAACGCGCCCTGCGCCTGCGCCAGAGCGAGGAGCCGGGCAGCGCCGAAAACGCCCACGCGCTCTACTTCCTCACCGTAAAACCACGCCCCCAAAAGATTGAATCCATCGTGGTGCACGACAACCCGGCCAACCGCGGGCAGCCGCTCGTCACAGCCATCACCCTGGTCGGGGCCAAACCCGCCACCAACCTGCTGCACTTCGGCACATGCCGCCTGGAGGCGGCGGACCTGGCCCCCGCCTTTAGCACCGCGCGCCCGGGCGACTGGTCCCGGGACCTCGCCGCCCTGGCCCGGGTGCTGTACACGCGCGACGCGGACCTGCCCCGGAAGGTGGCGCCCGTGGAAGTGCCCGCCGATTTCAAGGCGGCGCGCATTCGCTTTCGCGGCGGGCCGCTGGCGGACATGCTCTCCAACATCTGGCTCGCGAACCTCTACCAAATCTCCCAGAAGTTCGAGCGCGGCTCGGGCTTCTTCCACGAAACGGAGACCAACAGCCCCTGGTATGGCAGCTACAGCGGCATCGGCACCTGGGCGCACCTGGGCGTCTATGCCCCTTACGCCTACTCGCGCTGCTCCGATCATTTCGCGTCCCTGGCCCTGCGGTGCATTGACGATCCCGTCCGGGTGGCCAGCTATATGGATTTCGTGGACTACTGGTTCTACTGGCATCGCGATAACCACGATCCCGACCAAGGCCCGCCCAACGACGTGCTCGACGTGGCCCGCTACCCCAAAGGGGTGACCGGGCACTGGAGTTTCGGCCTCCCCCCGGGCCTGCCCCCCTGGCAGCTCAACGAGATCCCCGGCGTCGAGGAAATGGACGGCCACGGCGCCACCATGGTGGCGCGCTGGCTGGCCTGGCGCGTGCTGGGCGCCCGCACCGACCAATGGCTGACCGGCGCGCGGGACAACGTCTTCGGCAAGAGCCGCTGGGACACCACCCGCGATGCCGCCGAGTTTGTCTGCTGGCTCATGGACCACACCGGGATGGATGTCATCTACTGCGAGGGGGAAACCACCGGCTGGGCGGGCGGCCCCCAGGTGCCGCTCACCGGCGCGCCGGATTGGTGGCAGGAAACCGATCCCGTGAAGCTGCGGAAGAACTACGCCAACGCCAACGCCTACGAAGTCTATCCCACGTACGTCTGCCTGACCGCGCTGCGCTGTTCCGCGCAAATCGCCGACGCGCTCCCGGACGCCGCTCTCGCCGCCAAGTGGCGCCGCTATGCCGACCGGCTGGAGTCCGGCATGCTCCGCCTCCTGGCCGTGGGCGAATTCGGCAGCCTGACCTGGAGACTCAGCCGCCACTCCGTCTATCCGAGCGGCCAGGATTCCCTCGTCCAGGCCTGGTTTGCGTTCTATTTCGACGGGCTCGACCCCAACCGCCTCCCGCCGCAGGCGACCGGCATCACGCGCAACACGCTGCGCCGCCAGCTCAGCCTGCCGTGCGGCCGCGCCCCGGCGCTGGCGATGGGCTACGGCCTCGGCTGGCTTTGCAAAGCCGCGCTGGTGCTCGACGAAATGGACGAAGCCGGCCCGATGCTGCTGAATATCGCGCGCTATACCTACGACAAAAACATGGACTACGCCGATCCCTCGCGGGGCATTGACTGGCGCCGCTTCGCGTGGATCGTGCCGGAAGGCGCCAACATCCTTCCCGACGGAAGCTGGCATCGCATCGGCGACCTCAGCAACGGCGCAAACCAGGGCCCGCCGCTGCACGCCATGGAAATCTGCGCCGGCTTCGACGACACCAAACCGAATGACTTGCGGCTGCTGCCCCGCGTGCCGAATCCGCTCACGGGCATCGAGGTCGAGGATTTCATGGTGCTCGTCCCGGACGGCGCCGGCCTGGCCCGCGCCAAAGTCAGCTACGCCTATAATCGCGCCGCCGCCTCATTCCGCCTCCGCTCGGACCGCCCCCTGCCCCGGCTCGCCCTCCGGCTGGGACCGTTCCACGCAGCGGAAGCGCGCCGCGCCGCCCAAACCCTCAAATCATCCGCGAAAACCGATGTCCGCACGGAAAGTTCGGGAACCTTTCAGGCGCAGGCTGCCTGGTGGGTGTGGCTGGAGAACCTGAAAGACATTGCCTCCCTCGACCTTGATTGGAAATCCTGAGTAATGAAAAACCTGTCCCTCACGCTCTGCGCGGCGCTGCTGTGCCTGCCGGGCCCGTCCCTTTGGGGAGCGGCAAACGAGGCGCCCGATGAAGCCGCGCCCCCGCGGCTGCTCTGGGTCCCCGAGTCCCCGGAAACGAACGGAGACTGCCATGTGGCCTTTCGCGCCACCTGGGAGCTGGAGGCGGAACGCGACGTGGAGTTTCGCCTTTGGGGAGCCAGTTGGTTCGTTGCCTGGCTGGATGGAGAATACTTCGCCGAGGGACCAGCCCGTTTCCCGGCCGCGTTTCCCCAATACCAATCCTTCCACGCCCGGCTGGGGGCGGGGCGGCACGTCCTGGCTGTGCAGGTGCATGACGAGGGCATCCCCACCCGGATGCTCGGAGAGCAGCTCCCGTTTCTCTATTGCGTAGCGATTGCCGGCGGCCGGGAAATCCCGCTGCGCTGGAAGCAATCGCGCATCGGCGGCTACGCCGCGCGGGCCAAACGCATCAACCCTCAGCTTGGCTGGATCGAATGGTGCGACACCCAGGCCGTGCCGGATTGGCAGTCCCCCGGATACGACGACGCCCCCTGGGCCTCCCCCATCACCGTCACCCGCTCACTGGGGAAGCTGGAACCCTTCCCCGCCGCCAACCCGCGCATTTTCATTCATCCGCTTAAACCAGCCGCCGCCGGCAAACTCGCGGAAATGTTCGGCTATGAGCGGGACAACCCGGCCGCCCGCTTCTTTCTGCGCGACCTGGCGGCGGCCAGCCATCCGGCCCAGGGAGTCTGGCGGCGCTACGACCTGGGGCGCGTGCGCCTGATGCGGCCCCGCTTCGAACTTGATTTGCCGCCGGGGGCCGTCGTCGAATTCAGTTATAGCGAATACCTCACGCATGGCCGCGTCGCCCCGTGGATCACACTTTCCGCCGGCGACTCCTGCAACCTCGACCACTACGTGGCGCGCGGCGGCCGCCAGGAATTCTTCCCCCTCACGCCCCGCGGCGGCCGCTTCCTCGAAGTCCACGTCCTGGCGCCGCCGGACAAAGTGCGCTTCCTCAAGGAGGAAGCCGTGGAGCGCTGCTACTACGGCGAACCGGACGCGGCCTTCCGCTGCGGCGACAAGCTGCTCAACCGCATCTGGTCCGTGGGCGTCGAAACGCACCGGGCCTGCGCGGAGGACGCGCTCATTGACAACCCCACGCGCGAACGCGGCCAATGGGCGGGCGACGTGGTCACGGTGGGCATGGACATCGCCGGCGTGGCCTTCAACGACCTGCGGCTCTGCCGGCGGGGCCTGGTGCAATGCGCGCAAAGCGCGCGCGCGGACGGGATGGTGGCGGGCATGTGCCCGGGGCAGGATATCTTCCTGTCCACCTATGCCGCCCAATGGATCACCGCCTGCGTGCATTACTGGGAGTTGACGGGCGAGCGCGCCCTGCTGGAGGAACTGTTCCCGGCCGCCACCCGCAATATCGAGGCGTTCGAAGCCGGTCGCACGGCTGAGGGCTTGAAAGACTCGCTCGCCTGGGGATTTGTGGACTGGGGCTATGTGCGCAATCCCGGCCCCAGCGACATGGGCGTCAACCTGCACTACCTGGCCGCGCTCCGCGATATGCAGCGCTGGTGCGAGGCGCTCGGCAAGCCCGAACGCGCCCGCCACTATCAATCGCTTGCCCAGGCGATGACCGCCATCATCGCCCGCTACTTCGCGGATGAGTTCGCGCAAGGCGGCGACGCCTGGACGCGCATCGGCTACCACCGCGCCGCCCTGGGCCTCCGCCTCGGCTTTTTCAAAGGCGCGAGCGAAACCGCCGGCCTGCGCTTCCTCAAATCGCACATCCTGCGCTGTTTCCCCAACGACCCCAGGGCGCCGCGCCTGAGCGACCCGGCGGCGGATAATGCGCGCCTCATCACGCCTTACTTTGCGCACTATGCCCTCCCGCTCCTCATTGAACACGGAGAAATGAACTTCGTGCTCGACCAGTATCGCAAGTGCTGGGGCTGGGCGTTGAAAGATGGCCGCACCACATGGCTCGAAGTCTTCGACACCCGCTGGAGTCACTGCCACCAGTGGGCCGGTTGCCCGACCTGGCAATTATCCCGCTACGCGCTGGGCCTGCAACCGCGCTACGACCTGGGCGAACGCCATTTCGCGGTCGTCCTCGCCCCCGGCTCCCTGGCTCAAGCCCAGGGCTGCCTGCCCTTGCCCGGCAGCAACGAGACCCTGAAGATCCGGTGGAAGCGCACTGCCGGCAAAGTGCGTTACCGCGTCGAAACGCCCTTCCCCATCTGGCTCCACCTGCCCGCCCGGCTCACCGGCGCCGAACCGCGCACCGTCGCCGTGGACCGCGTGTTCGAGCAGTCCTTCCCGAAACCATAAACCACGCCGCGCTTCGCCCACGTCCGCAGGCGGGCTTTTGCCCGGCCCAAACGCCGGCCCTTTCCCTGCCCGTCCGCGCCCGGAAGCGACGGCCAGCAACTCCAGTTCAAAGACAACCACCTCCGCTCAACCGGGCGAACCCCCTGCCCGCGATGAGGACAACGTAAATAGTCGCCTTGCGGCAACCTCCGTCCGGGAGGGGAAATGTCCCCGCCAACCGTGACCCCATCCCGCCCAAAAACCAGGGCACGCGACAACACCCGGCCGCCCGTTCCGGGCATGCCGAACGTTCGCGTCCTCTCCCTCCCGCCTTGAAACGTCGTTTTACATCATCCGCGAGTCGTCCATCCCTCCCTTCCGGCTCAGGCCCGCGCCCAAACCCGCCCCACCCGCCCCAGCCAGCCCAACGCTCCCATTAGGCTGTGTACAACGGGGGTACAAAGGAGGCTCAAAGGGGGCTCATGCTTATTTTCTATGTACTCCTGCCGGGCTTCCGATGTACTCCCGTTGTACATGGCCTGGAAGGACGGAGAAGGAACGGCCTTGCGGGCGGTGGTGGACGCTGGGGCGGGGGCGGGCTTCGATTTCTTAACCTTTGCCGTTTCAGTGGCTTGCTGAGATTTCAACATCGGCGGCAGCGGGACGATGGCGTTGTGAACCCGGCTTTGGCCTTTCCAGCCGTTCCGGGTCTGAACCACGGCGATAAATACCTTCTGAC
>Ga0209717_1004723_pt1 | contig 11094 bp, 7 predicted proteins | sample AD_UKC048_MetaG_FD_184418 | JGI IMG/M metagenome (GOLD analysis project Ga0209717, IMG submission 184418) | Active sludge microbial communities of municipal wastewater-treating anaerobic digesters from USA - AD_UKC048_MetaG (SPAdes) (version 2) | ecosystem: Engineered > Bioreactor > Anaerobic >... | reverse complement strand
AGAAGAAGCCGTTGCGCCGACAGATCCCGGGCCGCACGCTCGTGCCGGGCCTGCCTGCGGGCCAGCGTGCTGCCGCTGGCCTGCGGGCCGTGGCCGCGCCCGAGCCATCCGGTGTGCCCCAGGTGCTGCCGCACAACCCCACCCTGCCTGACCGGGCCCGGGCGCAATGGCTGGACGCCGACTGGCAAGCCCTGGCGCAGATGGACCTGGACGCGCTGGCGCACCATCCCGACCGCGCACGCCTGGCCGCACTGGGCGGCGCCGCGGCGCTGCAGCTGGGCGACCGCAGTGCTGCGCGGGCCAAGGCGGCCCAGGCCATGGCCTGGGGCTGCCCGCGTGATTTCATGGGCCAGGTCATGCTGTCAGGCGCCCGCCACACGCTGGCCAGGGCGTCGTACTTTGGCGGGCGCGACGCAAAGGCCGAGGCGCACTTCACCCGGGCCGTGTCGATGGCGCGCCTGTCATCCGAGGTGCGGCGCCTGGTGCAGGTGCGGCAAGACCATGTGTCGGACGCCTTGCAGGCGGCCATCGACCTGGCCAGCGCGCAGCGCCGCGGCGGTGGTGCGGCAGCGGCAGCCACCGTGCCGCCCTGGATCCAGGCACTGGCCCGGCGCTGCCTGGACGCCGACGACGTGCATGAAGCCGTTGACGGCGTGCTGGCCACCACGCTGACGCTGGCCGACGACAAGCTGCAGTTCCTGATGCTGTTGTCGGACGGCTTCGTCGCGCGGGCCGACAAGATGACGGCCTTGCACTTCTTGCGGCAGGCCAGTGGCCTGGCGGCAGACACCACGGTGGACATGCGGCCCACGCTGGCCCGCAAGCTGGTGGCCCTGGGCAGCGCCGACAGCGCGGTCGATGTGCTGGTGGACCGCGCCTTGGCCGATGCCTTCAGCCACCCCGACGCCGATGCCGCCGCCCTGGCCGCGCGGCAGGCCTACCAGAAGATCAAGACCGTGGCCCAGGCGTCGCAGGAGCATGGGCATGACCTGCTGCTGGCCCATCTGCAGCGAGAGCTGGCGCCCCTGCAGGCCAAGGCGCAGGGCCGCCAGCTCACGGTCATCGAGATCGGCACCACGCGCGAAGACGTGCCCGGCCAGGGGTCGACCTTCAAGCTGGCCGACTTCTGCAAGCGGCATGGCCTGCGGTTCGTGACGGTCGACATGGACCCGCACAACGCCCACATGGCGCGGCAGACCTTTGCCAGCCTGGGTGTGGCCTTCGAGGCGGTGGCGATGAAGGGCGAGGACTACCTGCGTGACCTGCCGGGCGAGGTGGACTTCGTGTTTCTGGATGCCTACGACTTCGACCACGGCAAGCACAGTGAATTGCGCCAGAGCCGGTACACCAAGTTCCTGGGCTCGCGCATCGACGAAGAAGCCTGCCACCAGATGCACCTGGACTGCGCCCGGACGCTGGCCACCAAGCTGTGGGCGCATGGCGTGGTGTGTGTCGACGACACCTGGCTGGACGACGGCCGCTGGACGGCCAAGGGCACCCTGGCCATGCCGTTCCTGCTGAGCCAGGGGTTCCGCCTGGTGGAGGCGCGCAACCGGGCGGCCTTGCTGGTGCGCAACGCCCCGGCGGCTGCCTGAGCGAGCACCCCGCATGGCCTGGAACCGGCTCGCCTGGCTGAAAGACCGACACCGCGGCCAGCGCTGCGTGATCGTGGCCAACGGGCCGTCGCTGAACCGCATGGACCTGCGCTTTCTGCGCCACGAACACGTCATCGGCATGAACAAGATCCACCTGGGCTTTGCCACCCTGGGCATCTACCCGCGCTACTACGTGGTGGTGAACCCCAAGGTGGCCGAGCAGTCGGCCGCGGAGATCCGCGCGCTGAACTGCGTGCGGTTCGTGGGCGCGCGTGCGGCCCGGGCCGCCGGGCTGCAAGACGACGCCCTGACGCACGTCGTGCAGACCGAATCACCGCCGGCGCGGTTTTCCACCGACATGTCTGCGGGGGTGCATGAAGGCTGGACAGTGACCCACGTGGCGCTGCAGGTGGCCTACCACCTGGGCTACACCGACACCGTGCTGATCGGCCTGGACCACCGCTACAGCTACCAGGGCCCGCCCAACGCCGAGGCCACCCTGCAGGGCCCCGACCCCAACCACTTCAGTGACCGCTACTTCGGCTATGGCCAGCGCTGGGACAACCCGGATCTGGCCCAGTCAGAGGTGTCGTACCGTGCCGCGCTGGCCGCGCACCAGCGTGATGGCCGCCGCGTGCGCGACGCCACGGTGGACGGCGCCTGCACCGTGTTTCCGAAGCTGGATTACCGGGCGCTGCCTGCCGAGCGTGCGGCCCAGCCCACTTCCAGCCGCCAAGCCCGCCCATGCGCCTGAGCATCGTCATCCGCACGCTCAACGAAGCCCGCTACCTGCGCGCGCTGCTGGAGGGCATCGCCCAGCAGCAGTGCCCCGGGCTGGACGTGGAGACCGTGGTCATCGACTCGGGGTCGACCGACGGCACGCAGCAGATTGCCCGCGACTTCGGCTGCGTGCTGACGCACATCACGCGCGAAGACTTTTCGTTCGGCAGGTCATTGAACCAGGGCTGCGAGGCGGCCAGTGGCGACGTGTTCGTGTTCGTCAGCGGGCACTGCGTGCCCACCGATGCGCACTGGCTGCACCAGCTGTGTGCCCCCGTGGTGGACGGCCGGGTGGCCTACAGCTACGGGCGGCAGATCGGCGGCCCGGAAAGCCGCTTCAGTGAATGCCGCATCTTCGAGAAGTACTACACCCGCAGCACCCGCGTGCCGCAGACCGGGTTCTTCTGCAACAACGCCAACTCGGCCCTGGCGCGTGCCGCCTGGGCCGCGCACCGGTTCGACGAAGACCTGACCGGCCTGGAAGACATGGAACTGGCCAAGCGCCTGTGCGCCGCCGGCCACCGCGTGGGCTATGTGGCCGAGGCCTGCGTGTACCACTACCACCGGGAAAGCTGGGCCCAGGTGCAGCGCCGCTTTGAACGCGAGGCGATCGCCTTGCAGAAGATCATGCCGCAGATCCACGTGGGGCCCTGGGACATGCTGCGCTACATCGGCAGCAGCATCCTGCACGACCTGCAGGGCGCCCGCCGCGAGCGGCGCGCCTGGGCCCTGGCCAGCGAGATCGTGCGCTACCGGGTGGCCCAGTACGTGGGCTCGTACAAGGGCAACCATGAGCACCGCCGGCTGTCGCATGCCGAAAAGGACATCTACTTCTACCCCGCCAACAGGACCGAAACCCGATGACAAGCACCCGACCCCGCACCGTGGCCCTGCTGCCCATGAAGGCCAACAGCGAGCGCGTGAAAGGCAAGAACTTCCGCAGCTTCAACGGCAAGCCGCTGTTCCGCTGGATGCTGGACACCCTGCTGTCGATCGACGACATCGATGAAGTGATCATCAACACCGACGCCCGCCATGTGCTGGCCGACAACGGCCTGGTGGATGGCCCGCGCGTGCGCATCCGCGACCGGCGGCCCGAAATTTGCGGTGACTTCGTCAGCATGAACCTGGTGATCGCCGACGACATTGCCAATGTGCCGGCCGACATCTACCTGATGACCCACACCACCAACCCCCTGCTGTCGGCGGCGTCGATCCGGGGATCTCTGGCGATGTACCGGCGCGGGCTGGCCGAGGGCACCGGGGACTCGGTCTTCACCGTCAACAAGTTCCAGACCCGGTTCTACCGGGCCGACAGCAGCGCCATCAACCACGACCCCAAGGTGCTGCTGCGCACCCAGGACCTGGAGCCCTGGTTCGAGGAGAACTCGAACCTGTACGTGTTTTCGGCGGCCAGCTTTGCCAGCACCCAGGCGCGCATTGGCCAGCACCCGCTGATGTACGAGATGGGCCGCAGCGAAAGCGTGGACATCGACGACCAGGAAAGCTGGTACATCGCCGAAGCCATGTCGAAGTACCTGCAGTCCATCCAAGCCTGACACCCGAGACCACCGCCATGAAGATTCTTGTCACCTGCCCCCCGATGCTGCGCATGATCGACAGCTTTCGCCCGCTGTTTGCGCAGCATGGCGCCGAGATCACCACGCCCGACGTGGTGCAGACACTCAGCGTCGACGAACTGAAGCAGCTGGTGCCCCTGCACGACGGCTGGATCATCGGCGACGACCCGGCCACCCGCGAGGTGTTCACCGCGGGCCAGGCGGGCCGGCTGCGGGCCGCGGTGAAGTGGGGCATCGGCGTGGACAACGTCGACTTTGCCGCCTGCAAGGACCTGGGCATCCCCATCGTCAACACGCCCAACATGTTTGGTGGCGAGGTGGCTGACATTGCGGTGGGCTACGTGGTGGCGCTGGCGCGCCAGACCTTCGAGATCGACCGCGGCGTGCGCGCTGGCCAGTGGCCCAAGCCGCGCGGCATCAGCCTGGCGGGCAAGACCGTGGCGCTGGTGGGCTTTGGCGACATTGGCAAGAACACTGCACGGCGCCTGCTGGCCGCCGACATGAAGATCATTGCCTATGACCCCTACGCCACGCCCACGCCCGCGCTGGCCGCCGTGGAAATGGCCACCTGGCCGAACCGGGTGGAAGAGGCCGACTTCATCGTTGTGAACTGCGCGCTGACACCCAGCAGCCACCACATGCTGAACGCCGACGTGCTGGCCCGCGCCAAGCCGGGCGTGCGCGTGGTGAACGTGGGCCGTGGCCCGGTGGTGGACGAAGCGGCGCTGGCTGCTGCGCTGCAGAGCGGCCAGGTGTTCTCGGCCGCGCTGGACGTGTTTGAAGAAGAGCCCATGCCAGCCGATTCACCGTTGCGCCAGCATGCGCGCTGCGTGTTTGGGTCGCACAACGCGTCGAACACGGCAGACGCGGTGGTGCGCACCAGCCACATCGCCATTGCGCGGCTGATGGACTTTCTGGCGGCCAAGGCGGCATGAGCAACCAGCCCGGCCAACGGTTTGCGGTGGTGACCGGTGCCGCCGGCGGCATTGGCCAGGCCATCGTGCGCGCGTTCACGGCCGCCGGCTACGCCGTGGTGGCCACCGACAGGGTGGCCCAGCCCGCCGGCCTGGACTGCAGCCTGTACCTGCAGGCCGACCTGGCCCGCACGGTGGAAGACACCGGGTACGCCGATGCCGTGTTCCGCCGCATCCTGGACCACGTGGGCGGGCAGGGCATGGCGGTGCTGGTCAACAACGCCGCCGTGCAGATCCTGGGCGGGGCAGACAGCCTGAGCCGGGCTGATTGGCGCCAGACGCTGGACGTGAACCTGCTGGCCCCCTTCCTGTGGACCCAGGCACTGCTGCCGGCCCTGGAACAGGCGCAGGGCTGCGTGGTGAACATCAGCAGCATCCATGCGCGCCTGACCAAGCAGAACTTCGTGGCCTACGCCACCAGCAAGGCCGCCCTGAGCGGCATGACGCGGGCCATGGCGGTGGACCTGGGCGGGCGCATCCGCATCAACGCAATCGAGCCTGCGGCCATCGAGACGGACATGCTGAAGGCGGGCTTTGCGACGCAGCCGCACTTGCTGGAACAGTTGAAGTCGGCGCATCCCAGCGGCCGGATTGGAAACCCGGATGAAGTTGCGAGGGCGGCCCTGCAACTGGCCAACCCAGAGAATGGATTCTTGCAGGGTGCATGCATCTTGCTGGATGGAGGAATTGGATCGCGGCTTCATGATCCCAATTAGTTGTTGGCTGGGCTGCAGTGCGATGGTGGCACTTGATGCTGCGCGTTGAGCCCCAAATCCGAGCCAATTTGGAAGCGTCTAGCTTGTACAGCGTGGTCGACTTCATCTGGCGCAAGACAATTGCCACTGCAAGTGCACTGATTCGGCCCTGCCACCGTCTGTGAGTCACATTGACCGAAGAACCTTCGGGCTGTTTTGCAACCATACAAAAAATTACTTCCGTTCAGAAAACCATGTCCCAGAGCAATGCATTGACGCCAGTCCTGATCATGGGAAATGGTCCGTCGGCAAAACTGATCGACTTTGCGCGAGTTGAGGACATTGGCTTTGCGTCCGTTGGCATGAATGCCGCGTATCGCTTCTGGGATCGGCATGATTTTCGGCCCACATATTTCATCTGCATGGATGCGGTGCTCATCAAGTCACATGTTCATCGAATCCATGAGCTTGTAGAAGAAGGAAGAGTCAAGAAGTTCTTCCTTCGGGATGAGTACAAGGAATCGTTTCCTGAGCATGCCAACCACCCGAGGATTCAATGGTTCGCAGACATGCGATCCAGAAAGGATTCGATCTTTGACACCAACATGATCACCACCGGCAGTTGGGCGCTGCGCTGGATGGCCAATGAAGGGCACAATCATATTGCAACCATCGGAATCGATGCCAATTATGTCGAGCTCATCAAGGAAGCAAAGCGACTGGGAACCGACAAGGATTTGAGGCTTGAAGTCAAGAGCACGCCGAGCTTCAACCCGAACTATTTCTTCTCAGACTACCAGCGGCAGGGCGACCAATACAACGTACCGAATTCGCCGGATTATCTGCAGCAGACTGGTCAACTCGTTCATGTTGAAGCGTTGAAGCGCGCGCGCGACGAAATTTCGAAGAAGTTTCCGACAGTCAGAATCTCTGATTGCAGTCCGATTGCAACGCACGGTGTCTTTCCAAAGGCGTCAATCGATCGGTTTCTGTCGTTTGGTGATGTTGCGATCATCACATCGTTCCACAGCGGCGCGGACGACGACGACATCCAGAACTTTCTCGCAATCGCTGTGGAAAACGCCAGTCAGCCACGTGTTGACTCAGTGAGAATTCTGTTTGAAGGGAAACGCGCAAGCCTGAACGCCCGGATACCGGCGGATCTTCTGTTCAAGGTGCGCCAGTGTGAGGGCCGTGGCACTCTCAAGTTCATTGAGATTGATTCTCGTCCGAACTATCACCAATTGTTTGGTGCTGGTAGAAGTGCCGGCGCGCAAATTGCCGCTGTGGTAAATGGAAATATTCTGCTCACGCAGGAATTTCTGACGCAGATTTGCGCAAACTTCAACCAGCCGACAGCTCGACTTCTGGCGCTCACGCGATGGAATGAAACAGCCAACGGCCTCTTCATTCAGGGGCAGTCTGCTGCGCCACCCTGGCCCGAGGTCGCCCTGAAAGACTCTGACCACAAGCACCAGAACTTCCTGTCGTTTGACGCCTATATCTTCAACCGCGGATTGCCAGAAATCGCCGCACTGCAGGATGTTTTCATCGGTACGTTTGGCTGTGATACCGCGGTCGTGGCCCTGAACAGGTTGGCTGGAATCCCCGTCGTCAACCCTTGCATGAGCTACAAGACTGTTCACCGCGACAACAAGCATCGCAATTATGCGATGGAAGCCGGAACGAAACAGATGCTGAAGAACACGGCATCTGTGGTGGCCCGGTTGCAAACGGTTCTAGGGCGCCGCGACGCAATGTCTGAGACGATCTCGGCCATCGAATCATTGCGCCCCAGTATCGTTTCAATTGGCACCCCCATGCATCGGCACGGCCCGGGCCACGCGCTGTTCAGGCTCTTGGGTGCTGTGCCCTGGACGCAGACCATCAATCCCCAGCGCATCGACTTCGTCTCGATTTCGTTCAACCCTGCGACGGACACGGATGAGCAACTGCGAGAGCGGGCCCAAGAAATACAGAAGGCGATCGACCGGAATGCGTTTGTCGAGATTGAGGTCAGTGGCAACAATGGTGACTATTATCTTGGCTCCATCCGCGACATTCCAGAGACCCGGCAGATCAAGGACCGGTTGAAGTATTACGCCTGGCAATCTGTCATCTACAGAGACAAGGCCACACCGACGGAGGCGACTGTCCATGCTGACATGTTGCTCGTCGCAAAACAGTTGCTGGGCTTGCAAGATGCCAATCCCTTTCTGCCGCAATTGCGAGACCCGTGGCGTGTTCTCGCTGCCACCGAAGTCCAGTCTCAACAGTACTTTCGGGTTCTGTTGATCGACAGCACACTTGTCGGCCACGGCTCTGCAACAGGTCAAATCAAGAAGGTTTTCCTGGGGGGGTGGCCCAGAGAAAATATTCTGCAGGTCTGGCAAGAAGGCGGGGTGAATGGGGCACTCAAACTCAATCGGTATGACGCGGATGGCAAAGCGGTTCCAGTGGAGGCGCTGAAGTTGAATGAGATCATGGAGGAGTGCCTGCGCTTCTCACCAAACGCCGTGTACTTGCGACCGATTGATTCGGCCCCACTCCTGGAGTTTGCATCAGAGTACATCAAGCGTCGCCCGACCGCATTGGTCGTTCACATGATGGACGATTGGCCCATGTATCTGCAGCACGCCAACATCAAGGAATATGAGCGGCTCAATCCGTTGCTGCTTGAACTGCTGAATCACGCAAGCATCAGGCTGTCCATATCGCAGAAGATGGCGGACGAATATGCTTTGCGTTATGCAGCCGAGTGGGTGCCTTTGGCGAACGGCATCGATGTTGAGGCACAACCCAGCAAGGATTGGTCGAATCGGCCAGCAGTGAGCAAGTCTGCACCATTTTGTATCAGATATATGGGGGGCATGGCAAAGAACATGAACTTCCAGAGTGTGGTTTTATTTGCGCGGGCTGTTGCAAACATGTCTGCGACCACACCTGTGACGTTTGAGATTTACACCATGCCTTGGTACTTTGACGTTGCCATGGACGCACTGAAGGGGCTCCCATCTGTCTCAGTTCATCGACTGGTCGACGACGAAACGTATTTTGAAACGCTCGCATCCGCTGATGCCTTGTTGATCGCGTACAACTTCGATCCAGACAGCATGGCATACACGAGCCTATCGCTGGCGAACAAATTGCCTGAATGCTTGGCCGCCGGCGTGCCCGTCATCGGCTACGGGCCAAGTCAGATCGCCACCATTGGCGTCTTGCGCGGCACAGGTGGCGGTTTGGTGGTGGATCGGCCGGAACCCGAGCATGTGACGGCCGCGATCCTGGGTTTGATTTCCAATCGCAACAAGTCAGAAAGGTTGGGAAGGCTCGGTCGTGTCTTTGCGAAGAAAAATCTCAACCGTGCCGCAGTTGCTTCGCGATTCTGCGCGCTGATGGCAGCTGCTGCGGATGCCGCCCCACCTGTCAGTGTAAAAACGGCCTTACGAGTCGAGCCCGCTGTGTTGCCCGATGGCCGCACTAACGCGGCAGCAGCCGTGTATCTGCCCCCGAAATCAGGCAATGCATCGGCAGCAAAGGAGGCTGAAACAACGCTTCTTAAATCCATGTTGGATGCGCAAGCATATTCTTCTATCTCAAGCTCAAGATTGTTGAGATTCAAGAATCGGCATTCAACGTCGCACGCTATCATTGTGGGTCACACCGTTGATGATGCTTGGCTTGCTGCGCATCAGCCGAAACTGAGAATTTCAAGTGTTTTCTCTGTGCCGAAAACCTACGGTGTTCTTGTGCGTACCGGCGTTATACCGGCCTATCTTGTTGCGCCTGGTTTGTCGAATGACGTTGCTTTTCAGCAAAAAAGTGAATCCGGTCGCACGGTTCTGCTTTCACGAAATAGTACTTCAGATCGGGTCCTAAACAAGGGTCCGTTGAGCTTTCAGTTCAATTGTTTGCGGCCGAGTGAGGCGGGCTTTGAATTTGGCACCAACGCTGCCAGTTATGTTGTTGATGTCGGTGATGAAGCTTATCTTTGTTTACAGCTTGCATACTTCATGGGCTTCAATGAGGTGGAGTACGTGGTTCCCGCCGCTACCGGCGCTAACCAATCCGCAATCCTGGCTGATCAAGACAACATGGCGCGCTTGGTCAAGATCTTCGCGTTTGCCAGGAAAAAACTTTCTTTCGTTCAGTTGAATTGAATTTTTCTATATTCGGCGCTATGCATTGTAATGCGCTCGAGTCTCGGCTTTCCTTTTGCTAATGGCGCGTTCCGCTGTCGTGGTGGCGTATTGATGACTATTCAAGGTCATTGCGCTGGCTCGCAATTGTGCCGTAGGCTGAGATGCAGGCATCGCAGTCGCGCGACGTCGCTGTCGTTCGCCAGGGTCGGTCAGTCAGACTACTTTGGGTGTCCCCCCGCGTCAGAATAGTTGTCGCCTCCATAGAACACCCCCGGGGGCGGCGATGAAGGACGGACTTGGCTCGACCTGATTCGAAACCTGCCTCAGCAAGCTCATCTGCTGAGCCAGTGACCGCATAGGCTGTGCTGCATCTGTTGACGGAGCGGCCCATGACGACGAACCACATCCAATTCCAGCCCGGCATGTCGATCCCGGAGTTCCTGGCGAGCTTCGGCACCGAGGCGCAGTGCGCCGAAGCCGTTCGGCAGGCGCGCTGGCCGCAGGGCTTCCGGTGCCCGCGCTGTGACTCTGCCGAGCACTACGTTGTCGGCCACGGTGCACGCAAGCTGTTCCAGTGCAACGGCTGCCGGCACCAGACGTCGCTGACGGCGGGCAGCCTGATGGAGCACACCAAGCTGCCGCTTTCGACCTGGTTCCTGGCGATCTATCTGATCAGTCAGGCCAAGACCGGGCTGTCGGCCCTGGCGCTCAAGCGCCAGCTCGGGGTGAGCTACCCCACGGCGTGGCTGCTGCACCAGAAGATCAACCGCGCCATGGCCCAGCGCGAGGACACCCACCGCTTGCGCGGGGCCGTCCAGCTCGACGATGCCTACCTCGGTGGCGAGCGCTCTGGCGGCAAGGCCGGGCGCGGCTCGGAGAACAAGGTGCCGTTCGTCGCCGCCGTCTCGCTCTACGACAAGGGGCACCCGCTGTACCTGAAGCTCAGCATGGTCAGTGGCTTCACGTCCAAGGCCATCAGTCAGTGGGCCAAGGCCAATTTGGAGCCGGGCACCTGCGTGCGCAGCGACGGCCTGGGCTGCTTCACGGCGGTGGCAGACGCCGGCTGCATCCACATGCCCATGGTCGTGGGCGACCTGCTGCCCCGCGACCTGCCCGAATTCAAGTGGGTCAACACCGTGCTGGGCAATCTCAAGACCACGCTGGCCGGCGCGTACCACTCGCTGAACTACCGCAAGTACGCCGCCAACTACCTCGCCGCATTCGCCTACCGCTTCAACCGACGCTTCGATCTGCGCGGCCTCGTGGCGCGCCTCATCGTCGACGTGGCGCGGGCCAAGCCAGCCTCCCCCCCCGCGTCAGAATAGTTG
>Ga0209717_1004719_pt1 | contig 11102 bp, 6 predicted proteins | sample AD_UKC048_MetaG_FD_184418 | JGI IMG/M metagenome (GOLD analysis project Ga0209717, IMG submission 184418) | Active sludge microbial communities of municipal wastewater-treating anaerobic digesters from USA - AD_UKC048_MetaG (SPAdes) (version 2) | ecosystem: Engineered > Bioreactor > Anaerobic >... | reverse complement strand
TTGCTTTCCCATGCATACATCGCTCAATAATGCCCTTCCGTGAAAAAAAGATATTTAGTTACCGCCGCGTTACCTTATGCCAACGGTCCCCTGCACATCGGGCACCTGGCAGGTGCATATTTGCCCGCAGATATCTACGTACGTTACCTGCGGCTGATGGGCCGCGATGTGGTATTTGTTTGTGGTTCCGATGAACATGGCGCCGCTATCACGGTGAAAGCCCGTAAGGAAGGCACCACCCCGCAGGCTATTGTCGATCAGTACCACACGGTGTTGAAAGATACGTTTGAAAAAATTGGCATCGGGTTCGACATCTATCACCGCACTTCCGCACCGATCCACCATCAGACTTCCCAGGATTTTTTCCGGAAACTGCTGGATAAGGGGGCATTTCTGGAGGAAACGACCGAACAGTACTTCGACGAAATTGCCGGTCAGTTTCTGGCCGACCGCTACATCGTGGGCACCTGCCCTGTGTGCGCCAACCCGGAAGCCTATGGCGACCAGTGCGAAAAATGCGGCTCGGCGCTCAGTCCGACCGACCTCATCAATCCAAAATCCATGCTCAGCGGTTCGGTGCCCGTCAAACGCCCCACCAAACACTGGTTTCTAAGGCTCGACCAGCACGAAGCCTGGCTGCGCGAATGGATCAACACCGGCGTAGCCGACGGTAAAAAACTGCACAACCCCGCCGACTGGAAAAACCACGTGCTCGGACAGTGCAATTCATGGCTCGATCAGGGATTGCAACCCCGTGCGATGACCCGCGACCTCGATTGGGGCGTGGACGTGCCGCAAGAAATTCCCGGCTCGGAAGGCAAAAAACTGTACGTATGGCTGGATGCCCCGATCGGATATATTTCGGCTACCAAACAATGGGCGCTCGACAACGGCAAGGACTGGGAGCCTTACTGGAAAAGTGACGACACTGCGCTGGTGCATTTCATCGGGAAGGACAACATCGTTTTCCACTGCCTCATTTTTCCGGCGATTCTGAAAGCGCACGGCGATTTTATTTTGCCCTGCAACGTACCTGCCAACCAGTTCCTCAACCTCGAAGGCCGGAAACTCAGCACCTCCAAAAACTGGGCGGTGTGGGTACATGAGTACTGCGCCGATTTCCCCGGACAGGAAGACGTGCTGCGCTACAACATGATCAAAAAAATGCCCGAACAGTCGGACAGCGAGTTTACCTGGAAAGGTTTTCAGGAAACGAACAACAACGAACTGGTGAACAACCTCGCCAATTTCGTGAACCGCGTGCTCGTGCTTTCTCATAAATATTACGCCGGTATCGTACCGGCCATCGATCACGACCAGGATTTTAAAAGCGGCTGGGAAACGGACAAAACCGGCTCCTACGATCAGGAATTGTCACTGCTGTACGGCAAATTGCGGGAAATGGGCACCGAAATCGAGCGCTTCAATTTCCGCGAAGCCCTGCGCGTGGTCATGGAAATATCCAGTGCCGGCAATGCCCTCCTGCAATTCAACGAGCCCTGGAAAACGGTGAAAGACGAACCTGAAATGGTGAAAGTGGTGCTCAATCTGGCGCTGCAATACGTGGCGGTACTATCCGTCGCTATCCGCCCTTTCCTGCCGTTCTCCGCCGACCGGCTGCGCAAAATGCTCAATCTGGGCCTGTTGCGCGACAAAGGCGACCTGCTGGCCATCCTCAACGAACTGGTGGAAGGCAACCCGATCATGCTGCCCAACCACGCCCTCGGACAATCGGAACACCTGTTCAGCCGTATCTCCGACGAGGTCATTGAAGCGCAGATTGCCAAACTCGGCGCCAGCGAACCAGCCTCCGCCCCGGCGGCCGAACCCACGGAAATACAGTACGCACCTATGAAAGAAACGATTCAATTCGACGACTTTGCCAAAATGGACATCCGCACCGGCAAAATCCTGACGGCGGAAAAAATGGAGAAATCCAAAAAACTGCTCAAACTGAGCGTCGACCTGGGTTTCGAAACCCGCACCATTCTTTCCGGTATCGCCGAGCATTTCAGCCCGGAAGAAGTGGTGGGTAAACAGGTAGTCGTACTGGCCAACCTCGCGCCCCGCCCGATGATGGGCGTGGAGTCGCAGGGCATGATCCTGATGGCTGAAAACGAACAGGGTGCACTGAGTTTTGTGAGCCCGGCCGACGGATGGCCCAGCGGATTCGGAGTCAGATAAGAAGTGAAAAATGAGAAGTGAGAAGTGAGAGGAAGGTACGGCTGAAAAAACTACCACACTTAAAGGCGTTTTTCAGTGCCGAACAATTACCTTTGCGGTTGCTTTTTCGGGAGCAGCCCGTATTTTGCATTTAACATTTTGATTATCAAACAATTACATTAAAATGGCTTTAATCGGAACGATTCGGAAGAACGGATGGATCCTCATCGTGGTCATGGTTTTATCGCTCGGTGGTTTCATCCTGATGGACGTGATAAAGAATAGCAGCAACTATGCTGCCGGTGATGTAAATATGCTCGGCAAAGTGAATGGCGAGGAAATCAAGCGCGCCGAGTTTGACACGTACGAAAAATTGGTCTATTCCAATGCAAAAGGCAACACCTATCAGGTGCGCTCGCAAATATGGAATTACTTCGTAGAAAATGCCCTGGTAAAACAGGAAGCAGAAAAACTGGGTCTGGGCGTCAGCAGAGACGAACTGCTCGACCTGGAATTCGGCACCAATCTGAGCCCCGTCATAGCCGACCGCTTTAAAGGCGCCGATGGCCAGCCCAACCGCCAGACCCTGGCGGGTATCAAAAGCGCGATTGAAGGCGGCCAGTTTACCGACCCCACCAACCGTGCTTACTGGTCGACTCAGGAAAAAGAAATCATCAAAAAACGCCTGGAAGACAAGGTGACCGCTATGGTAACCAAAGGCTTGTACGTGCCTTCCTGGCTGGCAGAAACGGCCTTTACCGAATCCAACGCCCACATCGATTATATAGGCGTTCGCGTCCCGTACGAAAAAGTAACCGACGAAGAAGCGAAATTGACGGATAGCGACTACGAAGCATTCCTGAAAGACAATCCGCACCTGTACGATCAGCCGGAAGAATCGCGCATCGTGAGCTACCTCGCAATCGACGTTGTTCCATCGAAGTCCGACTCTACCTTTGCCCGTGACGCCGTCGGTAAACTCGCGGAAGGTCTGCGCACTGCTGCCAGCGACTCCGCTTACGTGACGACACACGATGGTATTTACGACCCAAGTTATAAACTAAAGGCCAGCCTGCCGCCCGCTATTGCCGATACGCTGCTGCGCCTGCCGCTTGGTTCCGTTGTAGGTCCTTACCTCGACGGCGGCGTTTGGACGCTCGCTAAAATCCTGGACCGCAAAGTAATTCCGGACTCGGTACGTGCACGCCACATCCTTATCCGCGACGCTGCCAACCCGGCTTCGGAAGGTCGTATCGACAGCCTGATGACGCTGATCAAAACCGGCAAAGCCTCCTTTGATTCGCTGGCTATCAAAAACAGCCAGGATGGCGGCTCGGGCGCTAAAGGCGGCGACCTCGGCTGGTTCTCCAACGGTATGATGGTAGCCGAATTCAACAACATTTGTTTTTACACCGGCGAACAAGGTAAATTGTACAAGGTTGCCACGCAGTTCGGTTGGCACCTCATTGAAATTACCGGTAAAAAGTTCATTAAAAATGACGCCGGCGTAAAAGCCGTTTACCTCAGCCAGCGCATCGAACCAAGCAAACAAACCCAGACGGCCGCTAAAGAACGGGCAGAATCTGTGGTGCAGCGCGCCAAAACACTCGACGCCCTCACATCCGTAGCCAACGAAATGGGCAGTGCGGTGCAGTCTTCCCCCCTGCTGAAATCCAACGACTATTCACTCGGTATGCTGGGTTCCGGCGACGACGTGCGCAATATCGTTCAATGGGCCTTTAATGAAAAAACAAAAGTAGGCGCTGTCAGCCAGGAAATTTTCTCTTTCCGCGATGCAGCAGGCGGCTACTTCGATACCAAATATGTGATCGCTGCCCTGAAAAGCATCGCACCGAAAGGCGCTGCCTCCGTAGCTACCCTGAAAGCGATGCCCGATGCGGAGCAACGCGTGAAAAACCGCAAAAAAGGTGAGATTCTGAAAGGCAAACTGCAAAACCAGAACGATCTGTCCTCGCTGGCTACCCAGTTCGGGGTGAAAGTGGACACGATGAAAACGGCTTCTTTCATACAAACAGCCGGCGAACCGCGCGTCATCGGTACAGTGTTCTCGATGACAAAAGGCAGCGTCAGCGCACCGATAGCAGGCAACAGCGGCGTTTTTGTAGTGTCGCCTATCAGCGATCCGCTGAAACCGGAAATGCCGGCCGACCTTACTCTGTTCCGCCGCCAGGTGCTTTCTTCCACGTTGTCCAGCGTTCGTCAGAACCTGCTCAATTCCATGAAAAAAGCCGCTGACGTTAAAGACAACCGCAGCCGTTTCTTCTAACGGGCGACTCTTACCTGAACAGGATAAACATAAAAAATCCCGAATTTTTCCTCCCTGGAAAAATTCGGGATTTTTTATTGCCCTACCCTTCACACTAACGACTTCGCACTTCGCACTGATGACATCGCACTTCGCACTGACGGCTTCGCACTGACGGCTTCGCACTGACGGCTTCGCACTGACGGCTTCGCACTGACGACTTCGCACTAACCTACAGCCACTTCGCCAGCGCTTCCAGCACCACTTTTGCCAGGCGCGAGCCATACGGCGGCAACAACAGGTTCGTGGTGGGAAACAGCTTTGCCTGCCGGAGAACACCGCGGGCATGACTGAATGCGAGGAACCCGAATTCACCGTGGCAACTGCCGATGCCGCTGTTGTTGGCGCCGCCGAACGGCAGTTCGAGGTTGTAAAAATGGGTACTGCAATCGTTTACCGTGACGGCGCCGCTGCGCGTTTCGCGGATCAGCGTTTCCGTGCTTTTATTTTTCGAACTGAAAATATACAGTGCCAGGGGTTTGGGCTTGCTGTTGACGTAGGCAATCGCCTCGTCGAGTGTTTGGTAGGTGCGAACCGGCAGCAAAGGGCCGAAAATTTCTTCTTCCCATATCTGCGCCGAATCGGGAACATTTGTCAGGACGGTGGGGTCGATAAAACGTTCTTCGCGGGACGTTTTGCCGCCGAGCGCTACCGTGGCGCCGCGCTGCACAGCATCGTCGAGCAGGGATTTAACGCGATCGAAATGCCGTTCGTGAATCAGCCTGCACAGATCGGGCGATTGCCTGCGCGCGTCGGTGGTTTCGCCGTAAAATTGCTTGACATAGCCACTCACTTTTTCTACAAACTGGTCATGCAGGGCTTCCGGCACCAGCACATAATCGGGTGCGGTGCAGAGTTGACCGGCATTCATACATTTCACCCAGGCCACTTTGGCGGCGGCTACGTCGAGGTCTGCGCTTGCATCGATGATAACGGGGCTTTTGCCGCCGAGTTCGAGCGTAACCGATGCCAGGTGTTGTGCCGCTGCCTGCATCACGCTTTTGCCTATCTGCGGGCTTCCGGTGAAAAAGATATGGTGAAAAGGCAGTTTCAGCAAGGTTTGGGCTACGGTGGCGTCGCCTTCGAACAGGCTGACTTCTTCCGGAGGGAAACACTCCTGAACGATCTTTTGCATCATGGCCGCACTGGCGGGCGCAAATTCGGAAGGTTTCAGGATCACGCAGTTGCCGGCAGCCACGGCGGCCACCAGCGGATTGAAGGTCAGGTTGAAGGGGAAATTCCAGGGCGACAAAATGAGGCATACGCCTTTGGGTTCGTACCGGATTTCCGAACTGGCGCCGAAGGTGACCAGCGGCGTGCTGACCTTTTTAGGGCTCATCCAGCTGCGCAAACGCTGTATGGTATGGCGAATTTCTCCACAAACGAACCCCACTTCCGTAATTACCGTTTCCGTCGGGCTTTTATGCAGGTCCTGCCACAGGGCCGCTTCGATTTCCTGGCGGCGACGAAGCAGGGTATCGTGCAGGCGCTGCAATTTCTCGATGCGCTCATCTGCGCTTGTACGGGCCAGTACGTACTGGTGTTTCAACTGCCGGTTAAAGATTTCCTGGTAATTTCCGGCTTGCACCGGTTGGTCGATCATGGAATCTACTGCCTCTGTCATAAGTGTCAAGCCAATTTAATTTGAGTTATTTTGTGCGCAAATGCCTGATTATCAACACAGACAACACATAACTGATAACCGATAACTAATTAGAAGGGTTAAATATCGGAAAAAAGAAAAATAAAAAACTTGCTTATTCGTCTTGAAAAGTCTAACGTTGGGTTGTGAAATGAGCCCCAACCAATTTTGTTCATTCAACTGTGTGTACTTATGATGAAGATTGTAGTAAAATCTGTGGATTTTCATGCCGACACTAAACTGGTCGCTTATATTGAACAAAAACTCAGCCGCCTGAACCGGTATTTTGACAAAATGATACAGGCTGACGTGCACCTTAAACTACAGGATACCGGCGGAAGAGTTCGGGAGAAACTGGTAGAAATCCGCCTGGGGATTCCCGGAAATGACCTGATAGATAAGAAAAGTGGAAAAACCTTCGAAACGGCCGCTTCTGCAGCCATTGAAGCTCTGAAACGACAAATCGTGCGACACAAAGAGAAAACATCAATGCACGGTAGAGGAGTAGAACCAACCATAATTGATCAGGAATAAGATCTTTTTTTTCATACGGCCCCGGATTTTTCACTGAAAGATCCGGGGCTTTTTTGTGGCACCCCGGCTTTTTTCTTCCCATAACATTTCCTTCATTTTGCCGTTTAAATACCCGTTCTTATATTCGCCATCTCAAAACGGCATTTTTGCAACAAAAAGCACTCTTTCGATCCTGGAGCGCCCATTTGCTCCTCCTTGTTTTCCTGGCCATGTGGTCGGTGAAAATGGGGCATGCTTTTTTTGCACACCACCAGCACGCCGACCGGCCCGTATGTGAAGCGGCAGCCGACCACAGTACGGCGCACGTGCACGATGAGCGATATGCAGGCGAGGATTGTTCGCTTTGCGCGTTTGTCCTGGCAGTACCCGATGTGTTTTCCATCTCTGTCCTGTTGAATGCCCCGTCTTCAACACCCGACACAGCGGTTCTTTTGCCGTATGAAAGCCGGTCCGGCCAAACGGCATTCGACACGACCGTTTCCAGAGGGCCTCCCGCTATCTGACCTTCTCTTTCGATGAAGAGACTGCCTCATCCGGCACCTAACGGGTATTTCTATCTGAAATCCCCATGTTTCAACTGTATTTAATTGTTACACATGTTCAACAGCAAAGCCTGTATTACCGGCTTGTGTCTGCTGTGCGTTGCGGGAACCATCCATAGTCAGGATTGTCATATCCCCTTGCGCGGCCGTGTTACGGAAGCGGAAACGAAAGAACCGCTCGCCTACGCTTCCGTGTACATCACAGAAGCCCAAAAAGGTACCACTACCGACGAATCCGGCTATTTTGCCATTCCCAACCTCTGCGAAAACACCTCCTATACCGTAGAGGTAAGCCATGTGGAATGCGCTCATTTCACCCAGGTGGTTCGCCTCCGGGAAAACACCGAAGTGGATTTCAAACTGACGCACAACGCAGTTTTAAAAGAAGTTGTAGTACATGAAAAAGCCAGCGCGCCCATTTCGACACAGGCAGAAAGCACCGTTTCCAAAGCCGATATGGATGCCGGAAAGGGTGTTAACCTGGGAGAAACGCTGAAACGCCTGCCTGGCGTCACCACCCTCAATACCGGCGCCACCATTTCCAAACCCGTTATCCAGGGCCTGCATTCCAACCGGATCGCCATCGTCAACAACAATGTCGTGCTGGAAGGCCAGCAATGGGGCAGCGAACACGCACCGGAGATCGACCCCTTTTCTGCCGACAAAATAACGGTGGTGAAAGGTGCGGCCGGCGTGCGTTATGGCGTGGGCGCTATGGGAGGCGCTATTGTGCTCGAACCGGCGCCCCTGCGCGATTCGGCCGGGCTGGGCGGCTGGCTGAGTCTGGGTGGCTTTTCCAATGGCCGGGGTGCAGTGGTAGCAGGCGCCGCCGACTGGCACCTGCCGGGGCATTCGCTCACGTTCCGCCTGCAGGGTACTGCCAAACGAAGCGGAAACCTCCGGGCGCCAGATTATTTTCTGGGTAACACCGGGGTGGCGGAATACGACTTTTCCACCATGGCCGGCTGGAAATCGGGGCGCTGGAACCATGAAATCAGCCTTACCTCGTTCAACCAGCAACTGGGTATCCTGCGCGCCGCGCACATCGAGGATACGACGACGTTCGGAGCGGCCATTCGCAGCGACGTGCCCCTGAACAACCGCGACGAGTTCTCCTGGCGCATCAGCAGGCCGTATCAGTCCATCGCGCACGACGTACTGAAATACAAGACCGTGTTCCGCATTTCCGAAAAATGGAAACTCAGCGGCCAGTACGCCTGGCAGTACAACAACCGCCGGGAATACGACGCGCATCCGCCGCTCAGCGACCCGCAGGACCTGCTGAAAAAGAACCAGTTATCGTTCCGAATCTGGACCAATATGCTCGACCTGGCACTCGAACACTTCCCCATCCGCCATTGGCAGGGCGGTGTGGGCGTACAGGCCATGCAGCAACTGAACTACGTGGGAAAAGGCGGCCTGATTCCTGACTACCAGACCTTCGGTGGGGCGCTGTGGGCCACCGAGCGCTGGCAACGTTACCCGAGTCCGTGGGAATTCGAGTTCGGCGCCCGATACGACTACCGCCACAGCATGGTGAGTACCAGCGGTAACGGCACCGGTAACCTCGACGAAACCCTGGTTTTCGGAAATACTTCGGGCACGGCAGGCGCTATTTACCACCTGTCGAAGTATGCACGAATGAGTTTGAATTCCGGCCTGGCCTGGCGGCCGCCGCACGTCAACGAATTGTATGCCGAAGGGGTACACCACGGCTCCGCTACCTACGAACGCGGCAATCCGGATTTCAGACCGGAAAAAGCCTGGAATACGAACCTGAATTTTCAATACCAGTCGCCGAAGTCGACCGCAACGGTGACGCTTTACCGCAATGCCGTGCGCGATTTCATTTACCTGAACCCGCAGCAAAGTTTTGTGCGTACTATCCGCGGCACGTTTCCATTGTACACCTACCGGCAGAACGACGCGGTGCTGTATGGCCTCGACGGTAATTTTTCCGTGCCGGTTTCCAATTTCCTGTCGCTGGAAAGTCGAATTTCCCTGTTGCGGGGCTATGCTACAAACGCCGATTCAAGCAACGAAACCGGCACAACGGCCTGGCTGCCGCTGATGCCGGTCGATCGGTTTCAGTACGGATTTCAGTGGAATCTGAAAGGATCGAAGCACTTCTCCACCAAAAACAATCCTGAAACACCTACTTACATCCGCTTGATGGCGATGACAGCCCTGAAACAAACACGTTTTCCGGCAGGCAGCCTGTACAAAGCGCCGCCACCCGCATTCACTACCCTCAGCCTCGATGCGGGCCATACGTTCCTGTTCGGGAAACGCCGCCTGGAAGTCGGACTGACCATCCAAAACCTGACCAACGTCCGCTACCGCGAATACCTCAATTTTTTCCGCTATTATGCGGATGAGCCGGGGTTTAGTGCGGGGATGAGGGCGAAGTATATTTTCGGCTAAGTTGTTATTGGTTATTGGTTAATGGTTATTGGTTATTAGTGTGGTAACCCTTGGCTATGCAAAACACTTAACCGGAGAGTTACCAACCATTAACCAATAACCAATAACCAATAACCAATAACCAATAACCAATAACCAATAACCAATAACCAATAACCAATAACCAATAACCAATAACCAATAACCAATAACCATTAACAATTTCAACTCAAACCATACAAACATGCAACACACAAAAATCATCATTCCCATTTCCCTTGCCCTGCTGACCATGGCCGGCTGCAAAAAAGACAGTTCTACCGAACAGGAAAACATCACCCGCGTGGAAGTACATCTGACGGGTTCGGGTGGTTTCGACCAGGAATTCGAATGGAGCGATCCCGATGGAGGGAGCACCTCCAATGCGACGGCCGAAACGATTGTGATTCCTGCTACGGCAGGCGCCACGATTCATTGCCACGTGCATGTGTACGACGATACCAAAACGCCGGCACAGGACTTGACGGAAGACATTGAAGCGGAAAGTAACGACCACCTGTTCGTATACGACATCACCGGCGCCAACATCGGTGTGGCGTACGACGACACGGACGCAAATGGCCAGAATTTCGGTATCGAAACCCTGTGGACCAAAGGTGCGGCTTCTACCGGCACACTCCGGATTCGATTGTACCACCAGCCGACCGATAAAAGTAACCTGAGCACTCCGGGCGGTGAAGTGGATTTTGATATCAATATGCCGGTGACGGTGGAGTGATTGTTGGTTGTTAGTTGTTGGTTATCAGTTATCAGTTATCAGGGTTGATACCCTCGGCTCAAGCAATAAACGCAAGCCGAGGGTATCAACCCTGATAACTGATAACCGATAACTGATAACCAACAACTAATCCACTACCACCTTGACCTGCGAGGAACCCTGTCCCGCCTGAAGTCGCAGCAGGTATGTTCCCGGCGCCAGTCCGGACCGAAATAAAAGCGTTTCGGAGTGCTTGCCGGCAGTCTGGTCGACAGCCGTCAGCAGATTTTGTACCAGCCGGCCCTGCAGGTCGTATAAACTGATGGAAACAGGCGCAAATGCTGTCAGGTCGTATTCGAGTTGTGTGTGGTCGGTAGCAGGGTTTGGAAATATGGTGACGTTTGTCGCCGGTGTTTCGACCTGGTTTGTACCGACCAGAATACCGGAAATAAACCGTGCAAGAAGAATAGTGTTGTATTCACCGGCGCGTCCGACTCCTGTGGCAACGATCTTTCCATCGGGCTGGAACGTGATATCATAGATTTCGTCGCTGTTGTCAGAAAAAGCCGTAAATGTGACGATACCGTCGGCACCGAAACTGTTGTCGGGGGTTCCATTGGCGAGCAACCGCACCATGGCGCAGTCCAGATTGGCCGTGTAAAGAAAGCCACCGAGTACGATTTTCCCGTCGGGCTGGAGCAATATATCACGAGCACCGTCGGTATTGGCGGTCAG
>Ga0209717_1004718_pt1 | contig 11103 bp, 7 predicted proteins | sample AD_UKC048_MetaG_FD_184418 | JGI IMG/M metagenome (GOLD analysis project Ga0209717, IMG submission 184418) | Active sludge microbial communities of municipal wastewater-treating anaerobic digesters from USA - AD_UKC048_MetaG (SPAdes) (version 2) | ecosystem: Engineered > Bioreactor > Anaerobic >... | reverse complement strand
TGAAGACAAATAATTTTCTCTGATTTTTATAAAATCAATTAGTAACTCATTTGAAACATTGACAAAATTTTCCATCACTCTAATATATTTAAAAATTCTTTAATTCACAGCACTTGCAAAACCAATGCTGGTGCGCTTATTATCATTGTACGTAAACTCGGTTTGTTCGGTGTTATAAATATCTGCTAAAGTCATTGGCTGTTTTATTTCGGTATTTGCAATGCCATTTTCTTGTAATAATATTTTTGATTTTTCAATACTCAACGGTTTAAATTCGTACAAACCAATTAATCTTCCTTTGCGCAATAATGCTTTGTCAATATTGGAAACATGCGTATTGAACGTGGCAATAATTTGTATGCCTAAACATTCTCCTAATAAACCATCTGTAATATTCAGCAGCATAGAAATGCTGGAATTGTAGTTATTGTCGCGCGAAGTAATTAATTGTTCGGCATCTTCAATAACAAAAACGGTATTGGCATTGTCAATTAAAAAGTCAGTAAAATCAGGTGAATCGATAGCACCTGCAATTTTTGGCGACATAAAAATCACTTTCTTCTTTAATTGATGTACTAAGAATCTGATATAAGTGCTTTTGCCGGTTCCGGGTGAACCATAAAACAGAATGATACCACTTTTGTCTTTTTGCTGTAATTTTCGTGTAACCATCTGATGCATTGCCTGTAAATCATCATTGTAATTTTTTGACAGATTGAGTTTTGGTTTTTTGAGTTTTATATTTGTGGTGGATATTCCGTACCTGCTTTGTCTGATTAATGAAATTTCTGTCGTTTTCTTCGCCACATTTTTTAGAACAAATTTTCTGATTTTTTGATACCATTCATTTGCTTTAGCCTCTAAAGTCGTATGGTAAATGATGCATGCTGTATCTTTCTCTAAATCAATAAAAATATTATCATTCATACAAAAAATGATATTTATATCGCTCAGTTTTCTTTCATTTGCTGCTTTGCTGCGTTTTTGATGAACTTCTTTTATGTCATCTTTATGTTCAATTTCGAGATAGCTTTTTATTTTTTTTGAACTAATGCCATCTAATCGAATAATACTTGGTGTTTTCTTGAAATAGGCAAAATATAAGCGCATTCCATTGATATAAGAACCAGCATTTTCAAATAAATTCATCTCATGATGTTGTAAATTCAATTTTTCCATATGCAGTTTTGTTTCTGCAAAAATGAAATATCAGTATGACAAAATATGTCGTAGTTGAAAATGATTATAAATAATTTTACAGATTGCTTTGCTTTGCTCGCAATGACGCTTATTTCCGCTCCCAATAATTAATATCCTTAATATTCTGAATAATATTGAGGTAGTTTTCATAACGTGTAGCAGCAATTTTGGTGTTTTCTACCGCTTCTTTCACCGCGCAATTCGGTTCGTTCTGGTGCAGGCAATTGTTGAACTGACAGCCTTCCGCAAATTGTTTGATATCTTTAAAATAGCCGGACACTTCTTCCGGTTCTACCTGCAGCAACATAAATTCTTTGATGCCTGGCGTGTCAATGATAAAAGAATTTTCCATAATCTGAAGCATAGTAGCAAAAGTGGTGGTGTGTTTGCCTTTGCCCCATTTTTCTGAGATGGTGCCGGTTTTTAAATTCAACTCTTTATTAATGGCATTTAATAAAGTTGATTTTCCAACACCGGAATGACCGGCAACTAAGGTGGTTTTATTTGCTAAGGTGGATTTTATTGTATCGACACCTTCATTTGTAATCGTGGAGCTGCAAATCACTTCGTATCCTAAATGATTGTACACAATTTGCATGTATTCCAGCAACTCTTTGTCTTTCTCGCGAATCAAATCGATTTTATTGATAACAATTTTTACAGGTATATGAAACGATTCTGCTGCTGCAATGAAACGATCAATAAAACCTAAGGATGTCCGCGGTTGTGCAATGGTGACTACCAACAACGCCAAATCAATATTGGATGCGATGATGTGTCGCTGATGTTTATTTCTTGGCGACTGACGTATGATGTAATTATGGCGCGGATGAATTTCGTTGATGATATATTCACCGCCATCTGTTGTTTCCAGTGTTACAAAATCACCTACGGCAATCGGATTGGTGGTATCCAATTCCTGTAGTTTGAATTTGCCTTTCAGGCGTGCGGTAATGATTTTACCATCCGCTAACACCTGATACCATGAACCTGTTGTTTGTATAATTCTTCCTTTCAATTTGTATGATTTTGTAGATACGCACAGCTGTGCGTATCTACTTTTTAATAGATTTTATTTTGTTTAAAAACTCTACATCATTTTCAATGGCAGTGCCAATGACAACAATATCTGCACCAGCTTTGAATGCGGTTTCTATTTGCGCAGCACTTCTAATGCCACCGCCAACAATGAGTGGAATTTTAATCATTTTTCTTACTGCTTTTATCGTTTCCTGCGAAACGGCATTCTGCGCGCCACTACCTGCTTCCAGATAAATAAATTGAAGTCCAAGTTGTTCACCAGCTAAGGCAGTACAGGCAGCAATTTCAGGTTTATGTGCCGGAATTGGTTGCGTATTGGAAATGTACGAAACGGTAGTTGGCGTGCCGCTGTCTATCAGCATATAACCGGTTGGTATAATATGCAGTTTGCTTTGTTTTAATAAAGGTGCTGCTTGCACATGATTTCCAATCAGTAAGTCGGCATTTCTTCCGGAAATTAAACTCAGCAATAAAATACCATCTGCTTTATTGCTTATTTGAGAAGGATTTCCCGGAAATAGATACACTTTTTTCTTCGTGTGTTTTTTTAGAGTTAAAATAGTTTCTTCCAGGTTGTTTTTAAGCAATAAGCTTCCTCCAACTAAAAAGAAATCGACGCCTGCTTTATTGGCTGCTTCAATTGTTTTTTGAAGTTGATTTGAATCGGTTTTATCCGGGTCAATTAATACGGCAATCTGTTTTTTGTCGGAAACTATTTTCATTTATTTATGTTGTTGAATTTGAAAACGGTATTGTGTTTGCAAATATTATTGGTGAATGTAATTGTCTTTGATAAATCCATCTTGTGTAAAGATAGAGAATACTCGTTATTTTTTATTCATTGAACATATAACGTTTATCTAATAACTTATAAATTTTCATTCTGTACATTTGCAAAAAAGAAATCGGTGAATAATAAATTATTTTTAGGCATTGCATATGAGATACTTTGGTTTGCCCTTGCAGCCATTGCTTCTTATTTACTGATTGTTCCGGCAAAACATGCCATAAGTGATCAGTTTGCCATTTATTTGATGTGGTCGTTGTTTTTGGTATTTACGTATTTTCGTTTTACAGCTTTTATGATGCACTCTGTTTTGCTTGAAAGTATTTGGGTGAAAGTGTTGTTGTTCATTTTAAATGTGCCACTCTTTTTTTTCGTACTGAATCAGTATTATACATTTGGAAGAGTGTATGATGAATACAATTTTACGGCACCGGCTACCGTGCTGCAACATATAAAATCAGGGACAGAACTGGATGATTTAATGTACATAAAGAAGCTGGTTACTTTTTCAGGAGTTGCTGCCATGGTGCTCATTGTTTTGCTGGAAGCCAGAATAGTTAAAGCAATTTTTAAGCTTAGACAACTGGATAAATTACTGTATAAAAAGTAGCGTTGCTTAATAAGCAATTAAATCTACGTGTTTGGAATTTTTACGAATGTAATTCTGAATAATTTTTTTCAGTTCAATGGACTCATTCGGTAATTGTATCGTATTTTTTAATTCTTCAGGATGGTTGATATAAGCAGGTTCAAAAAATCCGTATCCTTTGTATTCACCATTTTCTATTTGTATAGCAGAACGTTCTGTGCCGCCACGACCAACATCAATTATAAAGAAATTATCGTGCGGATACACAAATTTTGATAACACTTCCTGTAGGCGTCTGTTGTAATGAAATGCATTGTCAATCTTCTTAAAGGTTGGCTCCAGCCTGAAGTTAGTCAGGATGGAATGCATCATTTTTTCTGCTTTGAATTTAGAGGAGAATTTTAAGAGTGGATTGTTGTCTTCATCCAGCATCTTAACCATCAGCCTTTGAAATCCGTTTTGATCTGTTTCTGAAAATAAACCATATTTATAAAAAGCACTGGCAACCGGTCGATTATATCGAGGTGCCATTTTTTTAATTTCTGTTGTTTCCAGTAAAGATGCAATTAATTCATTTCCTGTTAATTCAAAACTGATATCACAGGTTTCGGCATACAGTTGCTGTTTGTGTTTTTCCACCGGTTTTTTAGAGAAAAAGGTAAAGATATGCTCTCTGATATTTTTTGTTTTATCGAGATAAATCACAGCACCATTTTCATCATGTAAATAAAAAACACCTACTTCTTCAGGAAGAATTTCAACTATCTTCGGGTTTAGTTTTTCCGGCAAATGTATTTTGTTAATATCATCGTCCAGATATTCTTTAATGAGATTTTTGGTGTCGTGTTCGATGAGTTTTTCCAGCAAAAGTGCTGTTGCAGCTGCATCACCAAAGGCACGATGTCGGTTGTCTACGTTAATGCCTAAATCTCTGCAAATATTTCCTAAGCTATGTGATTTGTATTGAGGAAACACTTTTCTGCTGAGTTGTACCGTGCAGATATTCTTTTTGGTAAAAGGTATATTGATTCTTCTGAATTCGCTTTTAATAAAATTATAATCAAATCTTGCATTGTGTGCAACCACCACTTTTCCTTCTAATAATTCAAGAATGGTATCTGCTACTTCCACAAATTTGGGTGCGTTTTTAACCATTGCATTGGTAATGCCGGTAAACGTAGAAATAAATGCACTGATTTCTTTTTCAGGATTAATTAAGGTTGTATACTCGCCGATTTTATGTTTGCCATCGTGCAAAACAATGCCAATCTCGATAATTCGTTCCGAGTTTGGATTGCCGCCCGTGGTTTCTAAATCTATTACTGCAAACATTTATCTTAAGTCTAATTCCGTATTATCTCCAATATTCAAACTCTGACTGCTTCCCCAAATGAAAGAGTCGCTGCCAATTAGAGAATTAAATAAAACAACATCATTCAGTTTGGTATAGTTCCCTATTATAGAGTCTCTGATGATCGAATCATTTAAATTCGCAAAATCACCTATCGTTACATTGGGACCAATAATAGAGTTTTTAATCACGGTATTTTTACCAACATGAATAGGTTCTATTACGATGCAATTATGCAAATTCTTTTTGTAAGATGCAACTTTTTTACGTTTGTTAAGTAGCAATGCATTCGTTTTCAACAGGATTTCCTTTTGACCACAATCATACCAATTGTCTACTTTAAAGCCTTCTACTTTCACGCCACGTCGTATCATTTCCTGCAAACCATCCGTTAAATAAAACTCATTATTGCTGCGAATATTGTTTTTTATGTTATGGTCAATCGACTTTATCAAAATATCAAATTCCTTGATTTTATACAAACCAACCAATGCCATGTTTGACTTTGGAATAGTTGGTTTTTCAACTACATGAATAATGTTTCCTTCAGCATCAAATTCAGCAACACCAAATTTCCTTGGGTCTGTTACTTTTTTTACGCCTAATGCTGAAGTTTTTAATCCGATAAATTTTTTCCAGTCTACATCTATAATAGTATCACCTAAAACAATCATTACTTCACTTTTCTTTGGAATCACATTTTTCGTCAGCCAGATAGCATGTCCTAATCCTTCGCGGGTTTCCTGTGTAACGTATTTTTTTTTGATATTCGGATAGGTATGCTCTACATATTCCTTGATTTTTTCACCCAGATAGCCAATTATAAAAACAAATTCCTGAATACCATTTTCCAGCAACTGATCAATAATAAATCCCAAAATAGGTTTACCGGCTACAGGAATCAAAGATTTTGGTTGCGTATAAGTGTGTGGTCGTAAATTTGTGCCGGCACCAGCTACCGGAATAATCGCTATCATATGTTAAAGATAAAAGTTATTAGATAAAAGTTATAAGTCTTACTTAAAATATTAACACTAAAAAGCGTCGTTTATATAATAATAATATAAAATCTGTATACGCATCACGAACTACTCATTACAAATTGTTATTTTAGCGACATGGAACGCGACAAAAAAATATTTTCACTGATTAACGATGAGTTACACAGACAAACAGTTGGAATTGAGCTAATTGCATCAGAAAACTTTACTTCTAAACAGGTAATGGAAGCAATGGGCACTTGTTTAACCAATAAATATGCAGAAGGTTATCCCGGAAAGCGATATTATGGTGGTTGTGAAATAGTTGACCAGATTGAGCAAATTGCGATTGATAGATTATGCGCATTATTTGGTGCTGAATATGCCAATGTACAGCCACATTCCGGTGCACAGGCAAATGCAGCAGTTTTTTTAGCTTGCCTAAAACCTGGTGATTCTATTCTTGGGTTTAATTTATCGCATGGTGGACATTTATCTCATGGTTCACCGGTTAATTTCTCAGGAAAACACTTTGTTCCGCATTTCTATGGTGTAGAACAGGAAACAGGCTTAGTGGATATGGACAAAGTGGAACAGATTGCTTTAGCAACAAAACCTAAATTAATTGTATGCGGTGCATCTGCATATGCACGCGATTGGGATTATAAGCGTTTCCGTGAGATTGCCGATAAGGTAGGTGCGTTATTATTAGCAGATATTGCACATCCTGCTGGTCTGATAGCGAAGAAAAAGCTGAATGATCCGATGCCGCATTGCCATATTGTTACTTCTACTACACATAAGACATTACGAGGACCGCGTGGTGGAATTATTATGATGGGAAAGGATTTTGAAAATCCATTTGGTGAGAAAACACCAAAAGGAGAACTGAAAATGATGTCTGCTGTTTTGAACTCTGGTGTATTTCCTGGAATGCAAGGTGGACCGCTCGAACACGTAATTGCAGCAAAAGCAGTGGCATTTGGAGAGGCCTTGACGGATGATTTTGGCAAATATGCTGATCAGGTGATGTTGAATGCACGAATAATGGCCAATGAATTTACTAAAAGAGGCTATAATTTAGTCTCTGGCGGAACAGATAACCATTTGATGCTTATTGACTTAAGAAATAAAAATATTTCAGGCAAAGAGGCAGATGCTGCTTTAGGAAAAGCCGAAATTACAGTAAATAAAAATATGGTACCTTTTGATGATAAGTCTCCTTTTATTACATCAGGTATCAGAATTGGAACAGCAGCTATAACTACACGCGGATTGAAAGAACAAGATTGTATTCAGGTAGTAGAGTGGATAGATGCTATTTTAATGGAGTCATCGAATATTGCACTTATTGAAGAAATAAAGGGTAATGTGAATGAATTTATGCAACAATTCCCTCTTTATTAAAGAGTTGTCATAACGTATTGCTTGCTAATTTGTTTTAGCTAATATTATCGGAAAGTTAAAAATTGCACTTTTTTTGATAAAAATCAACTTAATTGTGCACGAATGTTGATTATTTACTTTTTTTTGTTAACTTTGACCTGTTATTAGTTAAAAAATGATATTTATCAACTAAAAGATTTTTTAAATATCACTACTACGGCTTAATAACATTAAACAGCTAAAGGTAACTCAGCCTGAATGTTTAGAATCTTAAGAGCCCTACAGAACATTTGAATTATTGTATTACTATATTATTTAAAGTAAAATTTTTACTATTAGAAATGATTTGATATAATTTTTAAAATAAATAAAATAACGAGATAAGAGACACCCCCCACTGGTCTTGATTCGTTAAAGAATCCTTAAAATATTACTTTTTTAAGGTCGGCAAAACAACCTACTAATTGGTTGAGATGTACGGCTATTGAATTCATATTTGAATTTTGAACTATAACTATCGAAAATTATGAAGAACTTTTTCACGCTAAATGCAACTACAAAAAAGAATAGGTTTACAATTAATACGTCAATTATGAGTATGGGTTTATATACAAAACAAGGCTTACAAAATTTGAGTAAATTTCTAATGCCATCAATCATTTCGTTTTTATTCTTTGTTCCAACTGCTATCAATGCACAGTCATTAAAACAGTTGAAAGATGACGAAATAGAAGCATCAGTGAAACAAATGCTGAACAAGTATGACAAGCAGATATACTTCTCAGAAAATAATGGACAATGGCCGGAACATGTTGTGTATAAAGCTGACTTCAAATATGGTCAAGCTATTGCAACAAGAAGAGGTATGTTGGTGGGTACATTTGACCCAACCACTATTGATGCGATAAGAGAAGAAGGTGATGATGAAGAAGAAGCAATTCATAATGGAACTGCCTTAGACGGAAACGGTTTAAGAAAATCCAACAAGGATGTAAAAGGACACGGCTGGTTGATGAATTTCTTAAACGCTTCACCATCCATGAAGATTGAAAGCAGAGATCCACACAAAGAAAAATATAATTATTTTTTAGGTAACAATAGTTCTTCGTTTTCAGGAAATAACAATAACTATCAGGAAATCTGGTATAAAAATGTTTACGATAATGTTGATGTTCGCTATTATCCATCTGAAGAAGGTTCTTTGGAATATGATATAGTTTGTAAACCTGGATTTGATAAAAATAAAATCGCAATACAATTCGATGGTATCGACCAAATGGAGGTAAACGATAAAGGAATTTTATCACTTAAAACTAGTGTTGGTGAAGTAACATTCCCGGAACCAATTGTATATCAGACTGTCAACGGAAAAAGAGTGTATGTTGAAGCAGATTACGCTGTTACAAAAAACAATGTTTTAAGTTTTAAACTTGGAAAATATGACGAAGCATTACCATTAATCATTGACCCGATTGCATTGCGTTGGGCTACTTGGATTACCAATAATTCAGATGGTGAGGATCATGGTCATGGAATTTGGGTTGACCAAACTGACGGTTCTATTTATGTGTTGGCTCGTATAATTGGAAGTGGTTTGATTACTCAAAATGCATTCCAAAATACCAGTGCCGGAAGTTTAGATATCGTACTTGGAAAATATACAGAACCAGCAGTTGTTGGTGGTGCTGGCGTTCGTGTTTGGCAAACTTATTTAGGTGGTAGTGGTGATGATAATCCATACGCATTAGAACAAGGTCCTGACGGTAACATATATGTAACTGGTTACACATCTAGTTCTAATTTTCCATTACTTGGCGGTTCTGCTTTTAGTGGAACAAGTTTAGATGGAAGAAGTCAAACAACAAACAATATATTTCTTACAAAAATTAATAAACAAGGGAACTCTATAAAAAGTGCAGTTATCGGTGGAAACGGTACAGAACAATCCTTTGATTTACGATTTGATCCATCTGGTGATATCGTAATTGGTGGTTATACGAATAGTACAAATTTAGCGACCAGATATTCTGGTTCAGGTGCATCAAACACAAATAATGGTGGTTCTGATGTTTTGTTATTTAAAATTAACAGCGATTTGAATACTATCCGTTGGATGAGAAACTACGGTGGCTCCGGCAATGACCAGATAAATATCATGAACGTAAAAACTTCAACTGGTGATATATATATTGGAGGTACAACTAGTTCAACTAATTTCCCAACCTTAAGCGCACGTCAAACAACCAGAGGTGGAAATCAGAGCGGATTCTTACAAAGAATTAATACTTCAGGTACCACACAATGGAGTTCCTATTTTAGTTCTGCAACAAATGCAGCAGCTTCTATATTATGTATGGAATTCAACAGAACGCAGGACACTTTGTATTTTGGCGGTTTAACAACAGGCTTAAATTCAGCAAATATTTCTGCGTCTGGAGTATTTGATAATACACATAATGGTGCGAATGACTTCTTCATTGCTAAAATGGGAATAGATCAGGGTTTCAAAGCAGGTACTTATTTAGGTGGTACTGCTGGTGAAGACAATATGATGGGTTTAAATACAGATGAAAATAACGATGTCTATATTTTTGGATACACACCAAGTACAAATTTTCCGGTAACTTCTGATGCTTTGCAATCAACTAATTTTGGTGGTCAGTCACGAGGTTCTGATAAAACTTTCACCAAATTAAAATCAGATTTAAGTTCAGTTCTTTACAGTACTTATTATGGTGGAACAAGAGATGATTATGATCCGGTTGGTGAACGTGGAATTAAATTTTCTAATTGTAGAATTTATACGGTTATAACTTCTACATCGAATAATATTCCATTGACTCAAGGTGCTGTAACGGCATCAAGACCTAACACAAATACCTATGAGCCAGGATTAGTGGTTTGGGCGAATCCACCAGATTTTGTAAACAACTCAATTACACCAAATCAGACAGTTTGTCCTGGTACTACACCTGGAAATATATCAGGATCTTTGCCATCTTATCTATTACCAACTATAGTTAGAAATGGTGTAACATCTACATATCCTTCTTTAGGCGGAGCAAATACTTACCAATGGCAAACAAGTATTGATAGCACAAACTGGACTAATATTCCGGGAGCAACTGGCCAAAATTTATTGGGTTCACAAGTTGGACCTTTAGATCAAAAAACATTTATAAGACGTATCATCGGCGGTGATGCGTGTGTAATAGAGCAAGGTTTAGTAGTCTTTATAAATGTACTAAGTGTCACTGGTGTTCAAACGAACACGTCTTGTGTTGGTTCAAAAGATGGCACCATTAATATCACACCTAAAAATGGTGTACCAGGATATACTTATCTGTGGAGTGATGGTGCAGTTACTCAAAATAGAACTGGATTAGGTGAAGGAACATATACTGTAACTATTACTGATGCTGTTGGATGTAAAGTCACAAAATCATTTACAATAATTGCAATAAATCCTAAACCAAACGCAACAGCAAGCGCAGCGCCTGCTGTTATTTGTCAGGGTAATAGTACAACATTAAGTTTTACAAGCGATATTACTGTTAGCGTATTAGGTTGGTATAGTAATTGTTTAGCAACAAGTTCAATATTAACTACAAATGCAACTTTAACGGTTAGTCCAGTAACTACAACAACTTATAGTGTTGTAGTTCAAACAGCAGCAGGTTGTAAAGATACAGCTTGTGTTACTGTAACTGTTAATACGAAACCAGATGTTATAGCAACTTCAACATTCCCAAGTGTATGTCGAACTCAA